>MDTB01063344.1_pt1 | contig 18112 bp, 18 predicted proteins | sample 811161 | NCBI WGS metagenome assembly MDTB01 (sample SAMN05326650, study PRJNA326480) | marine metagenome | isolation source: seawater | place: Mediterranean Sea | collected 2009
AACAAAATTCAAAAGAATTTTTGTTAAGTAAATTTAAATCATTACAAATTTTTTCTCTTACCTTACCAGAAAATAATTGAGCCTCTTTCAATTTATCACAAATGAAAAATATTGAGTCATTTTCTTCAAGATTTAATGATAATAATTGATCTTCATTTAAATTCTTTGCAATTGGGCCTTTAAAATTATTTTCTGTAAATGAAATATAGCCTAATCCAGCTGCACCCTCTTCTCTTGACCAATTGTTTAATTTATCAAAGAAACTTCTAGGTTGATCGCCAGTATTTTTAACAATTATTCCCTTAACAACTGATGCTTTTTCTATTTGATTACTAAATATTTTAAAATTTGAACCTTTAAATACATTAGTATAATCATCTATAACAAGTGGATTTCGTAAGTCAGGCTTATCAGAACCGTAAACTTCCATCGACTCGTTGTAAGGTATTCTCCTAAATGGATATGGACTTACCTTAATTTCATTATTTTTCTTATTTTCTTCAAATATTTCAAATAAAACTGGTTCAATAGCATCAAACACATCTTCTTGAGTTACAAAACTCATCTCAAAGTCTAGTTGATAGAATTCACCAGGAGAACGATCTGCTCTACTGTCCTCATCTCTAAAACAGGGTGCGATTTGAAAATATTTATCAAAACCTGCGATCATTAATAGTTGTTTAAATTGCTGAGGTGCTTGAGGAAGAGCATAAAATTTACCTTGATGTATCCTAGATGGAACTAAATAATCTCTTGCCCCTTCTGGAGATGATGAAGTAAGAATGGGAGTTTGAAATTCTATAAAGTTTCTTTCTATCATTTTGTTTCTTATGTCTGATATAATTTTGCTTCTTAATATGATATTTTTGTGTAATTTGTTCCTTCTTAAATCTAAAAATCTGTATTTTAATCTGATTTCTTCTCCATATTCGATATCAGAATTAACAGGTAAGGGGAGAATTTCCGACTTAGATAATGTTTTATAATCTTCAATTTGTATTTCTATTTCACCTGTATGAAGATTTTTATTTATTGTCTCTTCGGATCTTTTAACAACTTCACCAATAATTGTTAGAACACTTTCATTACTCAACTTACTTATTTCTTTAAATAAAGAATGAGTTCCATCAATTACACACTGTGTAATTCCAAAATTATCTCTTAAATCGATAAATAATAAATTTCCATGATCTCTAATTGTATCAGCCCAACCAGATAGCGTAACCTTTGAACCTAAATTATTAATAGATAGATCTGAGCATAAATGTGTTCTATATTTATTCATTTTTTTCGATCATCTATAGTATTTCCTTAATTAATGGTATTGTTAATTGCCTTTTTTTTTCAAGAGATAAAATATCAAGTTTGCTGACTATTTCATGAATACCAAGGTAACTTCTTTCAACTCGTCTTAAAATATATTCAAAAATATCATTAGTATTTATGATAAATTGTTTTTCTAATAGTAATTTTGTCAAAATTACAATGAGCATTTCATCATCAGGTTGCTTTATTTCAAAGTTGGAAAATGTTTTTAAACGGGATGATAAATCTTTGTATTTAAAATCAATTTCATTAATTTTTTTTCTTGATGTTATCAATAATTTTAAATTTTTTAAGATACAATTATTTACTATGTGAAATATGTTTTCCTGATTAAAGTATAATAAATCATCAATTAACACGTTAACGTCATTATTGAGGAAAAATTCATAATTATTTTTTAACTCAATTGCACTGTTTTTTTTTAACCATATCTTTGAAAGAAATGATTTACCCGACTTTTTAGGTCCATATAAAAATGATAGATTAGAGTTATTATTAATTATACTATTAAAAGCATGAAAATTAGTTTGGTTTACAAAATAATTAGATTCATTAAAATTGTTATTATTAAATTGATAATTAAAACTTTTTTGCTTAATCATTTCAATCTAATAGTACAATTATTATGGATTTCATTTATTTTTAATTGATTTAAATTAAATATTTTTATTAATAATTTTAAATTACCGTAAAAATAGATATCATATTCAATATTTTTATAAGAAATAGATTTTATATTTGTGTTTTGTATGATTGATACATTATCAAAATTATTTCTTATTTGATTAAGCTCTAAAATGTTGAAGTAATTTAAATTGCAATTAATAACATTTAGGGAATTATTTTGTATTTGATTTACTTTTTTCCAAATATTTATTGTTTCATTTTCTAAAATTTTGAAAAATTCTTTAAATTCATATTTATCAAAGTTTAATTTTTTTTCTGTTATTATTCCATCAGAATATAGTGCAAGTTTATATTGAGCCTTATTATTACTAATTTTTGCTGTAACAAAAATTATATCATTTAAACTATATTTTTTTGAAAAATCAGATATCTTTTTTATATTTCTATTATCAATATGTTCTTTTTTAAGAATATATCTATCGTTGATATCTAAATTTGGAATTTTAAATATATTTTTGTTTTTTAAACTATTATTATAGAAAGAATAAAAATTATTGTTTTTTGAAAAAAGATTGTAGTTAAGTTCATTTTCCTCAACAATAACTAACAGAATTTTATCTGGTAAATATTCAATATAAGGTATTTTTTTATATCTATAAAATTTTATTATTTCTTTCTTATCAAAATTAATTTTAATTTTTGATAAATATTTATTCTCTATTATCTTTTCATCTTCAATTATTACATTCTTGACAAAAGTATTAATTAAGTCATCGGATAGATTATTTTTTAATTTAATAAACTGGTCAGAATTCAGAGTTTGTTTTAATATATTTAAAATACTATTTTTTTTAATTTCATTTATTTTTTTTATTTTTTCATCATCAATATTATTTGAAATAAATTCTACGTTATAAAATGAAGTGTTAAATAAACTGTAAGAGAATACAGATTTATTTAAGAAGATTAAAAATAAGAATAATAAAATTTTTTTCATTATATTATTGCAATAAGATATATATTAACTAATATATATTGTATGGATTATAATAAAGACAATATAGTCAAAGATAAGGCGCAAACTTGGAAAACCTTCAACAAATTAACCATTTACACGATCATATTTGTTGCGTTTATATTAATAATAATATTTTCTCTATTTTAATTTATAATTTCATCTTCCTCAAAAAAATAATCAATTTCTTTTTTTGCATTCTCTTCTGAATCTGATCCATGAACTGAATTTTCTTGTATGTTTAATGCAAATTCACTTCTAATTGTTCCTTTATCAGCATTATCAGGATTTGTTGCACCCATAATTCTTCTATACTCAGTTACTGCATTTTTACCTTCAAGAACCTGAACTATAACTGGACCGGATGTCATATAATTAATTAAATCATTAAAAAATGGTTTATCTTTATGAATAGAATAAAAACCTTCTGCTTTTTCTTTTGTTAAATGAATTCTTTTTTGAGCAATAATAACAAGATTATTATCCTCAATTAATTTATTAATAGCTCCAGTAATATTTCTTTTTGTGGCATCAGGTTTAATAATCGAAAAAGTCCTATTCATATAATCTCCTTAATATTAATATAATTATTTAATTTAGTAATTTGAATTTGTCTATATTTTGATAAAAATTGCTTTAATTAGAAAACTTAAAGTTAAGTCATGATATAATATTTAACTTAATTTACATATTATAAAATGAATTATAATACTTAACAACAAATATGAGAATGAAAAAAATTAATATTTATTTATTTGCACAAATTTTTAAATATTTTTTTTTAGTGCTCTTTATATTTCTGTCTGTTGCTTGGCTTTTACAAATAACAAGACTTTTTACAATAACTAACTTTATGCACATTAGTATATTAGATGTTATATTGCTTTCATTCTATCTAATACCCAACATAATAACTGTTATTATTCCATTTATTCTAATTTTTGGGTTACTTCTATCTTTTATAAAGTTAAATAGAGATAACGAGCTAATTGCAATTGTATCTTTAGGAATGGGTCTAAGACCTTTTAAAAATACTTTAATTTTTTTTTCTTTAATTATAATAATTTTTTTTACTTCTCTAAATTTTTATTTTGCTCCTAAAATTTATGAGGATTATAAAAATCATGAATACGATTTAAGAAATACCTTAGATTTTAATAATATGATTTTTTCAAATTTTTTAAATATTAACAAAACTACAATTCTTGATTTTAAAAAGAAAAATAACGAATATTATGATATTTTTTTAAGTTTTAATGATGGAAAAGAAAATATTGTTTATGCTAAAAAAGGTAATATTTTTAATAATAACAATAATTACAATTTCCAACTATCAAATGGTTTTAAAATAAGCATTGATAATCAAAGACAGATTGAAAAATTAGAATTTTTAAATTACGTTTTAAAAGTTGAAAACAATAATAAAAATATTGGTAAGGTTAACGATAAAAACACGTTAACTATATTTGATGATTTAGATACAAAAAATTATCTTAATATTAGTTTTAAATTATTTGATATTATTTTAGTCTTTTATATTTTAGTGTTTTTCTACTTTAATAATTTAAAAAAAATTAATTTTACAACAAATAATAACATCTATTTTTCACTAATTTGTATTACAATTTTGATAATAAATCAAATTCTTAAAAATGCTGAAATTGTTTTGTTAAATTACATATTAATAATTTTTTTCATAATTTTAGTATCATCAATAATGTCATTCATTAAATTGAAATATGAATAAAATAAATTTATATTTATTTACACTAACAAGTCGTTATTTAATTTTAAATTTTTTAATTTTTTCATTATTTATATTATTTATAAATTTACTAGAATTATCAAGAGTTGTTTCTGATGAAAATAAAAATCTAATTAATTTCTTATATTTATCTATTTTAAAGTATCCTTCTATATTAGGTGAAATCATACCATTTGTAACAATCATCAGTGTTGCCTTTCTTGTTAGGAATTTAATAAATAATAATGAATTTGTTTCAATGAGGAACTTAGGTTATTCAATTTTTGATATCTTTATTCCAATATCTTTTTCAGTATTTGTAATGGGATTAATTTTTCTATTTTGTTTAAATCCCTTGGCTGTTTTTATGGGATTAAAATATGATTTTGAGTTAGGTAAAAAAGATGAAAGTTTATATTCAATTAAAATTTCAAATAATGAGATGTGGATCAAAAATGAAATTGATGAAATAAATACTAGTTTTATAAATATTAAAAATATAGATTTAAAAGAGATGAATGCAAAAGATATCAAAATTTTATTAATCAATGATAATAATAATAAGTTTATATTAGCTAAAAATGGTAATATAAAAAATAATCTTTTTGTATTAAATGATGTAAATTTTTATGATTTTAATAATGAGGTATATAAAAATTTGGAAGAATTCAACTTGATTATTAATTTTGATGCAAACAATATTTTAAATTCAATTTCAAGGTACAAATTGGTACCTTTTTATAGATATTTGGATCATGTAAAAACTCTTACAAAATTTAATTTATATTCACCGGAGATAGGTTTGTATTATTTATCTGAAATTTTGAAACCATTCTTTATAGTAGTTTTGGCTTTTGTGATTTTGGGTTTTACAAGTACTTTTCAAAGAAATGAAAATTTTTTTAAGGTTTTACTAATATCTGTATCAACTGGTTTTTTAATTTTTTTATTTAAAGAAGTTGTTAGCAAAATAACAATAAACTTATCAATTAACTTTTTCTTATCATATTTGATAATTCTTTTAATTCCTCTATTTTTAGGTCTTTATCAAGTAATTAAAATTGAAAATGAATAAAATAATAAATATATTTTTGAAATTAATTTTTATTTTTCTATTCTTATTTGTTCCGTCCTTGAATAAAGCAGAAGAAATTTTAATATATGCTGATTCAATTTCTTACGATGAAAATGAAAATATAATAGCCAAAGGAAAGGCTAAAATATTTCAAAGTAATAAATTGATTATTTCAGAATTAATTATTTATAATAAATTAGAAGAAAAAATAATCTTACCTACTAATTTTATTTTTAAAGATGAAAAAAACAATTTTATTGAAGGACAAAATGGTTTTTTTCTTAAAAATTTAAACTTTGCAGAGTTTGACAAACCAAAAATTAAATTAAGCGATGGATCAAGAATAATAGGTAATAAATTTAAAAGAGAAGGACAAATAGACATTATATCTAAAGGAGTCTATACTCCATGTAAATCAAGAATAAAAATAGCTAATTTTATATGTCCAACGTGGCAATTAGAAGGAGAAAAGATTTTACATGATAATGATAATCTTTTTTTATACCAGAAACACTCAAAAATGAGAGTGATTAATACCCCAGTTTTCTACATACCTTATATTGTTACTCCTTCACCGTTAAGAAAAGAGAGGAAATCTGGTTTTTTAGCACCTTCTATAGCTTTAAATTTTTTTGACACAAAAACTTCACAATCGATATCAGCTCCGTACTATTTTAATATTGATATAGATAAAGAATTATTATTTACGCCTGTAATTAATTATGGAGGCGGGGTTGATTCATCGCAAAGATTTATTTTTGACTATAATCAACTATTATCAGGGGGGAACTTTAAGTCTGACCTTACTTTTGATTCAAATTTTGAAAATAAGAATAGCAACGATTGGTTAAGCAATGCAAGTTTAATAACACAGTATAATATGAACCTAAATCAAAATTATCGATTAAAAATAGACTCAGCCTTACAGACCTCAAAGAACTATATTCAAATTACAAAACCAAACGATGATTTAAGTTATACAAACTCTCTTTCAACTAATATTAATTTAGAAGGATTTAATTTAAAAAAAATAGATGATTATTTAAAAATTAGCTTAAATTATTATCAAACAAATCAGGAAAATGAAGATAATAAAATAATTCCAACTGTTTTTCCAAAATTTAAATATTTTTCTGGATATTCAATTGTAAATGGCAATTTAACAAGTGGAACTTACGAATTTTATAATATTTTTAGAGATAAGGGCAACAAAGTTCACGCAAAGGAACAGCAAAAAGTATCATATAAATACAACCTTAGAAAAGAAACATACAACCTGAATTCTAAAGTATCTTTAGATACTGAGATATATAATCAGATTTTTAACACAAAAAATAAACTTATAAGTGATGATAAATATTCTACCGGTACTCATTATAGATTTTTTCCTTTATTTGGAATATCAACTGAAACACCATTTAAATTTAAAAAAAGTTTATCTAATTTTACGATAAATCCAAAATTAAGCATAGTTTTAACACCAGGAATGTCTAATAGTAATAAATTATCAAATGAAGATTCAACTAATAACGATTTTAGTATGGAAAATATTTACAGATTAAACAGATATAGTGGAAATGATAAATTAGATAATTCAAAAAGAACAACATACGGAATAGATTTTTATACTGAAAATTTTAAATCTTCTTTATCTCAATCGTACGAATTTACAAATAATAGTAATTTTCATAAAGAACAAGGTAATGAAAATAAATTTAGTGATATTCTTGGAAGTGTGGGATATTATGAGGAGAATGAATTATCATACAATTTTAGATATGATTATAACAATTCATATTTGAAGAAACAAAATATCAATTATAAATCTGATACTAACTACGGAGTAGTTGAGTTATCTTATTTAGATCAAAATTCTAAAGTAAATAAAATAATAACTAAAGATACTGAAACAATAAATTATTCTTTTTTAAGTAAAAAATTTGTAAAGTTTTCCAAAATAAATATTAATGGATTATATGATTTAAAAAAAGAAATTAATAAAGAATATACTATAGGCTATAGTTATTTTGATGAATGCTTTGGTATTAATATTGATTTTAATAGAAAATCATATGAAGAAAGTAGTTTAAAACCTCAAGATATTTTAACAATAATGTTTTCATTCAAAAATATAGGAAGTTATAAATCAACAAATCTTGCAGTATCTGAAAATGACAAACAAGATATTGAATGGGAAAGCTATAATTTAGATAATGATAAATTTGAAATTAATTAAATTTAATTTTTTAATATTTTTATTTTTAATATTATTAGTACTATTTACAAATAATAGTCCTGCTAAAGAAAATAAAATAATTTTTAAAATTAATAATATTGCATTTACATCATTAGATTACGATATGAGAGTTGAGTATTTGAATTTCGTAGGAACAAATAGAGCTATTACTAAAAAAGAAATTATAAAAGATTATATATCTGCGAGTTTATTTTTTGAATATTATAAAAATTTAAATAACAAAAAGAGCTTTGAAAAAGAAATTAATGAAATTTTTGAGAATATAAATAAAAATAATGACGATTTATTTGATAAAGAAATTAATAAAGACAATATTCTATATAATATTAAAATTGATTATATTAGAAAAATTATTCTACAAGACACATTGAATTCAAATTTTAATACTTTTAATACAGATTTAAAAGAAATTGATTTATTATATAAATTTAAATTAAGATATATAAACTTAAATAAAAATTATTTCTTAGAAATAAAGAGTAAATTTAATTTACAAAAAAATATTAATTTTAACGATATAAAACAATATTTAGAAAATAAAAATATTCCTTATTTTTTAAAAGAAAAAGAAATAAATAATATTGAGGAAATGAATAATAAAATTAAGGAAATTATTCTATCAAATAAAAGATTTATAGTTTTGGAAAAAAATAATAACTTTTCTTTAATTTTTGTAGAAAAAAGTTTTGAAACACATAATGGTATTGTTGTAGATTTATATAGCATTAGATCAAAAGAAGAAATTCAGAGTAAAGATTTAAGATGCAATAAATTACAAAAAAATCAAGATGAAGGAAATATTATTAGTAAAAAATACAAATTTAAAGATCTTAATGAAGAATTGAAAAATAATCTTATAAATATTGATGATTATGTTAAATTTAGTAATAATAATGAATATGTTTATGTTATTTTATGTAATATTAATTTTGATAGAGATATTTTAAATAATGTTAATCGAAATAAGTTAATTAATTCAAATGTGACTATCATTGAAAAAAATTTCATAAGAAAATACTCAGATTTGTTCAAATTAGTTGTAATTGATGAATGATTTTATAGCTATTACAATAGGTGATATCAAAGGAATAGGTGTTAATATTTTAATTAATGCATGGAAAAATAAAAAAATAAAAAATTTTATAATACTATCAGATATCAAAGTTATAAATGAATTCTTAATTAAAAATAAAATAAAGTGTGAAACAAACATAATTAATATTAATAAAAATAATTATAAATATGTTAATAATAAATTAAATATATATTCTTATAAAAGCAGATCATTAGAAGATAATACTTATAAATCTTTAAAGTTTGCATATAAATTATGTAAAGAAAAAATATGTATTGGAATTATAACACTGCCGTTAAGAAAAGATTTAATACAAGAAAAAATTAATAAAAATTTTATTGGACAAACAGAATATTATCAAAAATTAGATAAAAAAAAATATTCAAATATGATTTTGTTTAATAAAAATATTATAATTTCAACATTAACTACCCACATTGAGTTAAGAAAAATACCTAAAATTATTTCAAATAAAGAATTTTTATATAATCAATTACTGAATTTATATCAAACTCTTAAAATAGATTTTAATATTAAATATCCTAAGATAATAATATCAGGACTAAACCCTCATGCAGGAGAAAATGGTAAAATTGGAACTGAAGAAGGTAATTCAATTATTCCTATTATTAATAAGCTTAAACGAAAAGGTATAAAGATTAATGGCCCATCATCTGCAGATAGCTTATTAATAAATAAAAATTTAAAAAAATATCATTGTTTCATTTTTATGTATCATGATCAGGCATTGATTCCATTTAAATATATAAGCCAATTTACAGGTGTTAATTATACAGGTAATTTAGATATAATTAGGACTTCTCCAGATCATGGTACTGCGTATGATTTAATTGGATCAAAGAAAATTTCAAATTTATCATTTTTAAATTGCTTTAAGTTGATTAAAAAAATTAATAAAAATAGAAAAATGAATGTTAAAGGCTAAAAAATCTCTTAGTCAAAATTTTCTAGTTGATAAGAATATTAGCAAAAAAATAACTAGTTTAACAAATATTAAAAATAAACATATTGTAGAAATTGGTCCAGGTTATGGTTTTTTAACTGATATGATTCTTAAAAAAAAACCTAAATTAATTTACATAATTGAAAAAGATGAAGAGCTATATAAATATCTAAAATTAAAATACAAAAATATAAAAAATATAATAATAGTTAATGATGATATATTTAATTTTGATTTTAAAAAACTTAAACAAATAATCATTATTTCTAATTTACCTTACAATATTAGTACTAAAATTATTTTACATCTATTTAAATATAATAAGAATATAATAGAAATGATTGTAATGCTTCAAAGGGAAGTTGCAGAAAAATTTGATTATAAAATACCTGGTATGAATAAATACAAGTTTTTAACAAATGTTGTATCATCATTTTCAAAATGTTTTGATGTTTCTGCTGATGTTTTCAAACCAAAACCAAAAGTGAAATCTACTGTTGTAAAATTTAAATTTAATAAAGAAGGTTTTGATATTAATAAAGCCTATAAATTTTCTAATCTAATCTTTAAAAATGTAAGAAAAAAAATTAGCAAAAATATAAATTTTAAAAATAAGGATAAATTATTAGGCAAAAGAGTTAACCAACTTAATATAAATGACTTAACCAATATTTATAATCTGTTTTAACTTTAATTTTAAAAATTTATTTTGATTAGTAATTAATTCATTATATTGAATAATTTTCTTAATATTGTTTACTGTTTTTTGAACATTTTCATTTATCAAAACATATTTATATTCATTATAATGTTTCATTTCTTTAATTGCATAAGATAATCTTAAATTTATTTCTTTTGCATTATCCCTACCCCTTTTTATTAATCTTCTTTTAAGTTCTGATTTTGAAGGAGGTAATATAAAAAAATCAATTATGTTTTCTTTTTTAAAATTTCTTCTAATTTTTCTAGCCCCCTTCCAATCAATATCAAATAAAATATGCATATTATTTTTTTTTGATTTATTAATTATGTTATAAGGAGAGCCATAAAAGTTATTAAAATTTTTTGCAGTTTCTATAAAAAAATTATTTTTATTTAATTGATCAAATTTATCCTTAGTTACAAAAAAATAATCCTTGCCATTAATTTCATTAAGCCTTTTATTTCTTGATGTATAAGAAATTGAAAGATTTATATTTTGCATTTTTTTAATTAACAACTTGCACAAGGTTGTTTTGCCAGCTCCAGAAGGTGACGAAATAATAATTAGTTTATTTTTTGTTTCTATACTCATTAAGTTTCTTTTTGTGTTCTACATATGTTTTAGAAAATATATGCCTATTTAAAGAATTATTATAAAAATAAAACAAAAATTCTGATTTATAATTTTCAAAAATTATATCTAAAGTTTTTTTTCCAACATAGGAAATTGGTTGAGGTGGTAAACCATATATATGATATGTATTAAAAGGATGCTCTATTTTTAAATCACTAAATGTTAGTTTTCTATTTAAATTATAGTTACCTTTAGTGACAGCATATAATACAGTAGCATCGATTTGTAATTTCATATTTATATTTAATCTATTAAATATAACTGAAGAAATAATTTTTTTATCTTCAATATCAAAACCCTCTTTTTCAATTAATGAAGCTATAATTATGATTTCTTTTTCTGAATACTTTTTTAAAAGATCATTTTGTTTGTATTTACTAAAATATTGATTTTTATTAATATAGATTTTTTTTTTCAAAGAATTAAAATTTTTATTTTTTTCAAAAAAATAAGTATCAGCTATAATATTTTCATATGGTATATCATCGGGGTCAATAAAATATTTTAATAATTCATTTCTCAAATCATTTAATGACCAACCTTCAACTATTGTAATTTTATTTAATACATTACTGGGTTCTGTTATAAGTTTTAAAAAATCAATTAGAGAACTTACATTTTTAGTATCAAATTCACCGTAGTGCATAAATTCATTAAATAAAATATTATTAGTTCGATAATAAATTTTTGTTATATAAATATCTATAAATGATAAATCTTTAATATTATTATTAAATACTTGATTAAAAGATTCTCCTTTACCAATAATAAATTGAGAATTAAAAAAAGAAATATTTTTTTGGTTCAATAATAAATAACTATATAAAAAAAATAAAATAAAAATTAAAACTAATAAGCTACTAAATATTTTTATATAGTAATGCAGTGTTAGTTCCTCCAAATCCAAAGGAATTGCTTAAAGCAAAAGAAATATTTTTTTCAATTGGTAAGTTTGGAATTAAATTAATATTTCTAGATTCAATTGGTTCATCTAAGTTAAGAGTCGCTGGTAAAATATTTTTATTTAAAGACATAATTGTAAAAATAGACTCTACACTTCCAGCTGCACCAAGTAGATGTCCTATTGATGATTTAGTGGAGCTAGCAAAGATATTATGATTAAATAATCTTGATATAGCATTAAGCTCTATTTCATCGCCTTTTATGGTAGATGTACCATGGGCATTAATATATTCAACTTTATCAGATGAAATTTTTGCCATTTCTAAAGCACTTTTCATAGCTCTAAAACCGCCATCACCATCTTCAGAAGGTGCCGTGATATGGTGAGCATCTCCTGACATCCCATATCCAACTAATTCAGCGTATATGTTAGCTCCTCTTTTTTTTGCTTTTTCATATTCTTCTAACACTATAATTCCTGCGCCTTCTCCCATTACAAAACCATCTCTTTTTTTATCCCATGGTCTGGATGCTAAATCAGGATTATCATTATATGAAGTACTTAGACTTCTAGCTGCGCAAAAACCTGCAATACCTAATTTGCATACAGCAGCTTCTGATCCTCCAGCAATCATTACATCAGCTGCACCTCTTTTAATCATTTCACCTGAATCTCCAATTGAGTGAGCTCCTGTTGCGCAAGCTGTTACAACAGAATGATTAGGCCCCTTAAAACCATACTTTATTGAGATTTGACCTGAAAGGAGATTTACTAAAGAAGATGGTATAAAAAAAGGAGAGAGTTTCTTTGGTTCTTTGTTATTAATTAATAATGAACCATCATAAATTGTTTCAAGCCCCCCTATTCCTGAACCAACAGAGACGCCGACTCTAAGTTTTTCTTTATCACTTATTTGATTTAATCCAGCATCTTCTATAGCCATACTTGCTGCAACAAGGCCATACTGTATGAATCTATCATTTCTTTTTATATCTCTTGTGTCTAATATTGAAGACTGATTAAAATAATTTTTATCTTCAGGATTATTGTTTATATAACCTGCTATTTTGGCAGGTAAATCAGATACATCAAATTGCTTAATTTTTTTAATACCTGAAATACAATTTATTAGATTATTCCAAGATGACTCAGTATTATTACCGATTGAAGTTAATAACCCCATACCAGTAACAACAACTCTTCTCATATCAAAAATGAATTTTACTTTTTACTTTGAATAAAATCTATAGCATTTTGCACTGTTTGGATTGTCTCAGCAGCATCATCTGGAATTTCAATACTAAATTTTTCCTCAAATGCCATTACAAGCTCAACAGTATCTAAACTATCTGCACCTAAATCATCAATAAATTTAGCTTCGGGAACAACTTTGGATTCATCAATTCCAAGATGATCAACAACAATTTTTTTTACTTGCTCTTCAATATCACTCATATTTTTCTCCTTGATAATGCTATTAGATTATTATTTGAATACATGTCAACCAATTAAAACATTAACATTCCACCATTAATGTGAAAATTCTGACCAGTAATATATGATGACTCATCATTGGATAAAAAATTTACCAGATTTGCAATATCTTCTGGCTCACCAAACCTACCCATTGGAATTCTTGTAAGATATGTTTTTTTTTGTTCTTCATTTAAATTATCTGTCATAGCAGTAGAGATAAATCCTGGTGAAATTATATTTACATTTATATTTCTTTTTGCTACTTCCAGAGCAATAGATTTATATAAGCCTACCAATCCAGATTTTGATGCAACATAGTTAGCTTGACCTGGATTTCCAGTAGATCCTACAATTGATGAAATTCCAATAATCTTTCCATATTTTTGAGATAGCATATTAGGGAGTAGTGATTTAATTATTTGAAAATTGGAATTTAAATTAGTTTGAATTACGTTTGACCATTGTTCATCTTTCATTCTAAATATTAAATTGTCTTGAGTAACACCAGCATTATTAACGATTACAGATAAATCTTTATGTATTTTGGAAATTTCATCTAAAGAATTCTGGAGATTTTTATTATCAGATAAATCAATTTTACAATAGAAATGCGTACTCCCATATTTTTTTTTAAGATTTTCTAATTTTGTATTTGAAGATGAGGTTAGAACTAAAGTAAAATTCTGATTATAGAATTTATCACATATAGCTGATCCAATACCTCCAGAGGCACCGGTTATAAAAACTTTTTTTATTCTACTCATTTATAAATCTGAAATTTTGTTTAATGATACAATATCAAAATTTTTAGAGATTCTGTTTATTAATCCACTTAATACCTTATTTGGTCCAATTTCTATTATTTTTTTTTCTCCTACTTCTTCCAGTTTTACAACACTTTGTGTCCAGTTAACTTTGTTGGCCATTTGTTTTTGTAAATTATTTTTAATCAATGATGAGTCTTTGTAAATATTTGCATCATAATTTGAAATTATTTTTACATCGTTTTCTACAAAATTTAAGTTTTCTATTTCATCACTCAGTTCGTCTTGTGCCCCAAGCATAAAATGACTATGGAAAGCTGCAGAAACATTTAAGTTAATAAATTTTTTTATTCCATTTTTAATAAATATTTCATTACTATTAACAATATCATTTTTTTTACCCGATATAACAATTTGCATTGGAGAATTATCATTAGCAATTTGTAAATTTAAATTATTTTTTTTAATGATATTTTCAATAAATTCTGCATTTTTACCAATTAATGCTGCCATGCCAGTTATATTAGGCTCAATTGCATTATTCATTAATTCTCCTCTTTTTTTTAATATTAAGCTACATTCTTTTAAGCTTAATTTATTACTGCAAGCCAAGGCTGTATACTCACCAAGTGAATGACCCATCATTATATTGATTTGATCTTTATTATATTCACTTTGATTAATAAAAGTTTTAAAAATAACGTATGAACAGGCAAATATACAAATTTGAGTAAATTGAGTTAAATCTAATTTGTTACCTTCATTTAAAAATATTATTTTTCTAATGTTTATTTTCGTGTAATCTTCAATTTCCTGAAATGTTAACCTAGAAATTTCAAAATTATCGTTAAAATCCTTAGCCATTCCTAAAGATTGGCTTCCTTGGCCAGGAAAAACTACAGTTGTCATAAATGCTTGATTTATTTTAAAAAATTAATATATGCAAGGTCAACTTCTCTTATATTATGTATATAAGATAAACCATGGAGTTAAATGACAAAATTTGAAATAGTATTAATATTTAGTCCTGATTTAGCTAGTAATATACTAGACGATGAGATTGAAAATTTTAAAAAGATGTTAGAATCTAACTCAGCTGCAATAATAAATTATGAAGATTGGGGATTAAGAGATTTAAGCTATAATATCAACAAATTCAAAAAAGGTTTCTACTCCTTTTTTCAAATAGAAACATCCGGAAACATTGTTAAAAGTGTAAGTAAAGATCTTATTCAATCTGAGACTCTTTTAAGATATCTATTTATCAAAGTTAAAGAACACCAAGAATTACCAACAAAATTAAATAATGAAAAAAAATAAAAAAAATAGAATAAAAAAAGATGAGAAATCAAATTCTCCTTTTGAAAATAAAAGGAAATTTTGTCCATTTAGTCAACCAGGATCACCTGCTATTGATTACAAAGATACAAGGCTTTTATCTCGATACATAACTGAAAAAGGTAAAATTGTACCAAGTAGAATAACAGGGGTATCAAGAAAAAAACAAAAAGAGTTGGCTAGAGCAATAAAAAGAGCGCGTTTTTTATCTTTAATGTCATATACTAGTAAATCCTTCTTATCATGAAAGTTATTCTTACAACCACTATTAAAAAATTAGGTAAGATCGGTGATACAGTTGTTGTGAAACCTGGATATGCTAGAAATTTTTTATTTCCTAACAATATGGCTCTAAGGGAAAATAAGAAAAATTCAGAACATTATGAAAAAATTAAAGATGAAATTAAAAAAAATGAAGAACTTAAATTTAATGAAGCAAAAAAATTACTAGAAGAAGTAAAAAAATTAAAAATTATATTTAGTAAAGAAGCTGATGAAAAAGACCAACTATACGGATCTATCTCAAAAAAAGAAATAATAGATTATTTATCAAAAAATAGTATAAAAATTAAATCAGACGATTTATTAATAAAAAATCAAATTAAATCAATTGGAGAGCATATAATAGAAGTTTGCCCCTATGAAGGTATAAATCAAGAAATTTCAGTATTTGTTGAAAAGAACTAATTTATTCACACAATTAATATTTTATTAACCATAATTTTTTTCTAATTGTTGTTGATTTTTTTTTTATAGTTTAGATAATATTAATGTCAGTTGAATTAATTAATTCAAACCAACTCACTTCAGAAATAAATAATAGTTTTTCAAATACTGAAGCAGAACTAGCACTTATAGGGTGTATTCTTTGGGACAATAGAAATTATGAAAAAGTATCTGAATTTCTTAATGAAGATCATTTTGTAGATGAAACAAATAAGATAATTTTTTTAACTATTAAAAACCTTTTAGATAAAAACATACTAGTCTCTCCAATAACATTAAAAAATTATCTACCTGAAGATAATAATAACTTTAATAAAGTTAGTTACCTGAACCAACTTAAAGATAGCGCCCCATCAACACAAAATACTTATAATTATGCAAAAATAATTTATGATTTGTATGTTAAGAGAAATTTAGTTGGAATAGCACATAATATAATACAGGAAGCAAATTCAACGAATAATAATTTAGCAGAAAATCTTATAGAAAATGCTGAAAATGATCTTTATAATTTGTCTCAAACTGGAAACTCCGAAAGATCTTTTACAAACTTTGGGTCAGCTCTCCAAGGTGCGGTAGATATTATTAGTGAAGCATACAAAAGAGAAGGTAAAATTGCTGGGGTTCCAACTGGATTTAAAGATTTAGATAAAAAATTAGGAGGACTTCATAAATCAGACTTAATAATTTTAGCAGGTAGACCATCTATGGGTAAAACAGCTTTAGGAACAAATATAGCTTTTAATTGTTCCATAAAATATAATGAAGAAAATGATGAATTTGGAAATAAAAAAATTATTGACGGTGGTAAAGTAGCTTTTTTTTCTCTCGAAATGTCATCAGAACAATTAGCTACAAGAATTTTGGCTGAACAAACTCGAATTTCTGGAGATAAAATGCGTAAGGCAGAATTAAATAAAAGTGATTTTAATAAGATTGCTAAAACTTCTTCTGAATTAGAAAATCTAAATCTGATAATTGATGATAATCCAGTTCTTACAATTCCAACATTAAGAGCTAGAGCGAGAAGATTGAAAAGGCTGCATGATGTGAATTTGATAATAATTGATTATTTACAATTAATGTCATCATCATCAAACAACAGAAACGACGGTAGAGTTCAAGAAATTTCAGAAATTACAAGAGGATTAAAATCTATTGCAAAAGAACTTAATATTCCAATTATTGCTTTATCACAACTCTCAAGACAAGTTGAACAAAGAGAAGATAAGAGACCTCAGTTATCAGATTTAAGAGAGAGTGGAACTATTGAGCAGGACTCAGATGTTGTAATGTTTATTTATAGGGAAAGTTATTATCTGGAAAGATTAGAGCCAATAAGAAAATCAGAGGAAGATGATATGAAATACAATGAAAGAGTATCAAGGTGGCAACAACTAACTAATGAAAATTATAATAAAGCAGAAATAATTATAGCAAAACAAAGACATGGGCCAATTGGATCAATAAAAATGCACTTTGATG
>MDTB01040902.1_pt1 | contig 18111 bp, 16 predicted proteins | sample 811161 | NCBI WGS metagenome assembly MDTB01 (sample SAMN05326650, study PRJNA326480) | marine metagenome | isolation source: seawater | place: Mediterranean Sea | collected 2009
AGGTTTCTACCACTGTGGCCAGCCAGCAGTGGTCGCCGTTGCGCAACCAAGTTAAAACTTGGTCTATGACTTCTTTGTCGATAGCTTGCATTCAATTACTCTCAATAAAATTCGCTTTGCTATTATGCGCCTAAGTTTAACCCAACTTGGGCAAAGCGGTGATTGCAGGTCAACTCGATGGTTTACGTATAACAGCGCCGCCAATAGTGGGCGATGCGCGCTATGAGTTAGCCATTGGTGCGGAATGCGTGCATTTGAATGACCTGCTGGGATGCGGGTTACGCATAAAACTGCGCCCGCAAAAGCATTGCAGACATTGCAAAAAGGCTGTGACCAAACTCCAGCGCGGCGGCTACTGTGGTGACTGCTTTTTCGCTCTAGCGCGATGCGATACCTGCTTTGTAAATCCGCAGCGATGTCACTTTGCTTTAGGGACCTGCCGTGAGCCCGATTGGGGTATGCAAACCTGTATGCAGCCCCATGTGGTGTATCTAGCCAATAGTGGTGGTCTAAAGGTAGGCCTCACTCAAGATCAAAAGCAGCAACAACGCTGGCTTTCCCAGGGAGCAACTCAGGGCCTAGTCATTGCCCAGGCGACGAGCCGCCGTGCTGCGGGGATTTTGGAAGCCACCATTGCGCAGCAGATTAGTGACCGTACGCAATGGCGTAAAATGGTCGCCCTACCGCCCGTGCCGGTTGACTTGCAAGAGGTGCGGCAACGCTTGCAGCAATCGGTAGAGTTACCCGCGGACTGCCAGTGGGTAACGGATGCAACTGAGCAGCAGTTAACCTATCCTGCGCAGGCGTACGCACCGCCGCGACAGCACCAACTCAATGCAGATAAGCTTGAGCTTGCCGACAATCTAGTTGGTATAAAAGGCCAATATCTTTTGCTGCAACATGGTGTATTTAATGTGGCAAGACATGTTGGACTCAATGTTGAACTCAGCATAACGACACCGATTTCAGTATTGGAAGCTCATCAGAGCGATCAGTTGTCGCTGTTCTAACCATTAAAGATGGCGTTCAGCGCGATGCCCGTTTATTGACAACTCATAGGAACAACCGTGCAACAAGGATTACCTCAACCGATAGCGCTAGCCGATTACCAAGCGCCAGATTACCGCACAGTCAACACTGATCTTATCTTTGATATCCGCGATGGGGTCACTGAAGTTACCAGCACCTTGGATATTCAGCGCCAGATGCCTGGGGGTTCGGTATTGCAGTTGGATGGACAAGAGCTGGAACTGGTCAGTGTGGAACTTGATGGACGTTTGTTGTCCAGTAACGAATTTCAGATCGATAACGAGCAACTGATTCTTCGGGATCTGCAAGATCAACATCAGTTGCGCATCGTTACGCGTATCCATCCGGAACAAAATACAGCCCTTGAGGGTCTGTATCGGTCGAGCAAGATGTATTGTACGCAATGCGAGGCCCAAGGTTTTCGCAAGATCACCTACTATCAAGATCGCCCCGATGTGCTGGCAAAATTTAGGACCACGATTATTGCCGACGGCGTGCGCTACCCGAATCTACTGTCCAACGGCAATTTGGTTGCCGAAGAACAGATGGCCGATGGGCGGAAAAAAGTAACTTGGGAAGATCCGTTTGCTAAACCCTGTTATCTGTTTGCGCTAGTGGCCGGTGATCTTGCGGTGCTGGAAGATCAGTTCACCACCATGAGCGGCCGCGATGTGGCGTTAAAGATCTTTTCAGAATCACACAATATCGACCAATGTCATTACGCGATGGATGCGCTAAAGCGCTCGATGCGGTGGGACCAAGAGCGCTTTGGCCGTGAGTATGACTTAGACATCTTCATGATTGTTGCGGTTGAGGATTTCAATATGGGGGCCATGGAAAATAAAGGCCTGAATATTTTCAATACCTCCTGTGTGCTCGCGTCAAAAGACACCGCGACTGATGATGCGTATCAGCGTGTCGAAGCAGTGGTTGCGCATGAGTATTTTCATAACTGGTCGGGCAACCGGGTAACGTGCAGAGATTGGTTTCAGCTCAGCTTGAAAGAGGGGTTTACGGTGTTTCGTGATGCCGAGTTCTCGGCTGATATGAACTCTCGGGCGGTAAAGCGGATTCAAGACGTTGGTTTTTTGCGTTCGATTCAATTCGCCGAAGATGCCAGCCCGTTAGCGCATCCTGTGCGCCCAAGCTCGTACATTGAAATTTCGAACTTTTATACCACCACCATTTATGAAAAAGGTGCCGAGGTTGTGGGTATGTATCGAACTTTGCTTGGCGATGAAAAATTTCGTCGCGGCACTGATCTGTACTTCGATCGCCATGACGGTGAGGCAGCGACGACTGATGACTTTATGCGTGCTATGAGCGATGCCGGAGAGGTTGATCTTGAGCAATTTAGGCGCTGGTATGAGCAGGCGGGCACACCTAACCTGCGAGTTGCGGAGCAATACGAAAGTCAGACCTTGACGCTGACCATCGAGCAATCCTGTCCGCCAACACCAGATCAGGAGCAAAAGCTGCCATTCCATATGCCGGTGCTACTCGGGTTACTGGATAAGGATGGTCAGGATCTTGCTTTAACTGCTAATCAACTGGATACCAATGCGCAGTTTGAATTGCGTGATAACCGGCATTCGGTGATGGTTAATCTGAGAGAGTCGACAACGCGAATTGCGTTTACTGGATTAACTGAAAAACCGGTTGTTAGTTTTCTGCGGCAATTTTCTGCGCCGGTGAAAGTCCAATACCAGCGGCCCGCAGCGGAGTTGGACTTCCTTGCCAGGCACGATCAGGACGGTTTTGTGCGTTGGGATGCTCTGCAATCCATGTGGATGTCCCACTTTGATGTACAGCAGTCTGGTACCGACGCGCGGCCACACGACGCCGTGCGCAGCATTGCTGAGCAGGCGCTGACTCTCAAACATAGTGATGAGAAGCTGTTAGCGGCAACTATGTTGGCCGTGCCCAGCGAACTCTATTTGTTTGAGCAATTGCGTGGCTTCGATGCTCACGCCCTGTTGGATTCTCGGGACGCTGCATTGGCTTTAGTTGCGACCCAATCTGCCGATCTTTGGTGGAGCCTTTATGAAACCTATGCCGCTCGAGGACCCTACCAAGTGGACGCTAATAGCATTGCTGATCGTGCGCTGGCTAATATTGGTTTCAACTATTTGTGTCGCAGCCTAGCAGCGCAAAATGAAATCGTAGAGTTGCACTCGCTGTTGCAGCTGCGGTACGCCAGCGTCGACAACCTTACGGATCGACTCACGGTGATGGCCTTGGTGTGTCGATTGCCAGAAGTAGGGCAAACCATGCGCGAAGAGATCTTGGAAGATTTCTTTTCTCAGTGGCAGCAGCAGGCATTAGTGATTGATTTATGGTTTAACCTGCAAGCCCAAAGCCCGATTACGGATATTGCAGGCATCGAAAAACTAGTCGCCCATCCGAGTTTTGATCTCAAGAATCCGAATCGTGTTCGTTCAGTCTATGGTGCTTTCGGCATGCTCAACTTACGCCAGTTACATGCATTAGACGGTAGCGGTTATCAATTTGTTGCAGCAGTAGTGGCAGAGGTGGACGCCTTAAATCCGCAAATTGCGGCTCGGCTGGCCACGCCTCTCACTCGATGGAGGAAATTTGATACCCAACGTCAGGAGCTTATGCAGAATGCGCTGCGTTCGCTCGTGGCCAATGATGGTCGGGTGCCCTCAAAGGATTTGTTTGAGATCGTTAGTAAAAGCCTCAAAAGCTAATATAAAAAGGTAGATATTATCTGTATGTGGGCGCGTACCGCTAATAAGATCATGTGCCGATGCCGCTTATCTGGCTAAAAAGCAACAAATAGATGCCGTTAGAGAAAAATAAACTACGGTCTATCGTGTTTTGCTGGTGTTGCGCTGGCGCTGTTGCAATCATCTTTTGTGGATAGACTTCGTGAATTGCGGGGCGTGGCTCAAACGGAAGGATACAGTGCCGGAAGTGGCTCGCTATTTTTTTGTTGCTGGCTTGCAGTACTTTTGTTGCGTAGCAGCTCCTCAGCTAGGCTAACAATTTCTTTTGGGTCGTGGAGTTCAGGCGCTGGGCTATAACACCAAAAGTTCAGTGTTGATACAAAACGCTGGGCTTCTGGCTGTTCCGCAGTCCAAGTTCGCAAGGCTTTATCCGCTGGCATTGCGTATCGAAGTTGCAAATACTGCCTTAGCGAATGTTGAATAGCCGAGGTATCTGCACGTCTAATTTGCTTTAGCAATATTCGTCTGGATCGGCGGAGCGCCCAACGGCGGGTTGCAAGAGCGGTTCTGATTACCCTAGCCGCGAGCATTGCTCCTAAGAGTATCGCAACTATCGCAAGCGACCACCGCAATACCTGGCTTAATGTTCCTGAAAGAGCATTATTAAATTCGCCTGCGTTATCTTGGCTGTTCTCAGTGTTGATCGCGTCCGCCAGTGAGTCTGGTCCTACTGCTGGTGGGTTGGCTGTGATCTCCTGTGAGTTGATCGAAGTGCCTAGAGCTTGGAATGTCGTAGCGGCAAGAGTGCTGCGTCTAATTTGATTGGTTTTGGTGTCCCACCATACGATTTTGTTGGCCGGCAGCTGCAAAGTCCCAGGGTTTAAAGGCATAAGGTTGCGCCGTTCGATTCGTTGGCCGATGACGTTCTGACCTTGAGTATTGTCTATAAGCTGGGCGGGCTGGGGATACTGTCTAAAAGCATCACTAGATAGGACCGAAGAAAGTGGGGGCACGCTCGCACCGGTATTTCCTTCCACGGTGATTTTTACGGTCTGTGTTAGCGTATCGCCCACGTTTACTGCAGCCCCGCTCAGGGCTGGTTCGAAGCTTTGGCTAAGAGTGACGTTTGTTGCTGGCAGCCAAGGCGCATCTCTTGGATAGTTCTTTGGAACCGGCATAACCATAATTGTTTCTTCTTCGGTAGCGACGAGTACGCCCTTGCGCGATACCCGGCCACTATTGAGTATGCGCACGCTCGCTGTTATTTCCGCTGCAGGAACGGTTAGCGTGCCGCTGGCCTCTGGAAAGATGGCATAGTTTTGCGTGACCACACCGTAGTTGCGCCCATTGCGCTGGATGTTGGTGGTTTGATTTTCTCCTAGGGTGATTACTTTGGCGTCCGGGATGTTAGGTGCGCCAGGTTGGCCGCCGTACAGTTGCACGCCGTTGGAAAAGAATAGCTTCCGTTGCATGGAGATTTGACCTTGTACGTAAACTCTGGTGTTGGAAAACGTTTGCTCATAAAACACCAACTCGTTTATTTGTTGGCGCGTGCTTGGTGCCAGCGGTTGCACGTCTAATGTTAGTGGCTGGGTTGAGAAGTTGCCGATGCGAATTGGCGGTATGGGCAGTTTGCCGGTTTTTTTCGGTTGCAGTGTGATCTGGTAATCCACCCAGCTCAGAGTTCGGCCATTTATGTATTGGTACTGGCTGCTGGTATTGTTACCCATGATGTGGAAATTTTTTTCTAAATCAGTCAAATCTAACGTTTCAGCGCGACGGGTGTCGTGGGCGCGAATGACCAGCCTGACGGATTCCAATTCCTCTATGGAGTCGTTTGAAAGGCGCACGCTGAGTTCAGCATGGGCGTAGGGTAAAAATAGTGTCAGCAGTAATGTGCCTGTTGCGCGTAGGTTCACCACACTTTTTCTCCCTGTCGGTGCTCATAGTTGCCATCGCGCAGTCTTTGTTTGGTCTCGTGTTGAAATTTTCTTCGTAATAAACCGCCCGGTTCGTCGGGTACTCGGCGCAGCCACTGCTCTAGCGCCTCTCGTTTTTCGTCGCGGTTGACCATTTCTTGGCGCTGTTGGTCCTGATTTTCTCCTTCAGCTTCTTGCTCCGACTGGCGTTGTTCGTCGTTGGGTTCTGAGGTGGGCTCATCCGATTGTTGATCGGATTGCTGTTGCTGATCGTTGCTTTGACTTTGCTCCGAATCGTTGGGTCGCTGGTCTTGCTGGTTTTCGCTGCCCTCTTGCTTTGCTTCTTCTTGTTGTTGCTGTTGTTGCTGTAGCAGGCGCTCAACGAGAGCTTTGTTGAAGGTGGCATCTTCGTGAGCAGGGTCTTCGTTAAGTACTTTTGTATAAAGATCTAAAGCCCGTTGATAATTGCCAAGTCGCGCTTGGGCGTTGGCACTATTGTATGTACCCGTGTTGCTGCGGTCTTGACCAAAACCACGCAGAGCGTCCCCCCAATCGCCGGTGCGATAGCGCGCCACTGCTCGCCATTGGGGGTCTTGAAATAAAATAGCTGCTTTTTCTGGTTCGCCGGCGGTTAAAGCTTGATGAGCACGCTGGTCGTCGCGCCACCATAACTTTTCCCAGAGCGTCCCGGGCGTTATTTGACTTGCTGCTGAGTCTGTAGCCGCGACTACGTCAGGACTGGGTGTGGCGAAGGCGCAGGCCAGCATGACCAATGCGCCGCGGCGAAAACCTAACAGGCATAGTGGCAGCAACAGTACGGCGAGCCAGTGACCCTGATCAAACCATGTGTCAAATTCGCGTTCTACCTCGATTGAGGCGTCTTCCGTGGGTAGTGGGGTCGATAGGGCGAGGGTCAAGTCATCGTCGCTGAGGCTGAGTTTGGAGTATTTGCCATAACTTAGATTTGCGACCTCGGCGAGCCTGCGCTCGTCCAGTAAGGCAATAATCTGGTTTCCCTCTTGGCTCAAAAGGTAGCGCCTCGACTCGTTAGCGGGCTCTAGCGGAATAGCTCCGCCCTCATAGGTGCCGATCCCAATGATAGAGATGGGAAAGGCGCGATTGCGGTGGCTGCTTACCGAACTGACTCGATCTATGCCATCCGTAATCATCAGGATTCGGCCTTCGCTCATGTTTGCGTTGCTGAACAGTTCTTTAGCTATTTCCAGGCCGTGGTTTGGGTTGCTGCCCAGTACTGGCATCATTCCCGGATCTAACGCTCCCAAAAGGTTTTCAATGGTTGCTGCGTCATCGGTCAGCGGCACTACTGCGTGGGCATCACCGGCATAGGCCACTAAGGCTGTCATACCTTCTTCGCGCGCACGCAGAATGTCAGTAATTTTTTGCCGTGCGCGCACTATGCGCGAGGGCTTTACATCTTCAGCCCACATAGATAGAGAAAGATCCAGCAGCACAATTAATGCGTCATTCTTCTGCTCAACGTTCTGGGGTAGCTTCTCCCAAGTTGGCCCTGCTAGGCCGACCACAGCCAGAGTCAGGGCACTAAGGATCAAGCCGCGTAGCCATTGGCCTGATCGGGTCTCTTCGATATCCAGTAAAACGGGTAATAGCTCTTTGCTGATCGCGCTCTGCCAGGCCGAGCCTGAGCGGGTGCGGCGAAACCAGAACCAAGCAAGAACTAAGATTGGAACCAAGGCGAAAAACCACTGCGGACGGATGAAATGGAACGTTTCAATCATGGTTTAGCTGCTTGGGCTGCGTTGCCGGCGCAAAATATCGGTAAGTAGGAGCAAGATAAGACAGCCAAGACTTGCAGTCAGTGGCCAGTAATAGAGCGCCTGTATTGGGCGATAGGTTTCTGCTTCCTGAGTCACTGGTTCCAATTCGTCGATCTTGGTGTAGATCTGCATCAATGCTTGTGGGTCTCTGGCGCGAAAATATTGACCACTAGTTACCTGGGCGATGTCGCGTAAGGTGGCCTCATCAAGGTCGGCAGAGGGATTAGTGACGCGATTGCCGAGGGCGCGAAATACGCTGGGTAGGCGCATTTCGTCAGCGCCGACGCCCACGGTGTATATCGTAATACCGTCGCGAGCGGCGAGTTCAGCTGCTTTTGCCGGCTCTACTTCACCGACATTATTAGCCCCGTCTGTTAGCAAAATCAGTACTTTCTCATCATGAGGTCTTTGGCGCAGGCGTTTTACCGCAAGTCCTATGGCGTCGCCAATGGCTGTTTTGCCGCCTGCAATGCCTACCGGGGCCTCGACCAATAGGCGATTCACGCTCTTAAGATCGAAAGTAAGGGGGGCTTGTAGATAGGCGTTTGTCCCAAACAATATCAGTCCAACGCGATCTCCAAGGCGGGCCTGGGCAAACTGACCTACCACCGCTTTCACAATCGTCAGCCGATCTAAGAATTCATCATTAACCCGCATGTCCTTGGTCGCCATGCTCCCCGAAATGTCCACCGCAAGCATCAAGTCCCGGCCTGATGTAGGCAAGGTGACTGGATCACCTGTCCATTGAGGGCGTGCACTGGCGGCAACGAGAAATAACCAAGTTAGCCAAACAAGTGTTAGTTTCAATAGTTGGCGCTGCCAGTCGTTGCTGTGGTTGACCTCGGCGACAGAGAAAGCAACTAAATCTGGAACAGTGAGGGCTGATTCGGTGCGTTGGCTTGGCCGCATGAATGTTCGCACCAGTAACGGCGCCGGTGCGACAGCGAAAGCCCAAGGCCAAAGCCACTCAATCATTGGAATTCTCGGCCAGCAGTCGGGGTGTACGCGTTGGGTGCACGCGTGTTAGCAATTTTTGCAGAAGTTGATCCACGGCCGCGACTTCTGCTGACGCGCCTGGTGAAAAGCGCTGTGTGCCAAGTATTTGACCGCATCCTGCGCTAAATTCTTGACCATTGGAGATAGTGTCCAAAGCGTTAAGCCATTGCTCATCCGATGTCGCGCCGAGATTGCGGACGCCCAGCGCATTCACTAGCAGTCGTTTGAGTATTTCATTGCTCTCGTTAACGTATTGTAGAGAGTCGATGTGCCCCTGGTCATGGCTGTCTCTCAGTGTTTTGATCATATTTTGCGCGCTGCGGATAGGTCGGCGAGCCTTGTGCGCGCGCCAAAGCAGCCTACCGGTAAAGACCGATATGGCGACTATTGCTGTGGCCAGCAGCCACCAGCCTGGTGCCGGAGGCCACCATTCCGGCGCCAGTGGTGCGTGGACATCACGCAACTGCTGGAGTGGGTTGTCTTGCATCAGCTTACGAGATCCGATGACAGCTCGATACTGTGGGTTGCAAGGCAGCGATAGTTCATAGATGGATGACGACACATATCCTGCAGTGCATCGCAGCGGTTTTGGAATTGCTGGGCGTAGTTCCTGCGTATTCGCGGGTTACCAGAAAAGAAATTAACCCGCTGCTCGCCATCGGTCACACTGTAGTGGCCTGTTGGGGGTAGTTCTTTGTCCAGTAGGTCATAAACATGAATCAGATCTACCTGATTATTTCGTGCCAGCCGCTGCAGATGAGTGCGCCACATATCTGAGTCACCGGCAAAGTCACTGACAACAAAGATCCGAAACCGATTATGGGTTAGCCGTTGTAGTTGCTGTAAGCCGGCAAGTTGAGCAGAGTCAGACAGCCTGCCCGGGTGACGAGTTAAAGACTGATTGGATAAAGCCAACTGATTAAGCAGCCGCCCGCCGGCGCGGCTGCTGCGGTAGGGCCGGAACAGGTGCTGGTCGTGATTATCAACGATCACCGCGCCGACTCGATCACCAGCGCCAAGGGTTTGCCAGGCGATGCGTGCCGTTATGTCGGCTGCAGCCACAGATTTTAAGCGCAGCTTTGACCCAAAGAACATCTGTTGGCTTTGGTCGACAAAAATTAGCACCGGGCGTTCCCGTTCTTCGCGGAATATCTTCGTGTGCGGCTTGTTTTTTCTTGCGGTTACCCGCCAATCAATCATTCGAGCATCGTCGCCAGGTTGGTACTGACGGACTTCTGAAAAGTCGACTCCGCGGCCTCGAGTTTTCGATATCTTCAATCCGGATTGATGGCCTACGGCATTACTTTTACTGGTCAGATTTTTTTGCGCGCTATGACGCAGACTCAGCAGTTGTTGCAGATCGACGTAGGCGCCTGTTAGGGCGTTTGTGATTTGAAAAGTCGAACTGATTTCAGGCACAGGGTTACGCAAGGGTGGGGCTAAGGTACGGGTACGTTTTGCAGCAAAAGGTCAATCACCTGGTCGCTAGTGATGCCTTGTGCATCAGCCTCGAAAGACAATATAAGGCGGTGGCGTAGCACATCATGGGCAACGTTTTGGATATCTTGTGGAGTTACGAAATCGCGGCCATCAAGCCAAGCTAGCGCTCGGGCACAGGTGTCCAAGCCAATAGTGCCGCGTGGGCTGCTGCCGTAATCGAGCCACTTTGCCAATTCTCCCTGGGGTGCGCGGCTGGCCATAACCAATTCCACCAGATAACGTTCCACCGGCTCTGCCATGTGTAGATTCAGCAGGTCCTTGCGCGCGCTGAATAGATCCAGCTGGGTGAGTTTGCGCGGCGTTTGATTCAATGTGCTTTGTGATTCTTGCCGCACTAGCTGCAGGATTTTTTGCTCAGCGTCTCTATCCGGATAGTCGACCACCAGGTGCATTAGGAATCGGTCTAATTGCGCCTCTGGCAGGGGATATGTGCCTTCTTGCTCAATCGGGTTTTGGGTGGCCATGACTAAAAAGAGCTCTGGCAGTGGAAAGGTCTCGCGGCCCACGCTGACTTGGTGCTCGGCCATTGCCTCGAGTAGGGCGGATTGAACTTTTGCGGGCGCGCGGTTGATTTCGTCGGCAAGGATAAGGTTGTGAAAAATTGGCCCAGGCTGAAAATTAAAGCTGCCATCTTCAGGCCTGTAGATTTCCGTGCCGGTGACATCGCTGGGTAAAAGGTCAGGAGTAAATTGAATACGGTGGAAGTCTCCTTCGATCAGTTCAGATAATTCTTTGATTGCCCGCGTCTTTGCGAGTCCTGGCGCGCCCTCTACTAAAAGGTGGCCACCGCAAAGCAGTGCCATCATTAATCGCTCGACCAAAGCCTCTTGGCCGATGATTTTTTCGCCTAGCCATTTGGTCGCTGCGACGATGGCGGCATGGGGTGACTGTGTGTCCAGGGTGTTCATCGTAAAAAGCTTGTATTGTGCAGAAAGGCTGCATTGTAGACTCGGACTTTAATTGGGGAAAGCGTCACTAGCGTTGAAACTCTGTGCCGAGGACCGCGCTCGTATTAAACTGCTGCAATGTTCGAAACAAGCCAAAAACTCCTGCTTAAATTACCGCCAGAGATCGCACATGAAGTGGCCATCTCCGGGTTACGCTTATTGGGCCGTCTGCCAGGGCGCGCACAGCCTTATACGTCTGCAAAAAAACGTTTATTCGGTTGTGAATTCGCAAACCCGATTGGGCTTGCGGCTGGGCTGGATAAAGACGCAAAAGCTGTCGCCGGGCTTGCGCGTCTCGGCTTTGGTTTTGTCGAGGTGGGTACGGTTACGCCCCGTCCGCAACCAGGCAATCCGCGGCCGCGACTGTTTCGCTTGCCTGAACATCAAGCGTTAATAAATCGAATGGGCTTTAATAATCAGGGCGTTGTTACCATGGTGCGGCGGCTTGATGCATTGCGTGCCCGGGACCAGCTCGCAGGCACTATTATTGGTGTTAATTTGGGCAAAAATAAGGACACCCCTTTGGGCGCGGCAGCTGGCGACTACACCGTATGCATGCAGCGCCTCCATTCACTGGCCGACTATTTCACCTTGAATCTTTCGTCGCCGAATACGCCTGGCTTACGTCAATTGCAGCATGGCAGCGAGTTGTCAGAATTGCTCGACCAAGTTAAGGAAATGCAGCAACGTCTGGCACAAGGCGGCGGCGTTACGCCGCTGTTGTTGAAGGTGGCTCCTGATCTTGATGACGAGGATATAGAGCGCATTGCCGAACAGGTTGTCAGACATGAATTGGAAGGTCTGATAGCGACCAATACTACGCTCGATCGCGGGGCTGTTGCCGGGCACCCGTCAAGTGCAGAGGCTGGCGGTTTGAGTGGTGCGCCTTTGACGGAGGTCAGCTGTGCTGTAGTGCAAAAATTCCGCCGCATATTACCGGCGAAATTGCCGATTGTCGGGGTCGGAGGCATTGGCAACGTTGAAGACGCTCAAGCTATGCTAGACTCTGGTGCGAGCTTGTTACAAATATACACATCTTTCATCTATCAAGGTCCCAAATTGGTGCGGTCTCTTGCTCAAAATGTCGTTTAACGCGCCAAAATAAATATTTTTCTCAAAACCTGCACTCTAATGTGGCGCGAATACAGGCGATCGGTTTAAATAGGTGCTTCTACCACCTAGAGAGATTGTGATGAAAGGACTGCTAACAATCGCGCTGATGCTTTGTGCCAGCCCCGTTTTTGCCGATGATGGAATCAGCGGCGCCGATACTGCTTGGATCATGACCGCTACGGCGTTGGTGCTGTTTATGACTTTGCCTGGATTGTCGTTGTTCTACGGTGGCTTAGTGCGCAGCAAAAACGTATTGAGCGTGCTAATGCAATGCTTTGCGATCGCCTGCCTTATGTCCATTCTTTGGATGGTGGTTGGTTACTCCCTAGCGTTTGGTGATGGTGGGTCTATGAACGCCTTTATTGGTGGGTTCGACAATGTTCTTTTGGCTGGGATTGGTGAGGGCACTGCGTCTGGTACTATTCCAGAGAGTGTGTTCGCGTTATTTCAAATGACCTTCGCAGTGATTACGCCAGCGCTGATCGTTGGTGGCTTCGCCGAAAGAATGCGCTTTTCTGCCGTACTGTTGTTTTGCGCCGCTTGGCTTATTTTGGTCTACGCACCGATTTGCCACTGGGTCTGGGGCGGTGGTTGGCTTTCTGAGCGTGGCGTAATGGATTTCGCTGGGGGTACTGTGGTGCATATCACTGCCGGCGTAGCTGCCCTGGTCGCGGCAATGGTATTGGGTAATCGTCGAGGATTCCCGCAACAAGCCATGCCACCGCACAACATGACTCTGACCGTTATGGGTGCGGGCATGCTTTGGGTCGGTTGGTTTGGTTTCAACGGCGGTAGCGCGTTGGCGGCCAACGGCGACGCGGGTATGGCGATGTTGGTAACGCATATTTCTGCGGCCACTGGCGCCTTTACCTGGATGGTTATGGAGCGAATTCGTTTTGGCAAAGCGTCGGCGCTAGGCATTGTCACTGGCATGGTTGCGGGTTTAGGTACGATCACACCGGCATCGGGTTATGTGGGGCCCGGTGGTGCGTTGATTATCGGTCTTAGCGCGGGTGTTGTATGTTTCTTCGCGACCATCTACATCAAGCAAAGGCTGAAAATAGATGACTCGCTAGATGTATTTCCGGTGCATGGTGTAGGGGGTATTCTCGGTATGCTGCTAACGGGTGTTTTTGCAAGTAATGCCCTGGGTGTATTCAGCGGTCAGGAAGACATTGCGATTACTTCTCAGGTTGGCACACAGGCCCTCGGTGTGGTCGCCACAGTGCTATACACTGGGGTAGTGACTTGGGGGATCCTAAAATTCACCGATGCTATGGTCGGTAATCGAGTTGACGAGGATCAAGAGCAGGAAGGTCTCGATCTTGTGTCCCATAACGAGCGCGGTTACGACCTATAAATAGGTATTGCGGCGCTAGTGTGGGGCTCAGTGCGTGCTGCGCGCGAAGGCAGTACGCACCAATAGGTCTATAAGTTTTTCAAAATTCAGACCAAGGGCCCCGGCGCCGTCAGGGTAAAGACTGGTTGGTGTCATTCCGGGCAGGGTATTAACTTCCAGCAACGTGATGTTATTCGTAGCGTCTACGAGGAAGTCAGCGCGTGATAAATCTCGTAACCCCAGAGCCGAATGGGCGGCGACTGCTATACGCTGCAGTTTAGTAGTCACCTCTGGGGTAAGATCTGCTGGGACGATATGCTCACTTTGCCCGGGGGTGTAGCGATTCTCGTAGTCATACCATTGATTTGCCGCTGTACGAATTTCGATCACTGGATGTGCCAGCATGTCCGTTGACGTATGCAATACGCCCACAGTGATTTCTTTACCGGCTATGAAGGGTTCAACTAAACAATCGCCGAACTTTAGGGCTGCATTTAGCGCTGCATACAAGTCGCCGCCTTTAGGCAGCAATTGCACTCCAAGAGCTGAGCCTGTGTTGAGTGGCTTGATTGCAACTTGACTGCCAAAAGCCTGCTCAATGTCGCTGACAGTGGTTTCTAGATCCGCCGTGCTGGCAACAATGCGCTCTGCGCTTACCGGCAGGTTGTGCGATCGAAATACAGATTTTGCAACAGCTTTATCCATCGCCAGAGCGCTGCCACGGACCCCGCTACCGACATAGGGCAGGCCGAGCATTTCGAGTAAGCCCTGAACTGTGCCGTCTTCACCAGGAGGACCATGCAGTGCTGGGAATACCACGTCTGGCTGTAATTTCATTAAAGTAGCCGGGCACTTGCGGTCCAGTTCAATCACGCTGCTGTTGTGTCCTAGGGCCGTTAATGCTTTGTGAACTTCAGCGGCAGAACGACGCGATACCTCAGCTTCGGCGGATTCGCCTCCAGCCAGCACGGCGACGTTTAAAATGGTGTTATCGGCGGTTTGAATCTGCTCGGTCATATGGCATTAAGGTCTCAACTTGGCCCTCGAGTCAATAACGCACCAGCGCTGATGATCCCGCCATGCACCATCGAGAAACAAAAAATTCTTTGATAAGCCCTCATATTCAAAACCGCAGCGGCGCACTAGCTCCTGGGAGCGTAGATTATCGGGCTGGATGTTAGCCTCCAGTCGGTGCAGGCCCATGGTGCTGAACGCATAGTCGATTAATTGCGTCAATCCTGCTTGCATGTAGCCCTGGCCTTGAAAGGGTGCTCCCACGTAATAACCGAGTGATGCGCTGAGAAAAGAACCGCGAACGATGTTGTTTATGTTTATCACACCAACGATGACTTCATCGGTCCCGCGGCAGATGGCAAACCCCTCATGATCGTTACGGCGAATCCGCTGCAGATAATATTTAAACAGGGCTGGCGTGGTAGGGGCTTGTATCCAAGGTTGGTGTAATTCTTCACTGGCGCGCATGAGCGCAAGAAATTCTGCCTCGTCGTTATGCGTGACCCGCCTTAGATAAATATCGTTACAAGGCCTCACGAGGTTTCTCGTTCTTGGTATTGATGCTTTGCACGCCGATAAAATCTGTAATGGTCGTGGTAAGTAAGCCCAGACCGATTGCCATGACCAGTACCGGGTGAAAATCCCTCGTTCCTACGTGCGTCAGTGCTGTCAGCGAAAAGTCGATTTGTTGCCATGCCAATACGCCGTAGGTGATCAGTGCAAAACTGAGGGTCAGTAAAAGGTAGCGGATGGTCTGGCGCATATATGTGGCAACTTGCTTAAGTTGGCGTGGATATTAGTGGCTTCTTTACGTGTATGACAATGTTCAACCGTGTTCAGTGACTCGGCTAAAAAAATAAGCTGCGCCGCGCCGACTCAACCAAGCCGCAGAAAATTGTTCACGATCGTAACAACATGCGACGTCCACAGTATCTGCTGCGGCTGGGTCCATGACATATACTTCATTGTCGCTGAGGCCATACACCAACACTAGGTGGCCGGCAGTGCGTTTGAGTGGTGCCGTATCTAATTCACCGGGGTCAAAACGAATACTGCATATTACCGGTGTTTGTTGCAATAACGCCTGCTCAATTGTCGACCAATCGGAACTGCATTCTACTGCGGCTAGGCAATTGAAACGGCTGGCCTGATAAATCGCTTGAGGCCACATACCATAGGCTTTCGTGACTGGGTCATAACAGTCCGAGATCAGTTCGGTCCATAATTTCGTGTATTGCGCGGATGTATTGAGCCTATGCAGATAGGCTATTGCCATGGCAAGTGCGGTGGGCGAACAAATACGGCTTCGAATAGCACTGGCGGCGGCCATTTGGCTGATCGCGGGTGGTGGCTCCAAGCGGGTTGCGCTGATTGGGTTGCATGTACTAGAGACTTCTAAAGGACGCGCCGAGGCCACGCAAAGATAGTCACGTGGTCGCGAGTTACAGGCGACTCGCAGAACCAGACGCGCTGCTGTGATCGGATGGTGAGAGTGCCAACAGTCAATGTGATCGCTCAGTTGTGGGTTATTGTCGCTATGCTCGGGGAATAATACGCGGTCACTAGTGGCAGGAAGAGGGCGTAGAACATTTTTACCGTCGGCATGTTGCAGCATAAATTGGTACTGGTACTCAGCGCCGACTAGGGCAAAGCTCGGAACGATAATATGCTCTGGCGGCAGGTCATTAAGATCTATTGAGGTCTGCCATAGCGCCGATTCAAGCGCCTCCCACTGTGCCGGAGCGGACATTGGCAACGGATACTGCTTAACGGCTTGGGTTTCACCGAGGCGTCGGGTAAATTTCATTATTGAATGATAGCGCGCTGATCGTATAACTGAAATTAGATACGTTAGTGCGCTTTCCGGGAAGCAATGAAGAATACGAAGACTATGATTTTGGAACATGCCCGCAGATGCGAGAAATAGTTCTCTATACGACCGAACATTGCAGTCTGTGCGATGTAGCAATGGATTTGTTGTTGTCTCTGCCGGAGATCAGGGGTTATGCCCTCAGGACATTAGATATCGCCAGCAGCGACCGACTGATGGCTGAATTTGGCCAGCGTATTCCGGTAGTAGCCATTGGCAACGTCCAGCTTGATGCGCCGTTTGATGCTGAAAAATTGCGTGATTGGCTGCAGAATAATACTGTGGACTGATAGCAGGCCACGTTTTTGGAGGGAAAAATTGTGAAAGCCAGTGAATATCAACTTGCTCAACAGAGCTATGTGAGCCAGGGCATTGCGCGTGCTTTAACCTTGGGGAATCGTGGTCCATTGAGGTTCGATCAGCAGGGTCGCTTGCATGAGGATATCTTAGAGGCATATTGGCGAACCGGTTTTTATGTCTTTGAAAATGTCATTGACCCATCTGAAATTAAGTTACTGCAAGCAGAAATCGAAAACCTGTTGGCACGGGCGCCGGTGGACAATGGCGCATTGGAAGACGCTCAGGGCAGGCCTGCTTTTGGCCAGGAATTCGCGCGCCCAATTTATTCTCTGATACCGCCCCTAACCGATCCTTGGGGAGGCACTGATAAGCTCAATGGCCGGCATCCGACAAAAATGACGCAGCCAGAATCGGCGTCAAGTGCGCCAAAAAAAGTGGTGTTCTTGATGTCTGGAATGTGCCAAACCATGGATTCTGGCCTCAGGTTATACGGACATCCGGAATTGTTGAAAATCGCTGCCTCCATCAATGGCGATGACTTTGTCCCCTACAATGATGCGATTTTTATTAAACAACCTGGATTGGGTGGTTCAGTGTCGTGGCATCAGGATGGTGTTACCCATTGGGATTCACCGCAGTGGGATCAGGGCATCCATGGCTTTAACTTTCAGGTTCAGCTCTACGATACATCGGCACGGAGTTGTTTATGGGTAGTGCCGGGCACCCATAAGGACGGTAAGTTAGACATAAAGCAGAGGGTTGCCGACAACGCTGGGTCTGAACTTTTGCCGGACGCTGTACCGCTATTTGCTGCAGCAGGGGACGTGACCATTGTTAACCGGCAAGCACTGCATGGTTCATTCGCCAATACTTCAAAAGATATGCGCGTGTCGCTGACCTTCGGTTTTCATCGGCGGTCTTCAGTGCTTGGGGCTAGCGGTGCGCTAAGCCAGTCGAATGACGAGGTCTATGATGCACAGCGCATTGACCGTCGCTCTCAGGTTGTCGCAGTAGCGATCGATGCACGGCAGCAGTTCTATCCAGAAGAGTCCCGTTATCAATATCTGCCAATGTTGGGTCGAGAGGCGCAATTGGCGCATTCAGAAGAGAATTGGGAGCGAGTGATTCGCGATTATAATTTGCACGACCTGTCGATTTAATCGCCCGTATCGAAGCCAAATAGCCGTTGTGCGTTCGCTGAACACAATTGGCCTAGTTCCTGGGGGCTCTGCCCGCGTAGCTCGGCGAGCTGGTTCAGTACAAATGGCAGTAAGGCCGGCTCGTTTCGACGTCGGTATTTCTTGAGTGCGGCGAGTGTGTCTGGGAACATCCGGGCATTTTCCGGGGCATTATGTGGTCGCAAAAATGGCCCATCGGTTTCAATCATTATGCGATTGTCGGGTATCAAGCCCACTAGTTCTCGGAGTGCGCCCCCGCGCGCCTCGTCACACAGCCAGCCGGTAATGCCGATATAACAGTCAGCATTTAGATAGTTGTCGAGCTCTTCAGCACTGCCAGTAAAACAGTGCACAATAATGCTGATTGGCTGGATAGGTTGGGTAAGCCACTGCAAAACCTCGCCTTGGCTGTCCCTATCG
>MDTB01057028.1_pt1 | contig 18111 bp, 16 predicted proteins | sample 811161 | NCBI WGS metagenome assembly MDTB01 (sample SAMN05326650, study PRJNA326480) | marine metagenome | isolation source: seawater | place: Mediterranean Sea | collected 2009
AGTAGTAAACTTAGCAACTGCATTGGCATCCATAGATAAAAAAGTATTAATTATTGATATGGATCCTCAATATAATTCTTCAATGTCATTTAATACTTACAACCCAGATTTATCAATATATAAGGTCTTTAGTAATTCTATTAATATTAACGATGCTATTCAGAAATCTCAGATTCCAAATCTACATGTTATTTCTGCCTGTGAAGATTTAGCAGCCGCAGAGTATGAACTAGCTGAAGATGAAAATAGAAATTATTTACTCAAGAATTATATTTCAGATCTTAATCAATCTTATGATTATATATTTATTGATACGCCACCTACTCTTGGCTTGCTTACAATAAGCTCACTTACTGCAAGCAATGAGGTCTTAATCCCTGTTCAATGCGAATTTTTTGCACTAGAGGGTCTATCTAAATTAATTAAAACGATTGATGCTATTAAAAATAATTTAAACTCGGAATTAAAACTGAATGGCATTATTTTAACTATGTTCGACAAAAGAAATTCTTTATCGTCTTTAATTGAAAAAGAGGCACGTGAATATTTTGATACGAACGTTTATAAATTTAACGTGCCAAGAAATGTAACTTTATCTGAGGCCCCAAGTCATGGTCTCCCTGCAATAATTTATGATTTAAAATGTAGTGGTTCGCAGGCCTATATTGCATTAGCAAAAGAATTTTTAGAAAGGAGTAGCATCAATGGCGCCCAATAAAAAACTAGGAAAGGGTCTTTCTTCGTTGCTTGGAAATAAATCCGATTTAAGTTTTGAAAAAAAAATCGAGAATGGATTGCTTTTAATCCCTATTGAAAATATTTTCAGGGATGAGAACCAACCAAGAAAAGAGTTTGATAAAGAAAAAATAGAAGAATTAGCCCAGTCAATTCAAAAAAATGGTTTAATACAGCCACTTATCCTTACTAAAAAAGAAGATAACAATTATACGTTGGTTGCCGGTGAGCGAAGGTGGAGAGCGGCACAAATTGCAAATTTAAAAACAATCCCTTCTTTGTTGTTGCCAGATGATCTTGACAAAGACGAAATATCTTTGATTGAAAATATTCAAAGGGAAAACTTGAAAATCTCTGAAGAGGCCCAAGCCTATCAAAGATTAATTGATAAAAATAATTATACTCATGAAGAATTAGCTAAAATAGTTGGGAAAAGCAGGTCACATATAACTAACTTATTAAGAATTTTAAGCCTAGATCCATACTTTTTTGATCTTTTAAATAAAGGCGTTATTTCAATGGGACACGCGAGAGCTCTGGTTGGAAAGAAGCCCGAGGACCTTGATGAAAAAATACTTAATCAAATAAACACAGGTAATATTTCAGTTAGAGATATTGAAAAAAATAAATCTAAAAAAAGCTTAACTGAGCCAAACCTAATTCAAGAAGAAACAAATTTAAGCCAAACTATTGGTTTTAAAACAAAAATTACTTATAGCAAAAGTGGTAAGGGCAATATTAAAATATTTTATAATAATTTAGAGCAGTATAATTTTCTTATTAAGAAGTTAAAAAATTAAATTTTTTATATTTAAACTCATCTTTTATTTTAATATATAAATCTTTAATATTTTTATTTTTACTCTTAAGTTCAAAAACTGCTTTTCTTAATTCTAATATAAAATTAGTTTCTTTTTGTATTAACTGATCAGCGGAATATCCTTCTTTATTTATGAGAAATTTAGAAGTTTCAGAATAAGTGAACATTGGTGTTTCGATACAATAGTTTAATAAGTTATCATTTTCTATTTCAAGATCTTCTTTTAAAAATATCTTTAGATCTTTTACATAGTCATAACCATTAATAGAAGGCACTTGTTTAGAAAATTTCTTATAATTTCTATAATCAGTATTGATTATGGCCTTATGTGCAGACGATAAAATATCACTAATTTTATTAGTACTTGATGTTGTGATGATAGGCATCTTAATTTCTCCAAACAGATCATTTGAATGATTATCTTTAGATCCATCTGATATATAAATTTTTAAATTTTGTTCTAATGCCATGTATTGAATAACATAAACATAAAATAAGCCAATATTTTCATTAACTTGATTAATAAGAAGATGGTTTTCTGATGATGATAAAAACGACTTAATTAAATCAATATTACTAGCCCTAGGCATTACAATTTAAATCTGCAGAATTAAGTTTTTTTAAAAACCCTTTTACTAATTCTTCAGTATTATTCTTTTTAATTTCCTTCTCCGCTTTTTTGTTACTGAGAAAAAAATCACTTGATGCATATACATAAAACTGTGAGATTGATTTTTTATAAGCATATACCTGACACTCTGATAAATTATCATTGATTATAATAGAGGTTGTGGAGGTAATACGCTCTCGATCAGAAGTGTTATCAATATTAGTTATATAAAGATTTGATGAATGCGAGATATTTGCTTTAATTTCATAGGGGGAGCTCTCATCATAAATGCCTTGGCTGTATAAAAATGAGTTAAGTGTATTTTTGAGAACTAAACCATCGTATTCCCCGGCTATATAACCAACTTTAAATTTTAAAGAATTTTTTTCAGTGTCGTGTTTAATACAAGAAATAAATAAGAAGTTAGTTGATAATAATATTAATAATTTTATTTTGAACATTTATTACCTTTAAAATTTTCTGATCACCAATCTTAATTTTAACCTTTTCTATTTTATAGATTAGATTTAACAATTCATCTTGTTTGTAATCTTTTATTGTATCAATTGTTGATATCATTTTACCATTTATTTGTATTGGAAGTGTAATTTCATTTTCCTCTAGCAAGGTCTTATTTATATTAGGCCATAAAATTTTGTTTATTTTTTCATTAAAAAGATTTTCATAGACTTTTCCACTTAATCTGGGCAAAATAGGAAATATGCTAATTAATACTTTTTTACTTAATTCATTTTTAGATAAATAAGTTTTATTTTTTTCAAGAAAATTAAAGAGAGTATAGATGTTAGCAACACATTTATTAAGGGTAAAATTTAAAATGTTATTTTCCATTTCATAAATAAATTTCTCAACTGATTTTATCGTGTCATCGCTGATATTATCTTCATTGTTTTGAAAATACCTCTCAATCCTAGCAACCAAATTTTTAGAACTTTGAATTCCTTCGTCGGTCCATTCAAGCTCGCGGTCAGGAGGTGAGTCGGATATCATAAACACTCTTGTTGCATCAATTCCATAGCTATTTAAAATTTCATCAGGTTCAATTACATTTTTTTTTGATTTGGACATTTTTTCTGATGGCCCCTCAATAATTTCTTCTTTTGTACCAATATGTACAAATTTATTATCAGCGATAGCCACATCTTTAGGCATTACCCAATCATTATTTTTAGTTTTATATGTTTTATGAGTAATCATCCCTTGGGTGAAAAGTTGTTTAAAAGGCTCATTGATATTTAAGTGATATATATCTCTTAAGGCTTTCATAAAAAATCTAGAATACAGTAGATGCAAAATAGCATGTTCAATGCCGCCAATATATTTATCTACAGGGAGATATTTATTTACATCTTCCTTTAAAAAAGGTTTTTCACAATTATTATTTAAAAATCTTATATAGTACCAAGATGAGTCGACAAATGTGTCTAGTGTATCAGTTTCACGAAATGCAGGTTTATTAGTTTTCGGACAAATAATTTTTCTCCAATGATCGTTTCGAAGTAAGGCATTTCCCTTCCCCTCAAGGCTGACGTCATAGGGTAAAATCACCGGTAATTCGTTTTTATCTAACACCCTGTATGATCCATCTTCATAATAAATTACAGGTATGGGGCATCCCCAGTATCTTTGTCTCGATACGCCCCAATCTCTTAACTTATAATTGGTAGATTTTTGACCAATATTATTTTCCTCAAAAAAATTAATTATTTTTTTGATGGCATCATCTTTTTTTAGACCATTTAACAAAGGAGAATTAACAATATAACCGTCTCCTGTATAAGGCAGTTGATCATCATCGCAATCAACAACTTTTAGAATAGGCAGATAATATTTAGTAGCAAACTCATAATCCCTTTCATCGTGACCGGGACATCCAAAAATTGCCCCTTCGCCGTAATTATCAAGGACAAAATTTGCAATAAAAATTGGAATATCTTTATCTAATATTGGATGTTTGCAGGAAATATTAAGAGGAATTCCTATCTTTTCTTTATCATTGTCCATTTCTTCAAAATGTTTTTTGATATTTTGTATTTCGTTTTCTGGAAGCAATTCTGAGACAATCGTATGATTGATGGAAATTGCAATAAAAGTTGCTCCATAGATAGTATCGGGTCGAGTAGTAAATATTTTTAAAAAATCATCTTTATCATTTCTTTGAAAATTAATTTCAGCTCCAATGGATTTGCCAATCCAGTTTTTTTGCATTATTTTGACTTTTTCTGGCCATAGTGTTAGATCATCAAGATCATTTAAAAGCTCTTCTGCATATCGGGTTATTTTAAAAAACCACTGTGATAATTTTTTTTGTTCCACAACAGCTCCCGTTCTCCAGCCTTTTCCATCAATGACTTGTTCGTTCGCTAAAACTGTTTGATCAACAGGATCCCAATTTACCAACGCATCTTTTTTGTAGGCAAGACCAGCATTGTAGAGATCAATAAAAAGTTCCTGTTGATGTTGGTAATAATTTTGATTACAAGTAGCAAGCTCTTTATCCCAATCTAAATCTAAGTCCAGTTTCTTAAGTTGATTTTTCATATTTTCAATGTTGGAAAGTGTCCAGTCTTGTGGATGAGTATTAAATTGAATAGCTGCATTTTCAGCTGGTAGTCCAAATGCATCCCAGCCCATTGGATGAATAACTTCATCACCTTTTAATTTATGATACCGGGCACTAATGTCTCCGATAACATAATTTCTGACATGGCCCATATGAATATTTCCTGATGGATAGGGAAACATCTCAAGTATGTATTTCTTTGATTTCATCAATTAAAAGTAATTAAGATAAATTTTCAATATTAGAGAGTTCGACGGCTTTTTCTAAAATTTTCAGAGTAATTTTTTTCTCTTCCTCAAACAATCCTACGTTATCAAGATACCATTGATCATTGTCTTTTTCTTGACAAACTATTTTCGTGTTTACCCCAGTGCTAATGAACTCTTGGGTGGTTACATTAACTTTGACCTGACATCTTTTATTGGGTTCATCTTTGTTTAAAATCCAATCAGTTGAGACAAACCCCCCTTGGGAGTCAACTGTTTGTAAAGGATATTCTGCTAAAACAGATAATGATCCTTGCCATAAAAGTTGGTTTACAGCTGAGCCTGCATAAACAACATTTTTATTAGGATTATTAAACCTGTCAAAAATATCATTTAAATTTAATGGCTCCTTGACTTCACCACTGGGGCCGGCTGCCCTTGTTTGGGCTATACAAATTTCCTTTTCGATTTCAGTTAGTGTCCGATTGGGGTTATTGCATTTCCCATATATTTTATCACTAGCTTCGAGGTTTTTTTCAAGATTACCGTTCATTAAGCCCTTACTGCATGAAATTAAAGAAAAGCTTAGTGCTATTAACAAAAGAAACTTTACCATTTTCAAAGGATCTTAGTGAATTTAGAAATTTAGTAAACGACAAAAAAAAACCAGGGAAACATTAAGTCTCCCTGGTTTAAAATTAAGTTAGGCTTAGATTAGAATGATACTCTTGAACCAACTGCAATTGCAGTACCGTCTTGAGCTGCGTCACCTGAAAGATTTCTCATCTCTAGGAATACAGATGCACCACCACCTAATGCTCTTGAAACAGTAACATCAGTTTGTGTGTGAGAGTCATCATCAGCATCTTTTACGCTCTGGTATCCAATAGCTAATGAAGTATCACCATCTAAAGACATAGAGTACTTAGCACCTAATACAGTTGTATCACCATCTGCAGAAAGATCACCCTCTGATGCAGCGGTTGTTGTGATTGTTGATACAGTAGTAGACGCAGTTGCTGTAGCAGCGTATGAAATAGCAGAATCTTTTGCACTTTCATCTAGTGTCTGTACTGAGTAACCTACAGTCAGTGTACCGCCACCGATAGCACCAGAAACAGAAAGACCTGAGGCACTTTCGTCTCTTCCGTCAGCACTTGCAACACCAGCGCTAATTGAGTATGCACCCATTGGCAATGTAACAGTAGCAGATGTTACTGAAACTGCACTATCAGCATCAAGTGCGCCCATGTTATCAGCGCCTGTGTTTCCAACGTGAGTAATGTTTAATGATGATGTGCCAATAGCAGTTGTTAAACTAAAACCAAGACCGTCATCATCTTTAAAAGATGTAGCAACGTTTGAGTCTAATCCACCAAGATCGTCTACTTCATCACCAACTAGACCACCAACAGAACCTGGAGTATCTTTAGCTTCAACATCACCAATAGTAATGCTTGCGCCACCAGTTTTAAATGTAAGTGTTTTACCACCAGACACAGCTTGGCTGTTGTTAGTTGTTAGAGTGTTTGATAAGCCCATGCCACCAGAAATTGTCATACCAGAAGCAGTGGTTGTAGATAGACCGAAAGACACGAATTGTCCTACGGCTACTTTGCCGTCAGCGTTAGAGCCAGCAGGCGCGATATAAGCAGCGCTACCTGAGCCAGATACGCTCACATCTGCATTAGCAGATGATACACCAAATACTGCTGCAAGAGCAGATAGTGCTAATGTTAGTTTTTTCATAATAATTATTCCTTTCTTAATTAAATATGAGTTTTTAATTAAAAACTAAGATGAAAGTATCCAAATTTATGTGAATTGGGACTTTTTTTTATAGTTTTGTCAAATATTTGTCAAAATGTTGCAATATTGCAACAAATTTTTTCTACAAAAGTTTAAGCCTATCCCAATACTTATCTTGTTGTTTCATGTCAGAATAAAATTGATCTTTATATTTATCAAATTCATCTTTTTTTAGAGAAGTTTTATAAATATCTTGCGATACCTGTTGCTGACTTGCGGTATTGGCGTAGTGAGACTTTCTTTTTTCAGATGAAAACTCTCCTTTAAGATTGCAGTAATCCCATAATTTTTTAACCATTTCATCAGTATTCGAAACAAGTTCTTCGTATGATACATTTAAAAAAGGAGGTGACTCCGAATGGGATTCCCAAAATTTCATTAAATGAGAATAATTAGAATATTCAGTTGCAATACCAAAAAAGCTAGATGAGTAAATAATAGTTTCTTGATAATTGGCTTTGAAAAGAGATATCGCATTATCCCATGGGTCTCGATAAACGTGAACAAATTTAGCGCTCGGTAAAGCTAATTTAATAAATTTGTGATACAAAAAGTTTGCTGGCATTTTATCGATGAAATTTTCTTTTCCATTACGATGCAGGTTGATGGTATCTAAGTATCTGTCACCAAGCTCTTCAATATAATCAGGGTTCAGCTTTTGATCAGTATCTAATTCAGAAAAAATTGACCATAGATTATTGGTAAAAAAAACCTTTTCGCCCCCAGCAATAGTGTCATCGGCAGAAGATAAAATGGACTCCGTTAAAGTTGTGCCGGATCGTGGCATTCCAATAATAAAAATTAAACCCTTACCTTTATTTGGATTAATCTTTTCTAATATTGTTTTGTCATCAAAAACTTTAAAATAATTTACTAAATTTACATACATCTGTTGGCGAACATAAATCGGCGATCGTTGCATAGTAGCGATGTGGTCATTGGCTTTGATAAAATATTGTTCCGCTAATTTTTTGTCTTTTTTATTGTATTCTGCAAGGCATATGTTTGCTGATGCTAAAGTTGCATTTTTTTCAACATTATTTTTTATTTTATCGGACTGATTTATAGTGTCTTTAATAGCCTCTATGTAATCAATAGTTATTTTTGTTTTATCTTCTTTAAGTAATTTTAAAAATATATCCGGCGAAAATACTTTTTTATTTAAAATGTTCTCACAAAAACTGATAAATTTACTGACATCTCTTATAGCTAGAAGAATATCTGCATAAAGGTTAAGAAAATCATCATATTTTAACGTCTCTTCAGAATTTATGCCTCCCCTGATATTTATTGCCTTTTCTGCAAAATCAAGCGCTTTGGCAAACTGATGCATCTCCAAATAACAATTGGCTAAATTTTGATAAATACCTGAAGATTCAGGATCAATGTTAAGAGCCTCTTCAGAAAATTTTATACATTGTTCATGATCTTGAATTTTTAAAAAAATAAAAGAGAGATTGAGAATTATTTCAATATCTTGGTTATTGGCCAAATAACATTTATTAAAAGATTTTAGCGCCCCAAGATATTTATTTTGTGCCAACAATACCATTCCTAAATTTTTGTTAAGATTATAATCGTTAGGGCTTTGTTTTAATAAGTCATATAGGTAAAATTCAGCTTTTGCATAGTTTGCCGTACTGATAAGATCATTTAATTTTGACAAATTATTAACCATAATTTAACTATATATTACCTATGAATATTATTAACAAGTTCAAAATTAATTATAACCAAAAACTCTTTGACGATTTATTGATCAATAATAAGCAAGAAGAAGCCCGATTAATGTTAAAAGAAATAAAAGTTAAAAATAAAGAACTGTTTTTTCATTTATTAACATATTTTATTAATAAGTATAAATCTCACCCAATGAAAGAAAATTTTTTTAACAATAAATTATTTTTTATTAATAGTTTTGAACTGGAGGATTGTAATTATCTTTCAAAGTTTTTCTCTTTTTATTTTAATGAAATTCAATTTAACCATGAAAGCAACAACCTAGCCAAAATTATTTCAAGCGATCTGGAAAATCTAAACTTACCTTATTTTCCAAATACAATTGAATTTCATCATTTCATTGAATATTCAGAGTTTTTTTTTAAATCCCTTTTAATAAATGATGGAGATAAGAATTTATTTTTAAAATCAAATAGTGCATTTTATGAATCTGGAGAAAATAATTTTTTTATTTATCCTGATACAACGGCAGCTTATTTTTTCATACACAAAAATCCTCTTACAGTTTACTCATCTCTAAAAAAAAATTTGGGCACCTCTCAAGAGGCACTGAATATGATGTTTAATTTTCAAAATGAGATGGTTTTAAATCAAGATGATAATCGTGCATATTTAATAAAAGAAAATAGACAATCTTGGAACGTGTTCTCTAATTCTTGGAAAGATATAAATGTAAGAAATACATATAGAGGCCTGTTAATATCCCAACAAGATTTTATCCAGGCTCCTCACGAAACATTCACCAAAATACTGTTTCATCTAATTCAGGCCGGAGTCAAAATAGAGATGAATTATGACTTGATTGATAAATATATTAAATCCAATCCCTTCGAAGAAGATACGTTTCATGATGAATTATCTAATAAAGAGAAAAAAGCTCTTCTTAGTAACCTTGATGAAAAGTTATTAGAGTATTTTAACTATCAAATTTGACAATTAACTATAACAATCTTGAGCAAGTCTTGATTGATATTCGAGACTATAAATTAGCAAATTTGCTTATTGTAACTAAGAATCAAAGTGTAGATGATATTAAAGATTTAATTAATAAAGGCTTTAACGTTTTTGGAGAGAATAGGGTTCAAGAAGCAAAAAAAAAATTTCAAGCATTGAATGAATTGTTTAATTTTAGTTTTCACTTAATAGGACCACTTCAAACAAACAAAGTAAAAGATGCGTTACAAATATTTGAAACAATTCAATCAATAGACAGAGAAAAACTAGTTGAAGAAATTTCAAAAACTTTGAAACAATCTGATAAAATCAAGACCAACTCTTTTTACATCCAGGTCAATATTGGCTCAGAAAGTCAAAAATCAGGAGTTGATAAATCCCAATGTAAGGATTTTTTTCATTATGCGCTGTCTAAAGATTTAAATATTCAAGGATTGATGTGTATCCCTCCAAATACTAACAATGTAAATAAGTATTTCCAAGAAATGATTAAAATAAGAAATGAATTAAATCCCAATCTCAAACTTAGTATGGGCATGAGTAATGACTATAAAATTGCTTTAGAATGCCATTCAAATTTAATTAGAATAGGCTCTTTTATATTTAATGATTAAATCTTTATTTTTCATTCCATTGTTTTTTATTTCAAATTTATATTCTTTGGAATTAAAGTGTAATTTTGAAGAGGTATATGTTGACGGATCGATTCAAAATGGATTTTTTTTAATCCAAAATCACAAATTAAGATACGAATACAGTTCTGAAAGATTATTTACGATTATTCATAATCAAGATCAGACCTTTCTGATTAGGAACAATGATTATAAAATAGTAAATAAAATTAATGAAAATACAGAAATCATTGATGAATTATTAAATATTTCAACAAAATATCCTGATATTGAAAAAGAATATAATTCTGATGATTTAATTATAAAAATTGAAAAGGCATTAAAGGGAAATTTTGTGAAGAGAATTTTGATTAACTCGCCGGAAATTAAAGTAAGTATATATTTCAATGATTGCCATAATATTAAAATCCAAAATAAGCATTTCAGTCATATCCCTTTTTTTGAATATAATCCCAATTAATGTTCCTAATAGAGACAGATGATTTATTAATAGCTTCTACTATATCCTCAATCTTAAAACAGAAAGGCTTTATTCATACTTTAGAAAAAAATGAAAAATATTTTTTTAAACTGAAAATTGTTAAAATAGATAAATATATTGAGCTTAGAGGCCCGTCAAATAATTTAAAAATAGAAATACCAACTACTATTCACCATATTTTAGATAAAATTAATAAATTATCCGTAGATTTTAACTTGGATATTAATGATGCAAAATTTTATCCTCTCAAACGGTCTTTAGTTTATAAAAGTAAAGAGGCATATCTAGGTAATATCCATTTTATCATTTTTGGTAAACTTATGTTGCATAGACAAAAGGGAATTAATAAGATTGATCTTTATAAAGAGATATGGCCGTTTGATAAAGAATTACAGCTTAATAAGCTTGATACTCATTTAACTAATCTTAAAAATCATTTAAAAGAAAAGATAAATTTTAATTTTTCATTTTTTAGTCGTTCTGGTTCAGTTTATTTCGGTGTTGATTAAGATTTCCCTTTTGCCAGTATGGTTGGGAGGAGAAACAACCCCTCTTTGCTCAAGGGTCTCCATAATTCTTGCAGCTTTATTATAACCAATTTGAAAATTCCTTTGCAGGAAACTTGTCGAAGCTTTGTTAGTAGATTTAATTAAGTCAATAGATTTTGTAATTAATTCTTCATCAGCTTCGCTTAATTTGTCGAAATTTTCATCATTATTTTTGATAATCTCATCAAGCTCTTCTAAATATTGAACCTTTTGATTTTTTTTAATTTCTTTAATTAACTTATAGACCTCATTATCCGAGATAAAAGCAGATTGATAGCGAATTAAATTAGATCCATTTTTTGACATTAACATGTCACCATTACCTAAAAGCTGTTCGGCACCAATCTCTCCCAAAACCGTCCTACTGTCGTATTTGCTAGCTACTTGAAAACTAATCCTTGAAGGAAAGTTTGCTTTAATACTTCCTGTAATGATGTCAACACTTGGTCGTTGTGTTGCCATGACTAAATGAATTCCACAAGCTCTTGCCATTTGGGCTAATCTTTGAACGTAATGCTCAACTTCTTTTCCGGCAGTCATCATTAAATCTGCCATTTCATCAATAAAAACAACAATGTAAGGGAGTTTTTCTAAAGATTTTTGGTTATATCCTTCAAGACTTCTAGTATTTTCTTCATTCATTAAAGAATATCTTCTCTCCATTTCTTTGCACACCCATTTGAGTGCAATAATTGCTTTTCTTGGTTCAGTTACTACCGGTGTGAGCAAATGTGCGATATCGTTATACACACTCAGTTCAAGCATTTTAGGGTCAATTAATATTAACCGTAAGTCTTCAGGAGGGAACTTGTATAAAATACTCGTAAGTAAAGTATTGATAAACACAGACTTGCCAGAGCCCGTAGTTCCTGCAACTAATAAATGAGGCGTCTTGCTTAAATCAATCACTTCAATATTACCTGAAATATCTTTTCCAATACATATTGGAATTTTATGAGTAGTATTTTTAAAATTTTCATTACTCAGCAATTCTTTGATCGTAACTTTTTCTCTATTTAAGTTTGGAACCTCAACCCCAAGAAATTGAGTTCCATAAATTTGGGCAATTCTTACAGCGCCAACACCCATACTTCTAGAAATATCTCCAGCTAAATTGATTATGGTGTTTATTTTGGTTCCCGCTGAAGGTAAAATTTCATAAAGCGTGACAACAGGTCCAAGTTTTACGTTAACAACTTCAATTTCAATATTAAAATCAGCAAATACTCTTTCAAGCAACCTCGAACTTTCTTCGATATTTTTTTGAAAATCTTTCTTGTTAAATTTATTCGTATTTGTATCAAGAATTTCAAGAGATGGTGATACATATGTTTGACTTGAATCATCAGAATTAAAATCAATTTCTTTTTTTTCTGAATTTGCTGTTGTTTCTCGGACTAAATCATTTCTAATAATTGGTTCTTTTTTTGGAATTATTTTTTTTTGCTCATCAATTATTGATGAATGAAATATTTTTTGGAAATTAATCTTTTTGATTTTAGGTAAAATAAATAAATTTTGAGATAAAAGATAAAGCACCACTCCTATAAATGATAAAGCATAACTGAAATAATTATTTTGATGAAGATCAAAAGTTTTTGTGGCAAACAAACCCCAAAAATTCAAATTTTCAATAAAGATCAATTGAATTTTCCAATAAATAAATATTTGTGGCATTAATATTAAGCTGATTGTAAATATTAGATATCTAATAAAAAAATATTTCATCCTCTTGTTCAATAAAATAGATAAGGAATAAATGAAAAAAAATAAAACAACAGTATAGCCCATTATTCCGAAAGTATAAAAAAGGAAACTTGATATGAAAGATCCTGGTGTACCTATAAAATTATTTGTTTGATTGCTGCTATGTGTTAAAAAAGAATTATCCTCAATATTAAAGCTTAACAGAGATAACAATAAAATAATGGTGATAATTAAAAATAAAATCCCATAAAAATATCTTATAAAATCTGTTAATTTATCTTTAAAGGAACTGGGAAAAAATTTATTGTTCATGCTCTAAATTTAAATATATGCATCAAATTGACAAATAAAATACATAAATATAATTTTTTGATTGTGGGGGCTGGTCTTATCGGTTCATTATTGGGTCTTCACTTACTTCAAAAAGGTTATAAAGTTTTAGTAATTGATAAAGATATTTCGAATTTAAAAGATACAAGAACATTAGCAGTTAATGCAAATTCAAAAGACTTTTTAATCAATCTAGGATTATGGAAAAAATTAAAAAGCAAACCCCAAAAAATTAATAAAATTATAATTAAGGATTATATTAATAAAGATCCATTAATTTTTGTAAACAAAGATGAGGAAATGGGCAATGTAATTTATAATAATGAGCTTCTATCAATTGCAAGAAGGGCTTTGAAAAGCAGTAAATCTCTATTAGCAGTATCAACCATTAATCTAAATAAACTTCGTGGCAACAAACAAATACAATTCGATAAAGATAAATATTTTTTTGATCAAGTTGTTTTTAGTTTTGGTAAAAAATTTGATAATGATCTTTTAATTAGAAAGTATTCTTTGGCCAGCACACATCATGCTTTCGTTGGTTTTTTTAAACATACCTATAACCATAATCAAGTTGCTTATGAAATTTTTACTCCTAATGGTCCTTTAGCAGTTTTACCCTCACCTGATATAAATAATAAAACTTCAACATTTATATACTCCACAAAAGATGACCTATCTAATGCCTCAATTAACAATATCATTAAAAAAAATTTTACCAAAACGCATGGGAAAATTAGTCTTGAAGATACAACATCTCAATTTCCTATAACCCCACATATTAGTAGAGAAAAACTCAATCAATTTATTTTAATCGGAGATACTTTAAGGTCAATCCATCCTGTTGCCGGTCAAGGATGGAATTTAGGTATTAAAGATATTCAAACCCTTAGTGAATTGTTAGAAACTTATGGCTTGAAAAATGATGACTTGATTAAAAAATACTCTAGAAAAAGGGCTTTAGAGAGTTTTGGTTATTTGTCATTTACCTCTTTGATAAATATCATGTATGAAAGGCGAACCCCTCTTGCTAGTTTGGCAATAAAATTTTCTTATAACTCTATAAAAAATATCAGTTTTTTGAGAAATACTTTTATTAAACAAGCTATGGGCAGGCTTAAATTAATTTAATTGGTTGGATTCATTTGATACTACTTGAAAAGTATTCAAATCTAGTATTGAGTTGATCGTGTTAATTCTTTCTTTTACGTTTGGGGATTCTAGGATTGCCTGTTTATCAATTTTATTAAATGGAGCTAGCATGGCTAATGTAGAAAGTAATTGTAAATTAGAAGTTTCAGCTAAAACATCTTTATCAATTTCTAACTTTTTCATTTTAAAAAAGTTTGTATATTTTTGTATTAAATTAAGCCGATCAACCATCGGCTCTATTTCATTTAAATCTTCTAAATAATTACTCGGGTCTATGTTTGCCTGATAGTAGCCTTTGGCATTTAGATTTCTGTCCTTTAGAACAAAACGACAAACCCCTTCTAAGTTTATCACTAATCTATAATCAGGAGTTTCGATGTATGATGTTATTTTTCCAATACAACCCATCATAAATAGTTCATTATGATTATTTTTTGGTTGTATAACACCAATCATTCGATGAGATTTCAGACTATCTAAAACCATGTTAATGTATCTTTCTTCAAATAAATTTAACGGAAGTTTGCCAAAAGGCAGTAAAAGAACGTTATCTAAAGGAAATATCGGAATGTTATTTGGAATATTTTTTGGATCTACTTCAAAAAGTTTTTTTATATTATCTTCCATGCTATTTGAACATCAGTGATGATAATTTTTTTCGAGCTCCCATTACATTTGGATCATTGAAACCTAATAAATCAAAGTATTCTAACAATTTTTTTTTTGCAGCCTCATCATTCCATTTAGAATCTTGACTAAACAGTTGAAGTAGTTCGTTAAATCCAGCTTCTATTTGATTAGAGAGAAGATACTTTTCCGCAAGTTCAAATCTTTTTTGTTTATTGTTGGGATCTTGTGTTACAGTATTCTTTAATTCCTCAATGTCATTGCCTCCATTCTCATTCAGAGAACTAAGTAATTTAGAAATTTTTGAAATTTCATCAATTTTGATTATTTCATCATCCAATGAGTCTAAAATTTCTTTAGCTTCATGATATTTTTTCATTTGAACCAAGCACCTTAAAAGACCACTAATAGCATTAGGATTTCCAGGATCCATAGCAATTAGGTTTTCATACGCTTTGAGAGCTTCTTCAAACTTTTGATCTTTGAATAAGATACCCGCCTCTTCTAAAAGCTTAGGCAATTCGTTACCAGGAGTTGCTTCGATCAGTTTATCAATCATGGCTTGAATTTTACTTTCCGGCTGTGCCCCTTGAAAGGCATCTACTGGTTTACCATTAACAAAGCCATATACCGTAGGAATTGATTGAATGTTTAGTTGACTTGCTATGCCTTGGTTCTCATCTACATTGACCTTAGCAAGAATAACTTTGCCATTTTTCTTATTAACTAAATTTTCTAAAACTGGAGTTAGCTGTTTACAAGGACCGCACCAAGGTGCCCAAAAGTCAACAATTACAGGAGTATTTTTAGATTTTTCTATTACTTTTTCAATAAACTGATCTTGATTAATATCAATGATTGAAGACATATAATAGAGATAATGTTAAAAAATATTTTTGCAACTCACTAAATTAAAATTATTAGTTATAATGGCATTATAGCTTAGTCCTATAGGGCCAATTATTTAGAAATTGCTAAAAATATACTAATTAAATGTCAAATAATAATTCAAAGCCAAGTCAACATTCACTAAATAACCTTTTGTCTTTTTTTCAAAATAAAGATTATGTAAATGCTGAAAATTTAGCTTTATCAATTACTCAAAAATATCCCACTCATAAGTACGCATGGAAAATACTTGCTGCTGTACTAGAACAGACAAATAGAATTTCAGATGCATTAAAAGCAAATCAAAATGCTTTGGTAATAGACCCTGATGATCCTGAAATTTATCTTTGTTTGGGAAACAATTACCATCGACAAGAAAAACTCGACGACGCTGAATTAAATTTTAAAAAAGCTATTAATTTAAAACCCAATTACTTACAAGCATTATATAATCTTGGCTTAATTCTAAATAAGAAACAACGATTTGATGACTCCATATTTTTCTTTAAAAAAGTTATTAATTTAAAACCAGACTTTGCCAATGGTTATTTTAGTCTAGGTTTAGCACAATTAAATTTGGGTGATTTAGATACAGCTATTGTAAATTTAAAAAAAGCAACTGACATAAAACCAGAATACCCTCAAGCTTTTTTTAATTTAGGTGTGGCGATGAGGAAAGCAGAAAAAAGAATAGAAGCATTAGAATATTTTCAACAATCTATTAATTTAAAAAAAGATTATATAAGAGCTTACAACCTCTTAGGAGTAACTCATAAAGAATTAGGTCAATATGACGAGGCATTAAAAAATTTTCAAATAGCTATTAATTTAGACCCTAATTATGCCGAAGCATTTAATAATCTAGGTAACACCTTCAAAGAGTTAGGTAAGTTTGAAGAGTCTAATTTTTACTTTCGAAAAGCCATTGATATCAAGCCAGACTATGCTGATGCATATGATAATTTGGGAAGAGCTTCCATGCTCAATCTTGATTTTCAACAAGCCTTTGAATTAATGGAATGGAGACTGCGACGAGAGGAAAAAAATTTCATCCCTTTGAATACTTCAAAGCCAAGATGGGATGGTCTTACAAAAAATAGAGTTTTTCTCTGGCAAGAACAAGGAATTGGTGAACACATTATGTTTAGCTCAATGATACCAGAGCTGCATGCCAGTGCTAAAAAAGTGATTGTAGAATGTGACCCAAGACTGATGCCTCTTTTTCAAAGATCATTTTCTCATGAAATCAAATTTATTAATGATCGTACAGAAATCAGTGAAGATGATTATGATAGCCATTTACCGATCGGATCATTGCCTTTTCATTTAAGAAAAGAACTGATTGATTTTAAAAAATCATCACAAGGATGGCTACAAGCAGATCCGGTTAAAATCCAATATATAAAAGAAAAAATCTTACAAAAAAATTCTAAGAAAATCATTGGGCTAAGTTGGAATACTAAATCATTCCTGCCTCGAGCATTTCAAAGAAATATTAAGTTAGCAGATATTCTTTTACCTTTAAAAAATCTAGATCTAACATTTATCAATCTCCAGTATGGAGATGTTTCAAAGGAAATATCTGATTTAAAGGTAAATCATGGAATCGAAGTTTTAGAGATTCCTGATTTAGACATATTCAATGATATTGATGGATTAGCGGCGACTATTGCTGCCTGTGATGAGGTGATTTCAATACAAAACTTTAATGCACATTTAGCAGGGTCCTTGGGGACTAACACTAAATTATTATTACCATATGCTGCCGACGACAGATGGGGATATAAGACAAATAAAAGTTATTGGTATGATGGTATTTCTATTTATAGACAAATAGAGCCAGGAAATTGGAATGATCCTATATTGAAGGTCACTAATAATTTAAAAAATCTTATTGGTAAATAATAATTCTTGTTTTCACTATAATTTTTTAAAATCAATATTAATTTAAAAATCTTGATAGCAGGCGAAAGTTAGTTTAAGAATACTAAATTCAAGCGGGCGTAGCTCAGGGGTAGAGCGCAACCTTGCCAAGGGTGAACCCAACTTCCTAATCAATTCTAACTAACCTTAATGAAGCCTAAAAGTATTGTATTTACATACTAATTAACTAGAATCATTACTAATGGTTCGTAGCACTATAGGTGGACTAAAGGTGGACTGGAGTACCCCCACCCCCACGCCTTACTAGACTTTGATATTACTAGTGATTTCAACACAGGAGCAATTTTTTTATGGCTTTAAAGACTAGGCAGTCAGAAGTAATTACGTTCTCAAAAAGATCAATC
>MDTB01042073.1_pt1 | contig 18109 bp, 16 predicted proteins | sample 811161 | NCBI WGS metagenome assembly MDTB01 (sample SAMN05326650, study PRJNA326480) | marine metagenome | isolation source: seawater | place: Mediterranean Sea | collected 2009
CCCACTAAAGGAGACAATTTTCAAACTGATAAAGCTCTGGCTGCAATTAAACAAGGAGGGCTTAAAGGTCAAGGAATGGGCGAAGGAATATTAAAAGAGAGTGTGCCGGAAGCTCACACTGATTATATAATAGCAGTTATTACAGAAGAATTTGGCTCAATAATTTCAATTTTAGTTATAACTATTTTTTTATATATTTCATATAAAATTATAAAGAATTGTATTAATACTTCTGACGAAAATTCTAAAATTGCATTATGCGGTTTATCCTCTTTATTAATTTTTCAAACTTTCATACATGTAGGAGTAAATACTAGTCTATTACCAACTACAGGTATGACTTTACCTTTTTTAAGTTATGGTGGATCATCATTAATTGGAAGCTCAATTTTAGCTGGTGTGATTTTAAATTTTACGAAGAATAGATTTGATAATGAGTGAAGATAATAAAAATATTGTTATTGCAACAGGAGGCACTGGTGGACATATTTTTCCTGCTGTTAGTTTAATGGAGTATCTCAATAAAATTGGGTTTGTGTCAATTTTAACAACTGATTTAAGAGGATATAAATTTATTGACAAAAAAAACATGCGAAAAACAATTTTAATAGATAGCTCCTCATTAAATAGAGGAAAAAAATTTATTTCCATTTTAAAGATCTTAAGTTCTATTTTTAGATCATTGATCATACTTTTCAAAAATAAACCAAAATTTATTTTTGGGATGGGAGGCTATGCATCTTTTCCAGTATGTTTAGCTGGAATACTTTTAAGAATACCAATTGTAATATATGAAAATAACTTATTAATTGGTAAGGCAAACAGATTTTTAGCTCCTTTCTCAAAAAGAATTTTTGTTACATACAAAGATATTCAAGGAATAAATACTAAATATAAAGACAGAACAATAGTAACAGGAAATATAATAAGAGAAAATATACTTAATTTTTCAAAATCAAATGACCATGAAACGCGTGATTGCTTAAATATTTTAGTATTAGGCGGAAGTCAGGCTGCAAAAATCTTTGCTGAAAAATTACCTGATATATTTATAAATTGTAAAAAAAATAATATTAAGTTTAAAATATACCAACAATGTTTAGATGAGCAAAAATTTGATTTACAAAAAATATACGAAACAAATAATATTAATCACGAACTATTCAGTTTTACTTATGACATCTTGAAATATTATAAATTAGCAAACTTAGTTATAACTAGGGCGGGGTCTTCAGCTCTAGCTGAACTTTTAAATTGCAATATTCCGATTATTTCTATACCGCTTGCTTCATCTTCAGAAAATCATCAACTTCAAAATGCCCAATATTTTATAAAAAAAGGCTTTGGTATTTTAGTTGAAGAAAAAGACATAAAAAATAAGCTATTTGAATTGCTTCAATCAATAAATAAGGATAAATCAATGTTAAAGTCAATCGAAGAAAATCAGAAAAAATATTCTGACAAAAACGTTTTTACAATTATTGGAAAAGAGATAAATAAAATTTTTTATGAAAATTAATATTGGTCAAAAAGAAATTATACATTTCATTGGTATGGGTGGGATTGGTATGAGTGGTTTAGCCCAAATTATGAAAATCATGGGCTTCAAGGTTCAAGGCAGCGATACTAATATAAACAAAAATATTGAAAATTGTAAAAAATTAGGAATTAAATTTTTTTTAGGTCAAAAAAAAAAAAATATTAAAGACGCTACCATATTTGTTAAATCTTCAGCTATCAAAAAAAATAATCAAGAAATTATCGAAGCAAAAAGAAAAAAAAAAACCAATTTATGAAAGAGTTGAAATGCTATCAAATATTGTTTCCTTAAAGAAAAATATAATTATTTCTGGTTCACATGGCAAAACAACCACAACCTCTTTAGTTTCAAAAATTCTTTTAGAATCAAAATTGGATCCTACTATTATTAATGGAGGGGTTATTAATTCTATTAAAAATAATGCCAAACTAGGAAAAGGAGAGTGGGCTGTTTTAGAGGCAGACGAGTCGGACGGCAGTTTTTTAAAGCTTCCAATCAACTATTCAATAGTTACAAATATTGATAAAGAACATATTGATTTTTACAAAAATTACAAAAATTTAGAAAATTGTTTTGTGAAATTTATAAATAAAACCCCACCAATAGGAAAATGCTTAATATGTATCGATGACAAAAATATAAAAAAACTTAAAAAAAAAATTAAAACAAAAAATATTTTAACTTATGGTTTTAGTTTGAATTCAGATTATCAAATAATCAGACCTAAATATAATATTAAAAATTGTAAATTTGATTTAATTGTTAAGAATTTTTTAGGAAAAAAAATTATCATAAAAAATATTGTTTTAAATTTAATTGGTAAACATAATATTTTAAATTCTGTTGCTGCAATAAGCGTATGCTTAAATTTAGGAATTAAAATTAAAATAATTAAAAAAGCTTTATCAAAATTCACAGGTGTCCAACGTAGAATGACAAAAATATTTGAAAAAAATGAAAATGAATTTTATGATGATTATGCTCATCATCCAACTGAAATTTATTCGGTATTGGAAGGAATAAAAAAAGTTGCAAATAACAAAAAAATTACCTCTGTTTTTCAACCCCACAGATTCAGTAGAGTGAATTCTTTAAAAAATGAATTCTCTAAATCTTTTAAATTTTCCGATAGAGTAATGTTATGCCCAGTTTACGCAGCTGGAGAAAAAAAAATAAAAAATTTCGATATTATAAAGTTTGGTAGAATGATTTCTTTAAACTCTAACGTAGATGTAATTTTAGTAAAAGATGAGGAAAATCTTAAAAATTATTTTAAAAAGAATTTAATTAAAAATGAAATCATTATAGGTATGGGTGCTGGCACAATATCAAATTGGATAAGAAATTTAAAACAAATCTTATGAATTTAAAACATGATAAGTTAAAAAATAAATTTGGAAAAAATATTTTTTTTCAAGAAAATTTATCAAAATTTAGTTGGTTTAATCTTGGTGGACCTGCTAAAATTTTATTCAAACCAGAAAGTACAGAACAACTAAAAGAATTTCTCAAACTTATAAATAATTCTCACAAAATAATTTGCTTAGGAGCTGGATCAAATACCTTAATTAGAGATGGCGGATTTGATGGAGCAATAATTAAATTAAGTCCAAAGTTTTCTTATATTAAACAGCTGGACGAAAATGTTCTAGAGGTTGGCGCAGGAACATTGGATAAAACTCTTTCAAGATATGCCATAGAAAATTCAATTTCTAATTTTGAGTTTTTATCTTGTATACCGGGATCATTAGGAGGAACTATAAGAATGAATAGTGGATGCTATGGAAATGAGATTTCTAATATTCTAATTTCGATTAACGCATTAGATCTAAAAGGAAATTTGATTGAAATAAAAAGAGATGATATTCAATTTAATTATAGGGGCAGTAATTTACCCAAAGATCTAATATTTTTATCTGCTAAACTTAAAGCGAAAAAGGGTGAAAAAAACTTAATCAAAGAAAAAGTAGAAAAATATTCTAGAGAAAAAAAAGACTCTCAGCCAAGTCAAATTAAAACATGTGGAAGCACTTTTAAAAATCCAAAAGATAAAAAAGCCTGGGAATTAATTAAAGATTCAAATTGTGAGTTAGTGTCTTTTGGTAAGGCAAGTATATCAAAAAAACATTGTAATTTTTTCGTAAATGAAGGAGGGGCATCATCAGAAGATATAGAAAGGTTAATTAAATTTGTGAGAGAAAAAGTTTTTGAAAAACACAAAGTAAAGTTGGATTTAGAATTAAAAATAATTGGTGAAAAGCTAAAAAATGACTAAAAAAAAAATTTTAGTAGTTTTAGGTGGTAATTCAAAAGAGAGAGAAATAAGCATTAAAACTGGCAAAGCATGTATATCAGCAATTAAAAGATTAGGTTATAAAGTAGAGACATTTGATCCGAAGATAAAATCCTTCTTTGACATAAAAAAAATTAAACCAAATATTATTTTTAACGCTCTTCACGGTGAAGAAGGCGAAGATGGTTATGCTCAGAGTTTTTTTGAATATTCAAAAATCCCTTATACCCACTCAGGTGTTTTATCCTCAATGAATGCGATGAATAAAATAGTTTCAAAAAAAATATTTATAAAAAATGAAATTAAAACTCCTAAATTTATTTTTATAAAAAAAAGTACTTACGACTTTTTGAAGTTGAAAATAATTTTGAAAACAAAAAAATTTAAGTATCCATTAGTAGTAAAACCAATAAATGAAGGTTCGAGTATAGGTGTCAAAATTTGTAAAGATTTAAAGACCTTAAAAAAAGATGTGTATTATTTATTCAAATCTTATGATGAATTGATAATTGAAAACTTTATAGCCGGACAAGAAATTCAAGTCGCAGTTTTAAACGGCAAAGCATTAGGAGCTATAGAATTAAAGCCAAAAAGAAAGTTCTATGACTTTAAAGCAAAGTATTTAAAGTCAGCAAAGACAGACCACATAATGCCCGCAAATCTATCTAAGAAAAAATATTACGAAGTTTTAAAAATTGCTGAAAAAACCCATAAAGTTTTAAAGTGTAGAGGAGTGACTCGTTCGGATTTTAAATTTTTAAAAAACAAATTTTATCTTTTAGAAATCAACACACAACCCGGTATGACAGACTTGTCCTTAGTTCCTGAAATAGCTAGCTACAAAAAAATTTCCTTCGATAGGCTCATAGAAAAATTAATTCTAGATGCTAGCTTAAATAAATGAGAAAATTTACAATCATTTTTATCCTTGTATTGTTAGCAAGTATACTTACAACATTTAATCCTAACAATTTAAATATAGGTCTTGATTTATTTAAAATTAATAAAATAGAAATAAAAAATCTTAAAGTTTTAGACAAAAAGAAAATCAAAAATTTATTAAATAAAGAATTTTCCAAATCTAATTTGTTTGTTTTAGATAAAAATAAAATAGATAAAATTGCAAATGATAATGCGTTAATTGATTATATAGAATTTAAAAAAATTTATCCCTCTAAACTTCAAGTAATAATTTATGAGAAAGAGACTATAGCTATAATAAATTATAAACAAAATAAATTTTATTTAACAAAAGGTGGAGAAGAAATTGAATATTTTAAAAACCCTATTTTAGAAAAACTGCCTAATATCTACGGAAAACAAAAAAACTTTTTAGAAATTTATTCGACAATAATTCAACTTAATTTTCCAATTAGTAAAGTTAAATCTTTTTATTATTTTGAAATTGGAAGATGGGATATTATATTAGAAGATGATAAAGTTATAAAATTACCAGTAGAAGACTTTGTTGCTAGTCTTAAAAATTTTATGAAATTATACGAAAAAATTAATTATGAAAAATATTCAATATTTGATTATAGAGTTAAAGATCAGTTAATTTTAAATTAATGAGCAAATTAAAAAAAAATAATCTTTTTATCGAAATTAATAATGATAAATTTTTAATAGCTGTCGGAAAATATGACGATGAGTTAAACTTTGAAATAATTGAAAAAGAAACAATTAACCAGGTAATTTATAAAAACAAAAAAATAGAAAATCTTGATTTAGTCGTTAATAATTTTAAAAAAAAAATTAATGACATCGAAAAAAAATTAAATGTTTTTTTTTCTGATGTGAATATAATTATAAGTAAATCAGATGTAGATTGTATTAACGTTAGTGGTTTTAAAAAATTAAATGGAAATCAAATTTTATCTGAAGATATTTCTTATATTTTAAATGATGTTAAATTAAAGCTTTCAGAATCTGAGAAGGATAAAACAATTATTCATTTGTTTAACACGAAATATATACTTGATAATAAAATATTAAAAAATTTACCAATTGGCTTATATGGAGATTTTTACTCCCATCAATTAACTTTTTTTATGGTTGAAGATAAAGAAATAGAAAATTTAAAAACCATATTCAATAAATGTAATTTAAATCTTAACAAAGTAATATTAAAAAGTTTTACCGAAGGAATTAAAACAATTAAGAAATATAGAGAAGATACGTTTGTTGAAATAATCATATATAAAGAAGAAACACATATAGTTTTTTTTTACGAATCAGCGTTTTGTTTTTATCAAAAGTTTAATTTTGGTTCAGAAATAATTTTAAAAGATATTTCAAAAATTTGTTCACTTGAAATTCTAATTATTAGAAATATAATTTCAGATTTGAATTATGAAAAATTAAGTCAAGATATATATTTAGATGAAAAATATTTTGAGAAAAAAAACTTTAAAAAAATAAGTCACAAATACTTAAAAGAGATTGCTTCAGCAAGAATAGAAGAAATAGCAAATATAATTTTTAAACAAAATAAAAATTTGAATAATTTTCAATTAAAAAAAACAAATTTATATTTGAATTTAGAAGATAAGAATATAGGTTTGAAATTTAAAGATGTATTTGAAAATAATTTTAAAGAATTTACTTTAAATTTTGATAGCTCTAAAGATGATAATACTTATACATCTTTAGAAATATTTGGAGAACTTCTTAGTAAAGGTTGGGCAAAAGAAGCTATACCAGTAATTAATAAAAAAAAATCCTGGATTACAAGGGTATTTTCAGGCTTATTCGAGTAAAACTGTTATTTTTTGAAACATTTTTTGTTTTAAGAAAATCTTTCTAATTTTATATATAAATGAAATGTTAACTACAAAGCAAAAAACTTTAAATAAATCCGTTAAATTATCTGGTATTGGCTTGCATAACGGAATTGTTGCAGATTTAGTCATAAAACCCGCTGATATAGACTTTGGTATTAAATTTTGTCGAGTAGATTTAGAGAAAAATAATTTAATTGATGCAAATTTTAAAAATGTAATTGAACCAATACTATGTACTAAAATTTCAAATAAAAATGGGGTAACAGTTTCAACAGTTGAGCACTTAATGGCCGCTCTTTTTGGTGAAGGCATCGACAATGTTTTGGTAGAAGTAAATGCTTCGGAAATACCCATTCTTGATGGATCTGCTAATGATTTCGTTGAAGCAATTAGATCTGTAGGAACTAAAGAACAATCAGCTTTAAGACAATTTGTTAATGTAGAAAAAAAAGTAGAGGTTAGGGATGGGGAAAAATATATTTCTATAGAGCCAGCTCAAAATGATTTAATTATAGATTTTGAAATAGTATATAAAAATCCTCTTATAAGAACTAGAAGAAAAGAATTCAAATTAAGCCAAGACAAATTATCAGAAATTTACAATTCCAGAACATTTTGTTTGTATGAGGACATTGACTTTATTAAAAGCAAAGGACTAGCTAAAGGTGGATCTCTAGAAAACGCTATAGTTGTAAAGGACAACAGCATATTGAATGATGACGGTTTAAGAAATAGACATGAATTTGTGTATCATAAAATTTTAGACTGTATTGGTGACCTGATGTTATCAGGAAATAGAATTATTGGTCATATTATAACCTCTCAAGGTGGTCATGCGCTTACAAACAAATTACTCTTAAAATTTTTCTCTGACAAATCAAATTGGTCATTAAAAAGCTACAAATCAAATAATAAAGCTCAAATTAATGAGATGTTAAAAAAACCACTTACAGCAAGCGTTTAAAAAACACAATTTTACCTAATATAATTTTTTTGATATGAATTCAAAATGTATCGAAAATTTTTTTTAATTATTTTCCTTTTTATAATAATAACTGAATGTTCAAAAAAAGAGGTTATTTCCAACAAACCTCCAGATGACAAAGAGTCATATAAGATTTATGAAGAAGGATTAGAGGCTATGAATAAAGGAGAATTCTTTTTCGCAGCAAACAAATTCTCAGAGGCAGAAAAAATTTTACCCGTCATAGAACACTCTGCAAAAGCGTTATTAATGTCAAGTTTTTGCTTTTATACGATTAATTTTCACGAGGAAGCAATTTCATCATTAGAAAATTTTTTAAGAAAATATCCTGCTGATGAAAATATTCAATATGCTTCATACTTAATTATCCTTTCTAATTATGAACAGATACTTGATGAAAAGAAAGATTTAGATCCCCTTTTAAAAACAAAAAATTTAATTGAGGATTATGTCAAAAAGTATCCTGATACTGATTATACTATGGATTTAAAATTCAAATTAGATCTAATTCAAAATCAACTAGCAGCAAAACAAATTTATATTGCAAAATATTATATTCAAACTCAAAAATGGATACCTGCAATAAATAGATTAAAGGTAGTAATAAATGATTATGAGGAAACCATATTTGTAGAAGAGGCTCTTCACAGGCTAGTGGAGGTATATTACAATTTAGGTTTAATAGGTGAGGCCGAAAAAACAGCAAAAATCCTTGGCTATAATTACAATTCTAGCCAATGGTATGAGAATTCTTACTTACTTTTAAATAAAGATTATAAAAAAGAGCAGAAAATGTTGGAAAAAAAACTAAAAAAGGAAGATCGAGGTTTGGTTAGAAAAACCATAGATAAAATTTTAAATAAATAAGTAAATGAAAAAAGAAGAAATTAATAAAAGATATAAAAAACAAAAGAAACTTTTAAATAAATATAATCATCATTATTTCAACTTAGACGCTCCATTAATATCAGACTCTAAATATGATAAAATTAAAAGTGAAGTAGTTGAAATTGAGAAAAATTATCCCTTTTTAGTCAAAAAAAAATCTGTTCAAGATCAAGTTGGTGCGCCGGTTACGAAAAAATTTAAAAAAATAAAACATTCGATACCTATGCTTTCACTCTCAAATACTTTTGATAACATCGGAATGAATGATTTTATAAGTAAAGTTTCAAATTATTTAAACATTAAGAATAAAAATTTTGATTTTTCCTCTGAACTTAAAATAGATGGCATATCTGCCTCTTTAACTTATAAAAAAGGAATTTTAATAAAAGGTTTATCTAGAGGTGATGGGATTATTGGGGAAGACATCTTAGAAAATTTAAAAACAATTAAAGATATACCAAAAAAAATATTAGATGAAGACTTACCTGAAATTTTAGAGGTGAGAGGCGAAGTTTACATAGGAAAAAAAGATTTTAAAAAGATAAAAAAAAATTTTGCAAATCCTAGAAATGCAGCTGGAGGTTCTTTAAGACAAAAGGATCCCAAAGAAACGAGTAAAATACCTTTAAAATTCTTTGCTTATGGTTTTGGTGAAATAAACCCTATGATTTACAAAACGCAATCTGAATTTATTTCAAAGTTAAAAGATTGGGGATTTAATGTTAATCCATTAAATACTTTAGTAAAAGGCGTTGAACAAATTGAAAGGCACCATAAAAAAATTGAAAATATGAGACCTTCTTTGGATTATGATATTGATGGAATTGTATATAAAATTGATGATCTTTATTTACAAAAAAGATTAGGAAGCACCTCAAACTCACCAAGATGGGCAACTGCTTATAAATTTTCTTCTGAAAAAACAATTTCGACAATCAAAGATATAATAATTCAAGTCGGAAGAACAGGTGCAATCACACCAGTGGCAAAAATAGAACCAGTTACTGTTGGAGGAGTAGTTGTATCAAATGCAACTTTGCATAACGAAGATGAAATTGAGAGGAAAGATGTTAGAATAGGAGATACTATTGTTGTTCAAAGAGCTGGAGATGTTATTCCTCAAGTTGTTTCAGTTGATCTAAAAAAAAGAAAAAAAAATTCAAAAAAATATTTGTTTCCAAATAAATGTTTATGTGGAGGAAAAATTCAAAAAGAATTTAATACCTCAACAAAAAAACAAGATGCTGTGAGGAGGTGCAACAAAGGTTATGATTGTTCTTTTACCGCCAAGGAAAAGTTAAAACATATCGTTTCGAAAGAAGCTTTCAATATAGATGGCTTAGGAAAAAAGGTAATTGATCAATTTTGGGATCTTAACCTGATAAAAAATCCATCTGACATATTTAATCTAAATTTTGATAAGATTAAGAATCTTGAGGGGTGGGGTGAGTTATCAACAAAAAATCTTAAAATTGCAATCGAGCAAGCAAGAAATATCTCTTTAAATAAATTTATTTATTCAATTGGAATAAGACACATAGGTCAGGAAAATGCCAAAATTTTAGGAAGCTTCTTTAAGTCAATTGACCAATTTCAAAATTTATTGAGTAAAACTCACAGAGATGAAATTCTTAAAAATTTAAATGACCTAGATGGAATAGGAGAGACTCAAATTATTTCACTCAAAATTTTTTTTAGTAATAGTAAAAATATTGAAATTATAAAAAATTTTATAATTAAATTGAATATTCAAAATTTTAGCGAAAAAAATAAAAAGGGAAAATTGAGCAATATAAATGTTATGTTTACAGGAAGTTTTAGAAAGATAAGTAGATCAGAGGCTAAAGCATTAGCTGAAAATTCCGGTGGAAAGGTTCTTGGTTCAGTTTCTAAAAAATTAAATATTTTAGTCGTAGGTAATTTGAAGCCAACTAAAAAAAAATTGATAAGGCGAAAGAATTAAAAATTAAAATTTATTCAGAGGATGAGTGGTATAATTTTTTAAATATTTGAACAAGATTTTTTCAATAAGGCCAACTCATTTTTATTCATATATTTTTTTATCTTATTGTAAACTTGTTTATGGTATTGATTGAGCCATATTACTTCATTTTTTTTTAATAACTTTTTTATTATTAAATTTTTATCTATGGGCACATAAGTAAGGTTTTCAAATTTCATGTAATTTCTATTCTTTTTTATAAAAACTAAATTTTCTATACGTATACCAAATTTACCTTTTTCATAATAACCTGGTTCATTAGATAAAATCATACCTGAAGTTAATTTAACTTTGTTAAACCTTGATATAGACTGAGGCCCCTCATGCACATTTAAATAGTATCCAACGCCATGCCCAGTTCCATGAGAATAATCTAAATTAATTTCTCTTAATTGTTTTCTTGCCACTCTATCTAATACCGATCCATTTGTATTTTTTTTTAATTTATAGTTTGATAAATTTAGATGCCCCTGCAAAATTCTTGTAAAAACTTCTTTAATTTTTTTATTTTTTGCACCTAATGATATAGTTCTTGTTACATCAGTCGTGCCAAAATGGTATTGTCCTCCGCTATCAACTAAATAAATATTACCATATTTGAGTATTTTATTACTTTTTTGTGATGCATTGTAATGAACTATTGCACCATTAGAGCCTGTACTCGAAATAGTTGGAAAACTCAGAGTTTTAAATTGTTTAAACTTTTTTTTAAATTTTAAAAGTTTATTCTGAGCTGATAACTCTGTAATTTTTTTTTTTTTAAAATTATTTTGTATCCAAAAAAGAAATTTGGTCAAGGAAGCACCATCATACTCATGAATTTTTTTTGTATTTTTGATTTCCCTGCTATTTTTTTGTGATTTTAAATAGTAAATGGGATCAGTGTTTATCTTAATAATATTATATTTTTCAATTATATCTTTATAAAAAACCGAACAAGTATGATCATCTATAAGAAAATTTTTGTTACTTATTTTTTTAAGAATATTTTCTAACTCATTAATTTCAAAAATTTTAATAAAATTTAGTCTTTTTTTAAATTTTGAGCCTATTTTTTTTAAATCACAAAATAATTTAATTCTCATAAGCTTATCAATGATAAGGAAGCAATTAGGCAATGGTGAAAAATCTGAGTCCCGTCCTCTAATATTTAATAGCCATGCAATATTTTCTGATGAAGTTACTAGCATAATATCAACATCTTTTTTATGAAAAAATGACTTTAACTTTCTTATTTTTTCCAAACTACTTTGACCTGTAATTGATTTATTTAAAACATAAAATTTATTTTTAGCAGAATCATTACTTTTTAGCTTCAAAGACTGGAGTAGATTATTATTAACCTTGATACATTTAATACCTAGTTTTTGTGAAAACTGTTTTATAGATCGTTCATTAAATAATTTTGGATTAAATCCAATTTTTTTGTTTTTGATATTTAAATTATTTTTCTTTTTACTTAATGGCAAAGTAATTACTTTAAAAATTTTTCCACTTTGTATATTTGCTTGTACAGTATATCTGCCATCAACAAATAGATAATTTTTTTTCTTAAGAATAAGCGCTAAACCATAAGATCCTGAAAAATTAGAAATATGTTTTAAGCGATCTTTATTTTCTGGAATAAATTCATTAAAAAATTCATCATTTTTAGGTATAAGATATCCATCTAAATTATAAGATTTTAGTTTATTCCTAAGTTTGTTTATTTTTTCCATTTAATTAATCTTTTTTTTTAGTCTGTCCCAACCTGGGCTTCTATATTCTTCACCCAATTCAATTGAATTATCTTGATTAAAATCAAATTCATCGTCGTTTTCTTTTTCTAAAACCTCATTTTTTTCAATATTATTCTCTGGTAATTCATTAATAAATCTTGATGGAATAGCATCCATCCAGTCACCTTGGTAAGCTCGTCTCATAGCAAAGGATAAAAAGGCTTCTTTTTTTGCTCTCGTTATACCTACATATGCTAATCTTCTTTCCTCTTCTAAAGCGAAGTCACCTTTTTCTTGTAAAGATTTTTGATGAGGAAACAAACCCTCTTCCCAACCTGGCAAAAAAACGACGTCGAATTCCAATCCTTTTGCAGCATGCATTGTCATTAAATTCACTTTTTCGCCTTCCCATTCTTGATCAGCTGAAGTTGCTAAAGAGACATGTTCTAAAAAATTTTGTAAAGAATCATAATCTTGCATAGCTCTTATTAGCTCTTTTAAATTTTCTAGTCTATTTTCATTTTCTAAATCTTTTTTGTTTTTTAACGTAGAGGAGTAACCTGACTCATCCAGAATCAACTTTAACAAGTCGTAATGTTTAATTGTTTTTGCTTCATTCCGCCATTTTTCAATCATTTTTATAAGTATGGAAAATGTTTTTTTAATTTTTGGCTTAAAATGATCTATTTCCAATAATCTTATAATTGCATCTTCTAAACATAATTTATTTTTAGATCCAAACTCGAATATTTTTTTAGTGTAGCATTACCAACTCCTCTCTTAGGTGAACCAATTACTCTTTCTAACGCCAAATCATCAAATTTTTGATTAACAATTCTTAAATAGCTAATTGCATCTTTAATTTCAGATCTTTCATAAAATCTGATCCCTCCTAAAACTCTATATCCCAATCCGATTTTAAGAAATCTCTCCTCGAATTCTCTTGTTTGATAAATTGCTCTTACAAGTATACTCACATTGTTCAATGAAAATTTTTTTTTAATTTTATTTTCAATAATATCGCTTATTCCCTCTGCCTCATCTCTTCCATTGCTATAACAATTTAATTTTACAAGTTCACCATCAGACCCAGATGACCACAGTTTTTTTCCTACTCTACTGTCATTATTAGAAATTAAACTAGATGCAGTTTGTAAAATATTTTTTGTTGATCGGTAATTTTGTTCTAATTTATAAACTTTACAATTTGGATAAATTTTATCAAAGGTTAAAAAGTTTTTAATTTCAGCACCCCTCCAGCTATAAATTGACTGATCATCATCTCCTACGCAACATATGTTTTTATTTGAATTTACCAATAAATTCAGCCATTTGTTTTGAATGAAGTTTGTATCTTGATACTCATCAACCAAAATATATTTAAAATTTTTACGATATATTTCAGCAATATCATTATTATTTTCAAATAATTTAACAGTAAATAAAATTAAATCCCCAAAATCCATTGCGTTTAAATCTTGTGTTTTTTTTTGATAAATAGAGTAAACTTTTAAAATTTGGGTCTCTAGAGTATTACTTTTTTTTACTTTAACATCTTCGCACATTAAACCTTTGTTTTTCCAATTATCTATAAAAGCAATTATAAATTGTGGTGAAATTTTTTTAGCATCTATATTTTCTGCTTCACAAATCTTCTTAACTAATTTTTTTTGATCATCAGTATCTAATATTGTGAAATTACTTTTAAAACCAATAGCTTCAGCATGTCTTCTTAAAAATTTTACACTTATTGAATGAAAAGTCCCCAACCAAGGCACAGCGCTATTTTCACCTTTGATAAACTGTAAAACTCTATTTTGCATCTCTTTTGCAGCTTTGTTGGTAAACGTCACGCATAAGATTTGATTAGGCCAAGCTCTTTTCTCGCTAATTATATAAGCTAATTTAGTAGTAAGCACTCTAGTCTTACCTGAACCAGCGCCAGCTACAATTAGGTTTGGACCTTCAGTATCTAATACAGCTTTTTTTTGTTCGGTGTTTAAGTTATCTAATAATTTGTTTTCAGATGACATGACTATAAAATGACTTTTATACACTACTTAAAATAATAGGAAAGATGTTAATTAATACTTTTAAAAATATATATTTGAATTTATTTAGGCTTTGTCATTTTTAAAGGGTCCATAATCTTTTCATATTCTTTTTCTGAAATAAGATTTGTTTTTAAAACCTCTTCTTTTAAAGTAGTGCCATTTTTAAGCGCTGCTTTAGCAATATTGGCTGCATTATCATAACCTATTTTGGGAGCTAAGGCAGTTACTATCATTAAAGAATTTTCAAGCAGGGATTTAATTCTTTTTTTATCAGCCTTTATTCCTTTGACGCAATAGAGTGCAAAAGTTTTCGATGAGTCAGCCATTATCTCAATTGATTGGAGAATATTATGAATAATTAACGGTTTAAAAACGTTAAGCTCAAAGTGTCCATGAGAACCTGCCATTGTAATTCCATTATGGTTTCCAATTACTTTTACACAGACCATTGTTACTGCCTCTGATTGAGTTGGATTTACTTTTCCCGGCATTATTGAAGAACCTGGTTCATTAGAAGGTAATATTAATTCGCCGTATCCAGCACGAGGACCTGAGCCAAGAAATCTTATGTCATTTGCTATCTTCATCAAACACACTGCAGTAGTGTTCATTGTACCAGAAAAATTTACTATTGCGTCGTGAGCTGCTAAAGCAGCAAATTTATTTTTAGCAGGTTTAAAAGGAAGCTTTGTTATGTTTGATATCTCTTTAATAATTTTGATGTCAAATTTTCTTCTTGTATTCAATCCTGTGCCAACAGCTGTACCGCCTTGAGCAAGAAAGTAAATTTCCTCTAATGCGTTCTCAATTCTACTAATGCATTTTTTCAGTTGAGAATGATATCCTGAAAATTCTTGTCCTAATGTTATAGGTGTTGCGTCTTGTAAATGTGTTCTTCCAACTTTTACAATTTTTTTGAATTCTTTTACTTTTTTTAAAAGTTCTTTCTCTAAAATTTTCAAAGAAGGTAAGAGTTTTTTTGTTGTTTTGATAGCAATTGAAATATGCATTGCAGAAGGAAAGACATCGTTAGTAGACTGGGATTTATTTACATGATCATTAGGATGAATAGGTTTTTTGCTTCCAAGCTTACCACCCAACATTTCAATAGCCCTATTAGAAATCACCTCGTTTACATTCATGTTTGTTTGTGTACCAGATCCTGTTTGCCAAACTTTTAAGGGAAAATGATCATCTAGTTTTCCTTTTATTACTTCATCCGATGCTTTAATAATATACTTTGATATTTTTGAGTCTAAGTCACCATTTTTTTTATTTACGATTGCAGCAGCTTTCTTAATTATTGCTATTGAGTGTATAACGATTGGTCTTACTAAAAAATCACCAATGTTAAAGTATTTGTTTGATCTCTCAGTGGAGGCACCCCAATACTTATCACCAGGTACTTTAATTTTGCCTATACTATCAAATTCGTTTCTATACTTCATTTGTGATTCTTTGATATATTATATTTATATTTAAATTAAAAAAATATAAAGGCGGAAATATGAGTAATTTTGAAAAAGTGGGAAAATTCATGGAAACATTCGGTCAAGAAGTTAAAAATAAAGCTGAATTTCCTGAAGAGAAAATTATTAAACTTAGATATGATCTTATTGCCGAAGAACTTGAAGAGTTTAAAGTTGCCATCAGAGATAAAGATATTAAAGAAGTTGCCGATGCATTGACAGATATATTATACGTAACTTATGGTGCTGGACATGCTTTTGGAATTAATTTGGATAAATGTTTTGATGAAGTTCAAAATTCTAATATGAGCAAATTAGGTGAAGATGGGAAACCCATATATAATGACTCCGGTAAAGTAATGAAAGGTCCAAAATATTTCAAACCTAATTTGGAAAAATTTATAAATGAAAGATAAAATATTTTGGATATTAACCGGTATTGCTTTGGGACTTTTATTTTATTTGGGTGATAAGTATATCTTTTAAAAACCCATATTTGACCAGTTATCTTTATTTTTAAATCTTTTTAATTCATCTTTCGATGTTGGTCTTAAAAGATAATAAACTAAAAATAATGCAACAATTATAAATAAAATTTCCATTAATTATTAATAACACATATTTTAATTAGCGAGATGCGACTTTTTTTATTTAAAGGGGCGTTCTGTTGCCAGGTGCTGTGAACCTTTTAACGTTATACAACGATTCTAAATCATAAAAAACATCAATTTTTTGCTGGGTGTGTCAGTATTGTGCCTGCCAGTGAGTCCGGATATTATGTTTTTATGTCGAGAATAACTGTTATCGTCCTCATTCTTACCTCTATTTTAATTTTTTTTAACAAAAAAATTGTTTCTTACTATTACATAAATAAATTTTCTAATTGGGTTGAAAGACCAGTTAAAATTAAAAGACTGAATTTTAATTATTCTGGTTATGTCAAAATAGAGGATATTGAAATTCTAAATTACGACAAAAATTATTACAAAAATATATTTAAAGCTGAAAAAATAGAAATTAGTTTCGACATGAACTCTATTTTTTCAGACTTAATATTAATTAAAAGTTTAGATATATATGACCCAGAATTTTTTTTAGATATAGATATAAAAAAGGATAATCAAAATACTGATAATAAAATATTTTATGAAGATAATATTGGCCTCGCAAAAAAAATAAATGAAAAAACACCAGACAAAATTTGGCCAAAAAAAAATAAAGATATTAATTTTTTGATAAATAAATCAAATTTATACGGCGGCGTAGGTTATATTAAGGTTCCTCAAATCTTAAATCCATCAAAGGTGAAGCTTTCACAGATGAGATTTTCTTCCTTCGGAAATGATAAAAATTATAGACATTATAAAGATGTTCTAAATTCAATTCTTTTTGATTTGTATGCTAGGACAGATGAAATTGAATTAAAACAATTACTAAAGGAAATTTACAAATTTTAGGGGCGTTCTGTTGCCAGGTGCCCCGGACTTTGTAACATTATTCTTTATTATACGCCATTCGCAATTACTTAAAATCTAAAATTTTGAGGGAAATTACGACCTAGCTACGACCCGTCAGTTAGATGTTATTGCGACTACAATTTTGTGATTATATATTACGTTAGTGCCATATAAAAATAAAAAGGACCAATACGCAGCTCATAAAAGATACCGACAAAGTTTAAAAGGAAAAATAGCAAGAAAAAAAGCTAAAACAAAGTATCTTGAAACGGAAAGTGGTCATTTAAAATTAAAACAAGATCAAAAAAAATATTCCAAAAGTGAAAAAGGAAAGCAAAGGATAAAAAGATGGGGTCAATCTGAAAAAGGAAAAAAAGTATCCAAACGTTATGCTCAATCTGAAAAGGGAAAAAAAAAGCACAAACTGCATGTCAAAAATTATAAAAAAACTTACAAAGGTCAATTAACTAGTATGTGGGATAGTGTCAGAAATAGAATCAAGATATGGACATTTAAAAATGTTGGTAAAAGAGAAAATATGGAGGACATAATTGGTTGTTCGAGGCAATTTTTACGAGAATATTTAAAAAGAAAATTTAAACCAGGAATGACCTGGGACAATCACGGTTTGTGGCATATAGATCATATAGTTCCATTAAAAAAATTTGATCCTAATAGTATTGAAGATGTAAAAAAAGCTAATCACTATACAAACTTACAACCTTTATGGGCTTCAGAAAATATTAGAAAGAAAGATAAGTAAAAACTCAAAATAAAATTACGACTACATTACGACCTAGCAGGTTGCATAATTCTAATCGGTATTATTAATCAAAGATAATTGTAAATTTGTAAGGGGCGTTCTGTTGCCAGGTGCCCCAAACCCCGTTCACTTAATTAACAAAGTTAATTAAGCAGCA
>MDTB01072659.1_pt1 | contig 18109 bp, 17 predicted proteins | sample 811161 | NCBI WGS metagenome assembly MDTB01 (sample SAMN05326650, study PRJNA326480) | marine metagenome | isolation source: seawater | place: Mediterranean Sea | collected 2009
ATAATTTAACAAATGTGGCTCTAAGACCTTTTTAACAGACTCCTCAATTCCATTTAGATTTACTTTTCCTTCTTGCAGTTCTTTAAGTAACTTTTTACTTGGTTCTAAATCTAAATGAAAAATATGTTTTATTCTTTCAAATGTTGCTTCTATAGACTCATGCAATGGACCTTCAGAGTCAATACAGTGGACGATGTAAACTTTATTCATTATTAGTATTCAAATTATTTAATGGTTGATGCTATTGATTTTGCAACTTTTAAATCGTGTATATCATCAATATCAATACTATATTTATTTGAAAATTTATATAAAAATGATTTATTTTCAACCACGAAAGAATTGTTTTTTATTAAAAAATCTGTTTTTGCCATATAGAAGCTACCGTCAATAAAGTAATAATCATTTTCGTAATCTTGTCTTCTTTTTTTGTTTGGCTGTTTATTAATTAAAAACTCCCAATTTTTATTTTTTTTTATTACACACTCTCTAGGATGTTCTATCATTTCTGTGACACCTACCATTGAAGAACACTTTTTATTAAAAAAAGTTTTAATAGCTTTTTTAATTTCGAATATATTTCTAAAAGGTGAGGTGGGCTGCAGTAGTATTATAATATTTGGTAAATTATTGTTTTTCAATTTTAACCATTCTAAAGCATGTTTTATTGTGTCAATAATAGTACTCGTATCACCCGAAAGATTTTTTGGACGTAAATACTTATTTTGAAATCCTTTTTTTGAGCAATGATTTAATATAATTTTGCTATCAGTAGAAACAAATGTTTGAAAATTTTTATCTAACTCACTTATTAAATCTAAAGTGTAATCTATTAATTTTTTATTTCCTAATTTGATTAAATTTTTATTTTTTATACCTTTGGATCCACTTCTTGCTGGAACAAAAATAAGAGTCTTCATTAAAATATTTTACTAATTTTTTTGGTTAAATTAGTATAATCTGACAATTTTTTATTAATAAAAATTGGAATTGCTATTGCTGTTTGTAATTTATTTTTTGTATATGATAATTTTTTAATTTGTTTTTTTTTTAACATATGGTCCCAATAAAATGCACAATGCCACTTAATTGCATCTGGTAAATTTTTAGTTCCAAAATTTAAATTCTTTAAACATGTTATTATTTGTTTTCTTTTTTTAATATCATTTACAAAAAAAATAAATGTATCAAAAATAATATCGCTATTTTTTGGAATATTACGGATAAGAACTTTTTTTGATAAATTTTTTTGAAGTATATTATATCTTTTTTTATTTTCTAGAATTATATAATTCAATTTCTTTAATTGCTCTTTAGCGATTACAGCCTGAATATCGGTCATCCGATAATTAAATCCATATATAGATCTAGTGTCTTCACCTCTTGGTAACGAAGGGTTATTATGATGACCATGATCATGATACTCTCTGCAAAATTTATCAATTCTTTTGTTATTAGTATGAATAATACCTCCTTCTCCACTTGTAATAATTTTTCCAAAATCTAAGCTCATAACTCCAACATCACCTAAGGTTCCTAAAAATTTTTTTTTATATCTTCCTCCAAATGCCTCACAATTGTCCTCTAAAACAGAAAGTTTATATTTTTTTGCTATTTTAAAAACTTTTTCCATTTCTGCTGGAACTCCCAACATATGTACTGGGATTATCACTTTAGTTTTTTTTGTAATTAGGTTTTCAATTTCATCACAAGATATATTCAGTGTATCATTAACATTTGCTATTACTGGTTTGGCACCAATATCTAAAATAGCCTCAATAGTAGCAATAAAATTAAATGCTTGTGTGATTACTTCGTCTCCTCTCTTAACCCCTAAAGATAACAATGCAATCTTAATCGCTGCTGTGCCAGAGGAAACCGCTAAAGAATATTTACAATTGATTTTTTTACAAATTTTTTTCTCTAAATCTCTTACATGAAATTTTTTTCTAAGTTTATTGAATCCATGAGAAAAAAGAATTCCATTTTCATTTTCAAAAAGTGAATTAACAGCTTTAGACTCTTTTTTATTAATTAATTCAAAACCTGGCATTTAAATCATTTTTTTAAATTTTTTTTTAATTCAAGTTCATACCTTTTTTTTCTATAATTATCTATTTTAGAACTTTTTCCAATATATCTTACCGTTACACCTCTTCTTGATTTCGAACTAATATTTTTATTACTTCCATGAACAGCTAGGCAATGATGAATTATACAATCACCAATATTTATTTTTGGAGTTATTTTTTTAAAAAAATTCATACTTTCTGGATACTTTAATGTTTGAGATGATCCAGGTGCATAAGAAATTTTATGCTCTAGCAGTCCAAGTTTTTGAGTTTTTTTATAATAATAAACACCACCATTTTTAGAGTTTGATTTATCTAATGCTATCCATACTGTTAATCCATTTGCATTTTCTAAACACCAATAAAAATTGTCTTGATGTATTGGAGAACTTAATCCAACTTTAGCTGGCTTAGCAAAAAGTTCTGACCCAAAATTTTTAGCTTCATCTTCCAACAAAGTTTGGACAATTAATTTTATTTTTTTGCCATTTATAAATTTTTTTGACCAACTCCAATTACTCATAAAATGAACAGAATTAATAATATTATTTTTTGTCTTATTAATATCTCTTGATTGAAAAGTAGGTAAATTTTTTGATACAAAATTTTCTAAATCTTCTCCAGCATTTAAGATCTCAATTTTTGGAAAAATGTTTTTTATTACAACAAATCCATCTTCTTTATATTTTTTTTTTATTAAAGATAATTTTTTTTTATTTAATAACATTTTTTTATTTTTTACATTCAATCAGATATGGTGTCGAAATTAACTCTAGACCATTTCTTGTAAGATTTTCTCCATTTTTTAACTTTTGAGTATAGGTTCTTCTTGGATCTTCTGACTTTTTAATATCTATATGGATATCAAACTTTTTTGTCCTTACTTTAAAATTATTTTTTTTAAATTCTTTATTAACCGTAGCTAAACTAAATCTATTCCAACCTTGCTCCCAAACATCACTTCCTACAGATTTAACTCTAGTAATAACATCGTAATTTTCTTCATTGAATGAACCAAATATATAAATAGCTCCTTTTTCTGAGACTAATTCCATTAGATTTGACGCCCATGGATTTACATTATCAAATATTGGATGAACACCATCTAAAACTACTACATCAAATTTTTTATTACCTAAATTTTTTTTGACAGAATTGGAATCATTTATGTTTAGTTCGAATAACGTTGAGCTAGGACAGTTTTTTTTTGCCTTTTTAAGTAAACTGCTCATAATATCAGCGCCATATAACTTCGCGCTTGGAATTTGTTGGTTTACATAAGACATAAAAACACCTGTTGCGCAACCAATATCAATTAAAGAAAAATTACCATCAAAATTATTCTTAATTTCATTGAAGAGAAATTTAAAACTTTCTTTTACCTTAAGTTTTTCATTTAAATAAAAATCATCATGTATTCTTTTGCTGTTTTTAAATATTTCTTCCACTATATCCTCTTTAAAAATTTAATTTATCTATTGCTTTTTTATACTCATTCCATTGTCCTATATCAATCCATGCATCTTCACTTATAGGAAAAACACCAATTTTAAATTTTTTTTTCTTAAGTCTTGTTAATAACTCTGGAAAATCTATACGAGTGTTAAGTGGAATTTCTTTGAGTATTTTTTTGTCCACAAGATACATGCCAGTATTTGCTAAAAGATTTATTATCGGTTTTTCATTTATTTTTTGCAATATTCCATCTTTGTTAATTTTGCAATCACCATAAGGAATAGTGAAATTTTTAAATGACGCCACTAATGTTAGATAATTTTTATTTTTTTCATGATATTTTAGTATATCTGAATAATCAGTATTTATTATTATATCGCAATTAGTCACAAAAAATGGTGATTTAATATTTTTTTTAATTTTTGATAAAGATCCTGCTGTACCTAAAGGTTTTAACTCCTCTACAAAATTTACTTTAAAATTTTTTTTATTTTCTTGAAAAAAAGATTTCAAAATTTTACTTTTATAATTAATTGATAAAAAGAATTCTGTAGCACCATAATCACAAAATTTATCAATAATATGATTAATTATTGGCTTACCATTTATAGGAATTAATGGTTTTGGTAGAATAGATGTAAATGGTTCCAACCTAGTTCCTTTGCCCCCTGCCATAATAACAACTGGGGCAGTATTTTTTTTTTTTAAATCATCAGACTTTTTTTTAAAAACATCATCAATTCTAATAATTTTTACTATTTTTTTATCTTTGTTTATAATTGGAATAATATCTATAAGGTGACTTAAAAATAAATTTTGTGCCTTTAGTGTTGAATATTCACTTTCTAATAAAATTTTGGGTTTTTTATTAAATAAATTTAAAATTTTATCAGATAATTTTTTTCCTTTAAGAATTGCCTTTCTCAAATCTCCATCACTAAGAGTTCCTAATAAATGAAGTTTTATATCTGAAACAATTAAACACTTTGATCCAGATTTTACCAATTTACTTAAACATTCTTGTAAAGTAGAGTCATGTAAAATTATAAATTTTGAAACATCTTGAGTCATAAACAATTAATTTATATCGTATAATCTATATCGTAAAATTTTTTACTTGTATCTAATTCCTTTAATTTTTTTTTTTTTAAAAAAGAAATTATTTTTGTTGATGACTTATATTTTCCATAAGGATTTTTAAAAAAACTTTTAGATTTATTGGAATTTATAATTATTGCCTTATTAATTGCTTTGGTGATTGAAGATATATTATTTTTTGAATTTATAACGCAATTTGCAAATAAACGTCCTTTTTGTCTATTTCCAATATTTACACTTGGGGTATAAAAATAGGGAGACTCTATTATTCCACTTGAAGAATTTCCAATTAGCAAATCACAGTAATTAATTGCAGAGTAAAAAAGTTTTTGCCCCATAGATGTAAAATAAACCGAACAATTTTTATTTTTTTTAACAAAAATTTTTATCTTATTATTTATTTTATAACTTTCTGCATCAGCGTTGGATAAAGTAAAGATAAAGGATGATTGTTCAAATTTTTTAATAGATGACAACAAATTATCAATTATTTGATCATTACTATTTTTTAAAGTTTCTGGGTGAAGGGTAATTAAAAAATTATTTTTATTTAATTTTAAATTTATTTTTTTTTCAAATTCCTTTTTGGTAAAGAGTTTTATTTTTTTTAAATTTTCATAAGCTAACCCTCCAACATTCAAAACATTTTTTGGAATTTCTCCTAACTGAATTATCCTTTTTCTATAAAGTGAATTAGAAACGAAATGGAAATTTGACATTTTGCTAATTGAATGACGCATACTTTCATCAATAGATCCTAATGTTTGCTCACCGCCATGAATATGACCTATCAAAATGTTATTATTTAAAGCCGCAAAACATGCAGCAAATATTTCATATCTGTCACCAAGTAGTAAAATTATATCTGGTTTAATTTTATCATAAACTTTAGCAAATTTACTTATTGCTAAACCTGTAATATTTGCAATGTCAATTTTATTATTTTTTTCTTTAAGTGGTAAATGTACTTTTTTGTCAATTTTAATACCATCCTTTAAAATTACTTTATAGGTATTTCCAAAGAACTTTGAAAGGTGTGATCCGGTTACTATTGTTGATAATTTAAAATTTTTTTCTTTTTTAAGTCCTAATATTAAACATTTAAGAAGACCATATTCAGCACGACTACCTGTAACGACACAAATTTTTTTCATTTAAATTAATAATTGTAAATATTAATCATCAACACCATCTCTATTTACTGTGTGTCTTAAATACCATTTGTTATTTTCATTTTTCCATAAATGAGGTGATCTAAACTCATTACATCTCTCATGAAAATAATTTTCATTTATTTCAACAAAGTCTAGAACTTCTTTTAAGTATCTATCTGGTAGTTCTCCATCAAATCTCTTTACTAAGGCTTTTCCTTCTTCTCTGTTTATATGATTGTTTCTTATTTCTTGTGCCGCATCATCTGTGGCTCTTCCAATCCCAAACTTTATAAATCTTGTATAATAGTGGAGGTCATCAATTTTATCATCTATACTATTATATTTACTATAAGTACCTTGTGTTCTGTGAGGTCTAGCTTTGAAATTGGTATTTTCTACAGCATAATAGTAAGCCTCTTGTGGTATCCATTTTTTGTAATAACCTAGATAATGAATTTGAATATTTTCATTAAATTCCTCTGGAGTTAAGGGTAGAAAAATTTTTAAATCGCTCAAATGTAAATTATGTTTTTCCTTTAATTCTGCTAAACTCTTACCCGCAAGTCTAATCTTTTCTAAATTGTTTATTGAATAATAAGATTTATCACGTAAAGATTGTTTGTTATCTGCTATAGGATTTCCATACTCAGCTTCATTTTCACCATAAAAAACTAAACTTATCCCATATTTTGAAGCAATTTTAGGTGCTAGATTTTTTTGACCTAATATGAAAGTCTGAAAAGGATGCAATAATGTTTCTATTGCAATTTTTGTTAACTTTCTCATTACCTCGCCTGAAGGTCTATAAGTTATATTATCAAAGCCACCAATATTTAGCCAATTTTGATAATTTTTATATCCATAGTCTGTATACATAATTGGAGGCCAAGTAACTGTTAATGGATTCATTCCATATTTGTATTTTAACAAATGTGAAGCATAAACACTATCCTTTCCACCACTGCCAGGAACAAGACAATCATATTCACCATCGTTTCTCCTATGCTTGTCTAGAAGCTTCAATAACTGTTTTTCTCGACTTGCCCAATCTATTTCCATTTTAATTTTAGCTTGCTTGCAACCATCGCATACATTGTCTTTATCAAAATTTACATATAGAGCATCTTTCCTATCAACAGAATGCTTAAACTCAGGTATTGAAGCAGGATATTGATTGGAATTTACACAAATTGAACAAAACTTTACTTCACTTGGTAAGTTATAAAAGGTTTCTAATTTTTTCATTATAATAATTTTTTTATTTCTTTAAAAATTTTTTTTCCTGCGATACCACTTTTTTCAGGATGAAACTGAAATGCAGTTATGTTATCTTTCTTAATTGCAGAGCAAAATTTAATACCTCCATAATTGGTTGAGGTCAATTGAACATCTTTAATTTCTGGCAATACGTGAAAAGAGTGCACAAAATACATGAAATCATTATCAAAATTGTTTTTCATAACTGATGATTTATAATTATTTTCATTAAAAGTTATTTTATTCCATCCAACATGAGGAACAATTATGTTTTTTATTTTGTTTGATTTAAATTTTATAACTTTCCCTTCAAACACACCTAATCCTTTTGTAGAACCAAATTCTTCACTCTCGTTAAAAAGTAGTTGCATACCGAGACAAATTCCAAAAAAAGGTTTTCCACTATTGATAAAATTTAAAATTGTTTTATCAAGTTTTTTTTTTTTAATGTTGTAAATTGCTTCTTTAAAAGCTCCTACACCTGGTAAAATCGCAATTTTTGAATTTAAAATTTTATCGTGATCATCCGTTATTATTGAATTAATTTTTTCATTATAACAAGCATTTTGTACACTATACAAATTGTTCATTCCATAGTTAATAATTGATATTTCCATTTTTTTACAATCTAATACTAATCACTCCTGAAAGTTCTTTTTTAATAGTATTAAAATTCATTGGCCCAAATGATTTAAATTTTCTAAGATTGGAAATAAAAGCTCTATTTCCCTCTCCTGAATTTTTATCTTGAAAACTTTTTTCATGAAGAGTGCCATAATGAATTAATGATGCAATTGCTACTGCATTTGCTTTTCCTTCATTAATGACTTGTTCTATATGTTTAATATTTCCTATACCACCATGCGCAATTATAGGTATAGATACTATTGATCTTATTTTTTTCATTAAATCGATGTCACAACCATTGCCAGTTCCCTCCTGATCTATAGATGTTATCATTAGTTCTCCCGCTCCAAGTTGCTCAATTTCTTTACACCACTCAAATATATTCTTACCTGTAAATTCTCTGCCATTGTCTGTATATGCCAAATAATCACCATTTTCTGACTTTATTGTCTCAATAGATACAACTATAGTTGAAGATCCAAATATTCTTGACGACTCTTTGATAATTTCTGGGTTATTTATTGCTGCTGTGTTTAGGGCCACCTTGTCTGCACCTGCCTCAAGAACATCGCTTATATCTGATATCTTTCTAATACCACCTCCCACTGTAAGTGGAATTGATATTTTTTTTGCTGTTTCTTTAATAAATTCTAAAATTGAATTACGATTATATAAGCTAGCAACTACATCCTGATAAAAAAGTTCATCAGCACCATCTAAAACATATTTGTTTGCAAATTTACTTGGTGATCCTAATACTCTTAAACCTTCTAAATGAATACCTTTAACTAAATTTGGTCCTTTTATATCTAGCCTTGCAATAATCCTTGGACAACTCATTGTATTTTAATTAAATCGTCTACTTTGTAATTTTTTTTAGATTTTTTACCAATTAATTTTTTCCAGCTCATTGGTGATATTCCGCTACCAGGCCTTTTTGTAGTTAAATTATTAGTAGAAAATTTCTGTCCAATAATAATTTCTTCAGATGCAACAATAGATTTTCTCACTAATTTTCTATTTTTTATTTCTGATTTAGCTGGTTTTTTAACCCCGTTTCCAATTGCTTTTTCTATATTTCTAATACACTTGACCATATTTTTAAACTCTTCAGGCTCTAAACTAGCCTTATGGTCAGGACCAATCATTTTCTTATTTAATGTAAAATGTTTTTCAATAACTGTAGCACCATTAGCTACAGCTGCTATTGGTACTTCAATCCCTGTAGTATGATCAGAATAGCCCACATCTAAATTAAAATGTTTCTTAATAGAATTTATAGCATCTAAGTTCACATCTTTGAAAGATGTGGGATAGTCAGTGGTGCAATGAAGTATTGTAATTTTTTTTTTTTTAATTCCATTTAAAGTTAAAGTATTGATTGCATCTTTTATTTCATGCATAAAAGACATTCCTGTTGATAAAATTATTTTTTTATTAAGTTTTGCTATTTCCTTGAGATATGGATAGTTATTTATTTCACCAGATGGAATTTTTACTCTTTTACAATTTAATTTTTTCAAATTAATTATACTTTGAATATCAAATGGACTTAGCAGAAATTCAATTTTTTTTTTTTTACAATAATTAGAAATTTTATTCATTTGGTGTAAGCTAAGCTCAAGTTTTTTTAGAATTTCAAATTGAGATTTTCTTTTTAAACTAAAATTTTTTTTAATGTAATTTGGTTTTTTAAGAGTTTTGGTTGATAAGTTGGTTGTATTAAAAATTTGAAATTTAACAATATCTGCTCCACATTTTTTAGCTTGGTCGATTAATTTATAGGCTATTTTTTCAGATCCGTTATGATTGACGCCAGCTTCAGCAATTATAAGAACTTTTCTCAAATTTTTAAATCTTTTCATTATCTTTAACATTTTTTGTAATTATAGAACCCATTCTAATAAAACAATTTGATCCAATTTTAATACCATGTTTTACAACTGTTGAGCTTCCAACAAATGTTCTGTCGCCTATTGAAACGTCTCCATTTAAAGTTACTCTTGTGGATATATGAGTGTTGTCTCCAATAGTGGTTCCATGCTCAATTTGACAAAAATTGTTTATTATTGAATTTTTTCCAATTTCAACATTAGGGCCGATTAATGCATTTTCAAATATAATTGTGCTCTCACTTAATGATGCTCTATTTGAAATGATTGCACTTGATGAAATAATTTTGGGTAACTTAAAATTTAATTTTTTTAATTTTCTGAAAATTTTTATTCTATTTTCCGCGGTTTCTATATGACCAATTCCTATAAAAGCTTGTTCATATTTATTTCTTAACTTTGGCAAATCTTTATCAGTTCCTAAAAATTTGTAACTATTTTTTTTCTCTTTATAGTTATCATCCACAATTCCAACAATTTTAAATTTTTTTGTTCTTTCAATGATATCTATTGAAGATTGGGCATGACCTCCACAGCCTACTATAATTAATTTAATCATTAATTTTTGATACTATTCTTTTAATATCTTTATTCACAAGATTAATACTGCTAGGTAAACAAATGCTTCTATCAACAATTTTAAGTGCATTAGTAATCTTATAATTTTGAGACTTGAAATAGGGTTTTTGAAGATGATTTAACTTCCAAATAGGGCGTACCTCAATTTTATTTGATTTCATATGATTTATAAATTTCACTAAGTTTTTTTTGTTATTATTATTTTTAAATTCAATTATGTTTAACCAATAATTACTTGATGCAAAATTAGGAATACTTTGAAATTTCAAATTTTTAAAATTTGAAAATAATTTTAAATATTGTAGATATATTTTTTTTTTAATTTTTAAATACTTATCAATGTTTTTAAGTTGTGCTAAACCTAGTGCTGCTTGCAAGTTAGTCAGCCTATAATTAAAACCTACTTCATTATGCACAAAAAATACCTGGTTATTTTTTGCTTGAGTGGTCAAATATTTTGCTTTTTTTGCAAGTTTCAAATTTTTAGTCAATATGATGCCTCCACCTCCGGCAGTAATTACTTTATTTCCATTAAACGAGATACATCCAAGTTCACCTATGGTGCCAACATGCTTTCCTTTAAAAATACCTTTGAGATAAAAATTTCCAATACCTTCAGCTGCATCTTCAATAATCTTGATATTCCTTACTTTGCAAATTTTAACTAGATCTTCAAAATAAGAAGATCTACCAAATGCGTGCACTATAATTAATGCACTAATTTTTTTTTTGGTAACTTTATTAAAAGTATTATTTCTCCTAAAAACAGTTTGATTTTTAATAAATTCAATTGTTTTTTTTATATCTATACAATATTCATCATTAACATCCATAAATATTGGATAGGCGTTACAATAATTAATTGCATTTATAGGAGCAATGAAAGACATTGTTGGCACAATAACTTCATCTCCTGAAGATACATTAGCCAAAATTAAAGAAATATGCAAAGCTGATGTACCGTTAATACAAGCAATAGCATATTTTGAATTCGTAAACTTTTTTACTTCCTCCTCAAACAATTCTACATATTTTCCTGCGGTAGATACCCACGAAGTTTTCAAACAATCTTTAACGTAAATACTCTCTTTATCTGATATTACTGGAACATGTAGAGGAATAAATCTTTCTAGCATCTATATTTCAATTTTATAATTTCCAAAATCAGTTTGATTCTCTATAGGATTATTTGTTTGTTTTTGAAGATTTTCGATTATTTCTTTGATACCATCATCAACAGAAAATTGACATTCATATCCAAGAATATTTTTTAATTTTGAAAAGTCTACCTTGTAATTTCTTGGATCGGTACCTTTTTTATCAATATACAAAACATCTTCTGAAGGAATATAACTTAAAATTTTTTCTGTAATCATTCTCTTTGTAAAATTATTCATGTTTGAGCCGGCATTAAATACTTGGAAAGAAACTTTTTTTATATCTTCCTCAATTATTTTTTTTATTATTTCTGAAAAATCTTTAATATGACAGTATGGTCTCCAAGTATCAGGGTCATAAACTTCTAATTTTTTTTTGTTAAAAATATCTCTAGTAAATTCATTAACTGTCAAATCATATCTCATTCTTGAAGATAAACCAAACGCTGTAGCAAATCTTAATATAGTAAAGCAACTATTAACTTTACCTTTTAGTGATAAAATATATTTTTCAATATCAACTTTATCTCTCGCATAACTTGAAAGAGGGTTAAGCTCATGATCTTCTTTGGCAAATTTATTGTCTGTAATTAAACCATAATTTGAACAAGTAGAAACAAATATTACGTTTTCTATACTGGCTAGAGTGCACTCATCTATAAGATTTTTTATGCCTTTTTGATTTATTTCCTTTGAAAGATCGGGGTATTTTTTTGTTATTGGATCACCAACAAGACCAGCTAAAATAATTACGCCATTTATATTTTTCAAATTTTCTCTAATTTTTAATGTATCTCTAATATCTGCATTAATAAATTTATAATAGGGATTTTTGTAACTTTCTTTATTATTATTTTGTTTATAAATCAAATTATCATAAGAAATAATTTCATAATTATTTTCTAAAAAATTTTTACATAAAATTTGCCCAATATACCCTTCGCCGCCAACAACTAAAATTTTTTTTTTCATGATTTTTTTTCTAAAATTAATTTTTTATTCTCAAGATTATATATTATATCACACAAACTCATTATTGTTTTTTTATGTGAGATTATCACAACCGAAATGTCTTTTATCTTTTTTATATCATTAATTATTTTATATTCGTTTTCCTGGTCCAATTCATTTGTAGATTCATCAAAGATAATTATTTTTTTCGAAAAATATAAAGCTCTGGCAATTATTAGCCTTTGTTTTTGTCCTCCAGATAAATTTTGTCCATTTGGAAATAAAATGAATTCTGGTTTAATATCTAATCTAGCTAATTTTAAAACTTCTTTAATCTTGTCTAAATTACACCTATTTTTTTCATACTCTAACGAAATATTTTTCCATACTTCCCCCTCAAAAACAAATTTGTCTTGTGGAACATATGCAAACAGATTTTTAAATGTAGTCTCTTTAGAAATAGAGTTTCCATTGATAGATACTTCCCAACTTTGAGGTTCAATAAAATTACAAATAATATTTATTAAAGTAGTTTTTCCAGAACCACTTTCACCTTTGATTAAAATTGTTTCATTTAATTTTATTTTGAGATTACAATCTTCAATTATTTTCTTTTCATTATAAGAAAAGTTAATTTTTTTAAAATCTATTTGTTCAAAATTATTTTCAAAATTAATTTCTGAATTATTTTTTTTTATTTGATATGTATTTAAATAATCAATAGTTTCTATTATTTCATCAATAAAAGTTTGAGAATATCTCAAAATGTTTTGAAGACGCAATATTTGAACAAAAAATGGTAATAATCGAATAATAGATGCAATTAAAATGGTAAAATACTCAATATTTTCAAATAATTTAAAGTTAAATTTTATAGTCGAAAAAAGCAAAATTGAAAAAAAAATCATTATAACTAATTCTATAAATTGCTTTGGAAGTATTGAGAGAAGATTATTTTTCAAATCACTTTTAAAAATTTTATTAGAATAATTTTTTAAATTCGAGTGAATCGTTTCATACTTGTTATAAATTTTAATTTCTTTGTAAGAATTAAAAAAATTTAATATAAAATTATACAAACCCTTGTAGGACTCTTTTGTCTCATATCCGACTTTAATTGGATTAAGTATTTTTATTTTTGAATAAATTAATAAAAATAAAACAAAAAATGATGTTAAAAATAATGTAATTTTAATATTTAATATAAGTAAAAATATTAAAATAATAAAAAGAAATAAAATTTCTCCAAAAAAAATTAAGACTGCTGATAATGCTGATCCGTATGTCTTAATATGGTTTCCAAGCAAAGTAATATATGTATTTGGTGATTTTTCTTGAAATTTCAAAAAATCTAAATTTGAAAAAAGTTTAAAATATTTAATTCTAATATTAAATTGTTTTTCATTTGATATTTTATAAATAATTTTATTTAAAAAATAATTCAAAAAAAACTTAGAAATTACTGAAATCAATAAAATTGATATCAATGTCAATGATGAAAAACTCAAAGTTGCTTCAAAAAAATTTAAATCAATATTTTTACTCTCATTTGATATTATTCTTATTAGTAATATAGCCAAAAAACCTACTGAAAAAATTTCTAAAAAAACTAAAATAACAGATGCGCTAGTTATTTTTATTGACTCACTAAATTTTATTTCTCCAAGTTTTAATACAGCAATTATAATTTTTAATGAATTAAACATAGTTATAATTTTTGAAGTACTATTATAAATTTTTTATATTAATTGATATAAAATTTTATATAAATAATATAATAAAAATTACATTCTTCTCAGTATTCAGAATATAAATTATTGAAATGATTAAATTAAAATTTTTATTGCCAAAAAAAACAAAATTTCTTTATTTTGGAAAACATTCTCTTGACGGTTTACAAGAAATATTAAAGTTAAATTTAAATTCTTACAGTATTATTGATAATCGCAAAAATGAAATTAATGTATTAGTGGCATTAATAAGTATTGTTAAATTTTTTTTTGCAAGAAAGAGACTTAATGATAGTTTATATTTATTTTATCTCGTTGAGTATATAAAATTTGTTAAGCCTAAATATATCTTAAACTTTTTAGATAATGATACAAATTACTATAAAATAAAAAAGTATAAAATTTTTTCTAAACTTATTTCAATACAAAACGGAAAAAGAAGTTCACTTAATGATATATTTGGAGATAATGCTTTCTACTTATCGAAAGATCTTTCTTGTGATTATTTTTTTGTATTTAATAAATTTGTTAAAGAAAAATATCAAAAAAAAATTAAATCAAAATATATAATTCTTGGTTCAATTAAAAATAATTACTACAAAAAATTAGCTGTTAAAAATTTTGATACAATAATCTATATTTCTCAATTTAGAAAATCTAGGAAAGTAAAGATAAAAAACAAAAATGTTAATTTACAGAATTGGCATGAACAACATGAAAAAGTTTTATTAAAAAATATTTTGAGATTTTGTGAAAAAAAAAAACTTAAACTTAAAATTCTTCCCTCAAAAAAATTTAATAGTAAGGATAGTTGTCATGAAAAGAAATATTATAAGAAAATTATATGTTCAAATAATTGGGAAATTTTAAAAAATACAAAAAATAGCTATCAGCTTCTTGATAAATTTAAATATATTACCAATTCTAATTCTACTCTTGGACTTGAGGCTTTTGCTAGAGGTAAAAGGGTAGGTTTTTTTTCAAAAAAAAATTTTTACAATACTGAAAAAGATAGTAATTTTGGATGGCCTTATTCTTTACCAGATAAAGGATATTTTTATTCAAATAAAAATAGTTATTCTGAAGTTTCTAGGGTACTAAATTATTTAATTAGAGTAAAAGACAGTGAATGGGATGTATTAAATCGTAGATTTAAAAAATATACCATTGAATTTAATAGTAATAAAAAATTATTTGAAATTTTTTTGTAGATTTTTATTGTTTATTAATAAAAAGAAATAATACTCTTTCTATTTTTATTATTTGTTATTTTATTATCTAAATAATATGAGTCTGTTTTTTTATGATTGCTGCTTATCTCCTCTATTACAGCGCCATTTTTGGATATTGCCTTAAACTCGTGAATTACACCTTTGGGTATAGTTGAAATATCACCAGGTAACATTATTTTTTCATATATTTTTTTTTTGTGGATAGTTTTAAAATAAATCTTTCCAAATATGACCACAAATGTTTCTTGTTTAATTTTATGATATTGAGCTGGATGAGATTGATTATGAATCAAAATTAAATATTTCTTGCAATAATCTTGGTTTACTATTGTTATCATGCTTAAACCGTGTTTATAAAAATTTTTAAGTCCATAATGATGTGAAATTTCTAACCTAGAATTTTTTGGGACAACTACATTAGATTTTTTCACAATTTCTCTTATTTTATGTCTTATGATAGATATCTGTGATCGAGTATTTTTTATAACTATTTGCTTTCTTAAAATTTCATTTCCAGATTTTAAATTAACCTTACTTTTGAAATCAGAAAATTTAGAAAACTCATTTGCTGTAAGCTGATTTTTCAATGCTGGAAACTGAAAAGATAAATTATCAATTGTAAAATTAGAATTTGCTTTAATTTCATTATCTTTTTTAACATAGATGCCTCTTTTAAATTTACTAATTTGAGTTTTTTCATCTAATACATTCTTCTCTCTATCAAATACTGATCCTAGTAAATCTATACTTTTTTCTAAATAAGTAAGCCATTTTTCAGTTTGTTTTTCATCAGCAGAATATTTATTTAATTTAATATTTTTTCCTTTTTCAACACCAATATGTTTTTCAAAAATTGTAGCACCTAATGACAAACCTATTGCACCAGACAAATAACCTTCTGGTACTTCGTGCAATGATATGCCCGAAATACATTCTCCATATCTTTCCCTTAATTTTTTAAAGTACAATAAATTTAAATCTTTCATTTCTGTCGGATACTTTGCTACACAATATAAAAACCTAATATTTAATATTTTTTTTGAAAAAAAACTTATTACGTTTGAGATTTCGTTTTCATGCAATCCACCAAGACTACAAATAATTTTTTTATTTTTACAATTTTTTGCTATATATTCAACTAATGGCCAATCAGTTGCTGAACAGCTAGCAATCTTTAAGAAATCAAATTTATCTTTTACGACATTTTTTACAGAAATTTCATCAAAAGGAGTACAAATAAGTTTAAACTTTTTTTTACTAAAATTAATTATTTCTTTCCATTGATTTCTTGTAAAAAAGGTACTTTTAAATCTTAAAATTTGTTTATCATCACTATTTAAGTACTTGGAATGTATAAATGTTTCACTATCCCTATATTGAAATTTTATTGCAAAATCTATTTTGTTTCTAAATTTTTTTGAGAGATTATAATATCTTTTAATAATTGTCTTAGCATGAGAAATTTTTCCCATATGATTATTTGCTAATTCAAATATTACTAGAGGTTTCATTCAATACTTATAAATACTTAATTTATATTTTCAACTTTTTAATTTTCTTTCTCTGATTTAGTCTCCAAAAATTTTCTCTAAAATAATTAATCTCAGAAATTTTTTTTTTTTTACTTAAGAATTTTATAATTTTAATTGAGTTAGTAGTCGCACTAAACTCTTTATAAATATAATTCATCATTTTATAATCTTCCTTATAATCAAGTGTTATTCTAATTTTTTTATTCACATAAAATTTAGATACAGGAAGTTTTTTAACCAAGATTCTGGCTTTTTTGATATATGGCTCTATCATTTCTGAGTCTTGATTTTTTAAAAAATAAGGTCTCATTTTATTAAGTGCTGACATTGAAAGCATATGTGTAAATAAGCCTGTTATCATGTTTTTTGGAGCACTAATAATCTCATACTTATCTTTTTTTTTTATTAACTTTTTGCAAATATCATAATCAAAAAAAACGTCATCTCCATCGATTATAATTGCTTTTTTAATTTTAAATTTTTTAAAGCAATCATGCCATCTTTTTAGTTTATTTTTATTTGCACCTCTGAATATATCTAATTTATAATTTTTTTTTACATAACTAACTAATTTATTATCTGACTTTAATTTAGTTGTGGCTAATACAATTGGTAATTTTACTTTTCGAGCCCTTTTTATAAGAATATCTATTGATCTCAATTTTCTCCTACCAGTGAATGGAAGAAGAATTTTATTTGGCAATCTACTGGATTTGGTTCTCGCGGTTATTAAAATAAAATGATTGGTCACCTAAGTAAGTCTTTTAAAACCCATTTGTTTTACTGGTCCTTCAAGTTTACTTTTTAATGTATTTTGATTTAAATATTTTGATATTTTTAAAAAAACATCATTACAAGCAGCTTCATATATTTTTAAACTTCTTTCATTTTGACAAGTGTTGGAGTAACATCTGTCGGATGCTAAAATATTATGTTTAAGCATTTCTTGGATAAAATAGGTAATTACAACTGGCCAATCTTCAGTTATAATTTTAAAACTAGATAAGGGGTATATACCGCTAATTTGTATATCCAATCCTGCATTTTCAGAGGCTTTTTCCCAAATTCTTCTAATTTTTTTTCCATTATGAATAAGTGTTTTTCCTGCATTTTCTCTTTTGTGTTTTTTTAAAAATTTAACGGCTGTAGCTGGACCTAATCTTTCTGACCAATTAGTGCTACTTATAAAAGTTTTTTTTGCATTTTCCATTATCTCTTTCTTTCCGATTAAAGCTGCCATTGGTACACCATTTGAAATAGTTTTTCCAAAAGCAGCCATATCTGGATTTACACCTAACTCTTTATGAATACCACTAGTATCATTTCTCCAAGCAGAAGTTATTTCGTCAAAAATTAAAACTGTTTTATGCTCG
>MDTB01212826.1_pt1 | contig 18107 bp, 16 predicted proteins | sample 811161 | NCBI WGS metagenome assembly MDTB01 (sample SAMN05326650, study PRJNA326480) | marine metagenome | isolation source: seawater | place: Mediterranean Sea | collected 2009
TACTGGGATACCAGCTTTTGCAATTGCTGCTGCTGCATGATCTTGTGTTGAAAATATATTGCATGAAGACCATCTACACTCCGCACCTAAATCAACTAAAGTTTCAATCAAAACTGCAGTTTGAATTGTCATGTGAAGACAACCTAAAATTCTTGCACCTTTAAGAGGATTTTTGCCTTTATATTCAGCTCTTACTGCCATTAAACCTGGCATTTCAGTCTCCGCTAGTGAAATCTCTTTTCTTCCAAATTCTGCTTGTGATATATCTTTTACTTTGAAATCGCTCATAAGAGCGATCTTGTATCAGCATAATTTCCAAATATCAACTTTTCATTAGGCTAAAGGAAAAATAATTTCTATTTTTGCACCGTTTCCTTTTGAATTATTACTAGCGCTAATTGTACCACCATGCAAATTAATCAAATTTTTTACAATATTTAGTCCTAATCCAGAATGTTCTCCAAATTTTCCAGGTCTATTACTGTAAAATCTATTGAAAATTTTACTAGTGTCCTTTTCTTTAAATCCTAACCCCTGGTCAATTACCTCTAGAATTATATGATTGTTTTGTTTTTTTAGCTTCACTGTAATATTTTTATTATCTTCACTAAAAGAAATTGAATTTTCAAGTAAATTTGCCAAAACTTGTTCTATTCTATTTTCAATTCCCTTAATTTCATAATTTTGAGTGTTATTCATAGAGTCTAGTGAAATTTTTATTCCTCTTTTAGATAAATAAACATTGTTAAAATCATCAACTACTGAAGCGACAATAGGCTTAAGATCAATTTTTTTCATCTGTTCTTTTGTGATTGCCACCTCGTCTTTAAGCATTTGAGAGTAATCAGTTATTAATCTTTCTATTCTTTCAACGTCATGAGTAACAATATTTACTAATTTATCTCTTTGTGCTTTATCATCAGTTTCCGAAATTATTTCAGATGCACTTTTAAGCGAAGCTAACGGATTTCTAATTTCATGTACAAGGTCAGTAGAAAAATTTTCTGCGTTATCCACTCTGCTTTGAAGTTCTAGAGTCATGTCATCAAGAGAATTGGATAATATTCCAAGCTCATCATTTCTTTTTTTAAGGTTTTGGATATTTGTTTTTTTTTTACTTTTATCTTTTACAATTTTTGTGTAATCGACAATATTTTTTATAGGTTTTAAAAAATATCTATTCAAAACAAACGAAAATACTAGAATTACTAATATAACTAAAAGTGCTGTTCTTATAACAAAGTTTTTTCTTTCATCAATTGCAGACTTTATATCATCGGCCCTTTCTACTACTAAAATATATCCTACGTTCTGTTCACTTAAAATAATATTTTTCAATGTACTTAAAATAAATTGATTATAGAATTCTTGTGAATATGTAAAAGGTTTTCCGTATTCTTTTGATAGAGAATAATTAGTTGCTATTTCTCTTATAGTTTTAGTTTTATTTAAATTTTTTTTTTCAATTAATATCTTGTTTTCACTTTCAATATTTAGATTGTCAAATTCTATTTTATCAATCTTTTGAGAAAATGATCTAGAATCTAGGTCCAAAGTATCAGTGTCAGCAATAATATTAAAATCATTGTCTAAAAATAGCACTCTATCCAAGCTCTGAAATAGAAATCTTGTTGAAAAAAGAAACTTTCTTAGATCATTCTCATTAAATTTTATTTTTAATCTTTTTATATGACTAATTGTATTATTAATTACCTCAATATGATTCGAAGTTTTTTTATAAACTAAATTTGGTTTTGAAAATTTTAAATATACTGAAGTAAGAATTCCGATAATTATAAATAGTAATAAGTTAATAAATAAAAATTTTTTTAGTATCGATAAATTCTTGAGAAGAGAACCCATTAATTAGTTTATATTCCACCTATAGCCACTACCATATCTTGTCTCGATAGCAGAAAAACTTTGATCAACTTTTTTAAATTTTTTTCTTATTCGTTTAACGTGACTATCGATAGTTCTATCTTCAATGTCAGTATCTTCTCTATAAGCAATGTCCATTAATTGCGATCTTTCTTTTATAATTCCAGGTCTTTTTGCTAGTTCTTTCACTATAAGAAATTCTGTTGTTGTTAGTTTATCTGGTAACTGTTTGCCATCCCACTCACATTCTAGTTGAGAAGGATCTAATTTTAGTTTTCCATGTGAAATAATATTTTTTGTTTCTTCTAAATTACCTACATTTTTTTTCCTTAGTTGAACTCTGATTCTTTCAATTAAAACCTTGATTGAAAATCCTCCTGACTTTTTAACAAAATCATCTGCACCTAGTTTAAGACCTAAAAGTTCGTCTATTTCGTCATCTTTGGAAGTTAAAAATATAACTGGTAAAGTTGTTTTTTTTCTTAATTTTTTTAAAAGCTCCTCACCATCCATCTTGGGCATTTTGATGTCTATAACTGCAAGATCAGGTGGTTGTCGTGTAAGTCCAATCAAAGCGCTTTCACCATCTAGATAAGTTTGAACATTAAATCCTTCTTTCTCAAGAGCTATACTAATGCTAGTTAGAATATTTCGATCATCATCAATAAGCGCAATTGTTTGTTTCATAAATATCTTTTAAAAATACTAAATTGTTCTTAATAGGGCAAGAAAACACGAAATTAATGAAGTAAACCCCAATTATTTCCTACATTTATGTCTACTGTTAATGGAGTCGAAAATGAGTGAAGATCGCTGTTTCTAACACTCATCATTTCTTCCTTTATTAAAGCTGTAATTTTCTTTTCAACTTCTATAGGTACCTCAAATATAAGTTCATCATGAATTTGTAGTAACATATGGCAACTATTTTCTTTTAGTTCATTCAACTTTTTATTTATTCTTATCATTGCTAATCTCATGATTTCGGAAGCAGATCCTTGGATAGGAGCATTAATTGCTGCTCTTTCTTGAAAATTTCTAACATTAAAATTTTTGTCATTAATACCTGTCATATGACTTCGTCTTCCAAAAATATTATTTACAAAGCCACTTTTTCTACAAAAATTAATCGTTTTATTCATATAATCTTTTATCTCAGGGAATTTTTTAAAATAAGATCTTAAAAATTCATCAGCTTCATTATTTGAAACCATAATTTGTTTAGCTAATCCATATTGAGAAATTCCATAAATAATCCCGAAGTTAATCGCTTTGGCTTTTCGTCTTAGATCTGAATTAACATCTTTAATTCCTACATTAAAAACCTGACTAGCAGTAAGTGAATGTATATCATGATTATTTTTAAAAGCTTTTTTTAATTCATAGACATCTGCTAAATCTGCTAAAATTCTCATTTCAATTTGGTTATAGTCAGCGGATATTAAAATATTTCCTTTGTCAGCTACGAAAGATTTTCTTATTTCCTTTCCCTCCTCCGACTTAATGGGGATATTTTGTAAATTCGGATCGCTTGATGCTAGTCTACCTGTAGTAGTTGCTGCTAAAAGAAACGAAGTATGAACTCTTTTTGTTTTTGGATTTATGTGTTCTTGAAGTGAGTCTGAATAAGTATTTTTTAGTTTAGATATTTGTCTCCAATCTAAAACTAATTTTGGAAATTCATTACCCTTAAAAGCTAAATCTTCCATCACACTTGCGCTTGTTGCAAAACTACCTTTTTTAGTTTTTTTGAGTGATGAAATTTTTAAATCATTATACATTATCTCACCTAGTTGTTTTGTAGAGGCAATATTAAATTTTTTCTTCGATATTTTAAAAATTTTTTTTTCTATTTCTATTATTTTAACTTCAAATTTTTTAGATAAAACTTTTAAAAACTTGTAATCAACTTTAATACCTTTAATTTCCATATTGGCTAAGATTTTAATTAGCGGTTTTTCAAATAATTCATAAATATTTTCAATTTTTTCATTTATTAAATTTTGTTTCAAAATTTTGTATAATCTGAAAGTTATATCTGCGTCTTCAGCAGCATAATCTTTGGCTTTTTCAATTTCAACTTGATCAAAGGTAATTTGCTTTTTTCCTGTTCCAACCACATCCTTATAAGAAATAGTTTTGTGTCCTAAATGTAATTCTGAAAGCGTATCCATATTGTGTCTATTTTTTCCTGCATCTAATACATATGACATAAGCATAGTGTCTTCCATTGAATTAAGGTGTATTCCCAAATGATGAAAAATAATATAATCAAACTTAATATTTTGTCCTATTTTTTTTACAGATTTATCTTCTAATATTGGCTTTAATTTTTTTATTACATCATCTAGCTTAAAACAATCGCCTTTAGTATGCCTAATAGGAATGTAACATGCCTTACCTACTTCGGTTGAAAGTGAAATTCCAACTAAATTAGCTAAATGAGGATTTAGTGATGTAGTTTCAGTATCCACAGCAAATTCCCCTTTGTCTTCAGCTTCCTTTATCCAAATATCAATTTCATCTAATTTTTTAATTAATTTATATTTTTTTTTATTAATATTATCTTTTTTTTTTATATTTAATATATTTTTATCATTAAAAAATTTTAATTCTCCGTAAACAGAAATCACACTACTTAGGAGTCTATTGAACTCCATTTCTCTTAAAAAATTATATAGCTTTTCTTTATCGATACTTTTTAAAATAAAATCTTGTAAATCATTCTTCACTGGAACATTGTTTTTTAAAGTGACAAGTTTTTTACTTATTAGCGCTTTATCTTTATTTTTAATAATAGTTTCTCTTCTTTTATTTTGTTTTATTTCATGTGCATGATCTAAAAGTTTTTCTAAGTTTCCATATTTATTAATTAATTCTGCTGCAGTTTTGACGCCAATTCCAGGAACTCCTGGAACATTATCACTCGTATCACCTGCTAAAGATTGCACATCTATTACTTGTTCTGGTTTGACACCAAACTTTGTAAATATATCATCTTTATTTATAAATTTGCTTTTCATTGGATCATAAATCCTGACATTTTTTTTATATAGTTGCATTAAATCTTTGTCAGATGTAACTATAGTTACTTTTGCTCCAGCAGCTAAAATTTGATCTACGTATGTAGCTATTAAATCATCTGCTTCGTAATTAATTAATTCGATAGAAGGTAAATTAAATGCTAACACAGATTTTCTTATAAACTCAAATTGAGGGACTAAATCATCTGGAGCGTCCGCTCTGTTGGCCTTATAATCACTATAAATATCATTTCTAAAATTTTTTCTTGCTGAGTCAAAAATTACTGCAAAGTGAGTTGGCTTTTCTAAGTTTTCTTTTGATTTTGCGTCTTCAAGCAATTTGAATAACATATTGCAAAAACCATTAACTGCGCCTGTGGGCATTGCGTCACTTTTTCTGCTTAACGGTGGTAATGCATAATAAGCTCTAAATATATATCCAGATCCATCTATTAAATAAAAATGATCGTTTTTTTTAATTTTTGTCATTAATTAATTTTAACTTAATTTATACGAATGTTATAAGTGTATAAATCTTAATGGAAAAAAAAAATATTTTAACTGTTAAAAGCTTAAGTAAAACTTATTCAAAAAACAACTCACAACCAATAAATGCTTTAAATAATTTAAACTTAGACGTGAAACGCGGTGAAATTTTTGGCCTTTTAGGTCCAAATGGTGCGGGTAAGTCTACATTCATTAATATTCTTGGTGGAATAGTTATGAAATCATCTGGGACCATTGATGTTTGGGGATTTGATATAGATAAAAATCCAAGACAAGTTAGAGCTTCAATAGGAATTGTTCCCCAGGAAGTAAATTTAGATCCATTTTTTAATCCAAGAAGGCTTCTTGAATTACATGCTGGAATGTATGGAGTAAAAAAAAAAGATAGAATAACTAATGAAATATTAAAACTTGTCTCACTTGAAAATAATGCCGATAGTTATGCTAGAAGTCTTTCTGGTGGTATGAAGAGAAGATTATTAATTGCTAAAGCTTTAGTTCATAAGCCTCCTATAATAATTCTTGATGAACCTACAGCTGGTGTCGATGTAGAATTGAGACAAAATTTATGGGAGAATGTTAAATTGCTAAATAAAATTGGTGTTACTATAATTCTCACAACCCACTATCTTAATGAAGCAGAACAAATGTGTAATCGAATTGGGATTTTAAATAAAGGAAATTTAGTAGCTCTAGATAGTACTAAAAATTTAATAGATAAAATTCAAACAAAAAAAGTTACTTTTACTATAGAAACCAAAATCGATATTAAAAATATTCCATTAGAATCTTTAAAAATAATATCTAAAAATCAAAATAGACTAACTATTTCTTATGAAAAAGGTAAAGTTACAATTGAAAAAATAATTGCTTTCTTTTTTAAAAATAATATTAAAATATTGGATATTTCTACTGACGATGCTGATATCGAAGATGTTTATTTAAACTTAACAAAAGACTAGAAAAACTAACTTCAAATAGTATAATGATATTAATGGAAAATATAAAAACTTCTCATAATCAAAAATTATTAAAAAATTTATTTGTTATTGTATTAGGATCAATTTTTTTAACTATTTCAGCAAAAATAAAAATTCCTTTTTACCCAGTGCCAATGACTATGCAAACTTTTGTTGTATTATTTTTAGGTATATCGCTTGGTTATAAGCTTGCAATAGCAACCGTTGGACTTTACTTGTTAGAGGGAATTCTTGGAATACCAGTTTTTTCAAATTCTCCTGAAAAAGGAATTGGTTTGATTTATTTTACTGGACCAACAATGGGATATTTAATCGGATTTTTGTTTGCGGCTTTTTTTTCTGGATATTTTAATTTTAAAAATGAAAATATCCTATTAATTTTCATTAAATTAGTTTTTTCAGTTTCATTTATTTATATATTTGGAATAATTTGGTTGGGCATTTTAATTGGGTGGGATAAACCTTTATTGAGTTTGGGTGTAAACCCATTTTTATATGCAGAATTATTCAAAATGTTGATATTATCTTTATTGGCTAAAAATATTTTTAAAATAAAAAACTTTATTTAGGAGATCTTTTATAAAGTATTCTTTGAAGAGTACGTCTATGCATTTTTAATCTTCTTGCTGTCTCTGAAACATTTCTATTGCATAATTCGAAAACTCTGTGAATATGTTCCCATTTAACTCTATCTGCTGACATTGGATTTTCTGGAGGCTGTGCTTTTAATTTTGGATCAGCTAAAAGTGCTTTTTCAATATCATCAGCATCAGCTGGTTTAGCAAGATAATCTATAGCTCCTTGTTTTATCGCTGCTACCGCTGTGGGAATGTTACCATATCCTGTTAGCATAATGATTTTGCTATTTGAATTCGTTTTTTGTAGCTCTTTTACAACTTCTAGACCATTTCCATCTGCTAGTCTAAGATCAACAACTGCAAATGCTGGATTTTTTGAATTTACTGAGGCAATACCTGATTTTACACCTTCTGCTTGAGAAACATTAAAACCTTTTTTTTCCATTGCCCTAGAAAGCCTTTCTCTAAAAGCGTTATCATCATCTACAATAAGCAGCGATTTATCTGTTAAATTAGCAATGTTTTCCTCATTTATTGGCATACAACCCATATAATAATTGGAGCCAAAATTTCAATAGTGGATAAAATATATTTTAATTTACTGTTCTTATAACCTTCAAAAAAAAACTTTACATAACCTTACATTTCCCATATTGAGGAAGAAATTTATAAATTTGCATATATGTTATGCAAATTTTTTTTATTAAATTTTTTTTCGAGGGGCTTAAAATGGAAAAATTTAAAAATGTTGACGAACTTGTAAGTCAACTGAAACCTGTTGAACCAGTATATTGTATCAGAAAGGAATCGATACAAAAAGCATCTAAAACTTTTCAAGATAAATTTCCCGGAAAAATTCTATTTGCGGTAAAAACAAATCCACATCCACTAGTTATTAAAACTATTATCGAAAGTGGAATTGACAATTTTGATGTTGCTTCAATAAAAGAAATAGAACAAATTAAAAGTATCAATCCTGAACTAAAGTGTTCTTTTATGCATACAGTCAAAAGCAGGGAAAGTATCAAAGAAGCTTATTTCAATTTTGGTGTCAAAACATTTTCTTTGGATACAAAAGATGAATTGATAAAAATTATCGACTCAACTAATCAAGCAAAAGATTTAGAATTATTTGTAAGAATTGCAGTATCAAATGAACATGCAGAAATAGACTTATCTAAAAAATTTGGAGCATTACATAGTGAGGCTTTAGGTCTTTTAAGATTAACAAAGCAATATGCAAAAAAAATTGGTTTAGGTTTTCATGTAGGATCACAGTGCATGCATCCAATATCTTACTCCAAGGGTATCTTAGAGATAGGTAAAATTATAAAAAAAACAAAAATAACTCCTGATTATATAAATGTCGGTGGTGGTTTTCCTGCAATTTATCCAGATTTAGTTCCACAATCTTTAAATAATTATTTTAAAGAAATTAAAAAAGGAATAGATAATCTGAAGTTAGAAAAAAAAGTTGAAATCATCTGTGAGCCGGGAAGAGCTATTGTTGCAGAGAGCGGTTCTACAATAGTAAAAGTAAATTTAAGAAAGAAACAAAAGCTTTATATTAATGATGGAACTTATGGAACTTTGTTTGACGCTGGAGTGCCAAATATTGTTTATCCTGCTAGAATGATTGCAAATGGAAGAATGATTTCCAAAAAATTAACATCTTTTGATTTTTATGGACCAACTTGTGATAGCATGGATTACATGAAAGGACCTTTTGTCCTACCAAACAATATAAAAGAAAATGATTATATAGAATTAGGTCAATTAGGTGCTTATGGATTAGCTTTCAGAACAAAATTTAATGGCTTTTATTCTGAGAAAATTTACGAAGTGCAAGATCAGCCAATTATGAGTATGTATGGTAAAGAAAAGGATAGTGCTTTTCTTGTTGCCTAATGTCTAAAAAAAAAAATCTAGGTCACAATAGTAAAAAAGATTTTTTAAAAAATCCAGTAGAACATATTGATATTACAAAGTTTGATAGTAGAAAAATTATATCATCTATGGAAAAAATGTCCTTTGTATCAAGGGAAACTGCGAATGCTGCAAATATTTATAATGAGATGCTTAAAGATAAAAACTGTACAATTTTTTTAACTCTAGCTGGTTCTACTTCTGCAGCTGGATGCATGCATATTTATAGAGATATGGTTAAGTATAATATGGTGGATGCTATTGTGGCAACAGGCGCTTCAATAATTGATATGGATTTTTTTGAAGCCCTTGGATTTAAACACTATCAGGGGTCGCAGTTTCAAAATGATGAAGAATTGAGAAAGAATTATATTGATAGAATTTATGATACTTATATTGATGAAGATCAGCTTCAAAAGTGCGATAAAACTATAGGAGAAATCGCAGATAAGTTAAAACCGAAAGCCTATACTTCAAGAGAATTTATTAAAGAGATTGGTAAATTTCTTAAAAAAAACTCAAAGAAAAAAGACTCATTATTAGAAGTCGCTTATGACAATAATGTTCCAATTTTTTGTCCAGCTTTTACAGACTCGAGCGCAGGATTTGGACTTGTTATGCATCAAGAAAGAAATCCTAAAAATCATATAACAATCGACTCCATTCGAGAATTTAGAGAATTAACAGAAATTAAAATTAAATCTAAAGGATCGGGTCTTTTTATGATTGGTGGTGGCGTTCCAAAGAATTTTATTCAAGACACTGTTATCTGTGCTGAGCTTTTAGGAAAAGATGTAGATATGCATAAGTACGCTATTCAAATAACTGTTGCAGACTCTCGAGATGGGGCCTGTAGTAGCTCAACACTAAAGGAGGCAAGCTCGTGGGGTAAAGTAGATACAACAAAAGAGCAGATGGTTTTTGCTGAAGCAACTAGTATTTTACCTTTAATTGCAAGTGATGCTTATCACAAAGGTGAATGGAAAAATAGAGATAGAAAGAATTTCTCAAATATATTTGAGTAAAAAATATTTAAAAATGAAATACCTTTCAAACAAAAATGGTTTTCTAGGAATTGATAATAAATTCGATTTTAAAGAGAAAGTAGTAATAGTTCCCTTTGGTCTTGAAAAGACCGTTAGTTACGGTGGAGGAACTAAAAATGGACCCAAAGAAATAATTAAGGCTTCTCACCAAGTAGAGCTTTATGATGAAGAATTAAATTGTGAACCTTATAAAAAAATAGGTATTAAAACATTAAAACCATTCAAAATTAATAAAAACATTAAAAAAGCCCTAAAACAAATATCTAAAATAAATCAAAGAATTTTAGATAAAAAACTTTTTCCAATGACTTTTGGTGGAGAGCATTCTATCACCCCAGGATGTATTAAGCCATTTAGCAAAAAATATAAAAAAATTTGTATTTTACATTTTGATGCCCACGCAGATTTACGTGAAAGTTACAATGGTGAAAAATTTTCTCATGCTTCAGCTATTAAAAGATGCTTAGATTATCAAAATGTTTCTGTGATCTCTTTTGGAATAAGAAACATATCGAAAAGTGAAATTCCATTTTTAAAAAAAAATTTATCGAGAATTAATATTTTTTGGGCCAAAGATAAAGATAAATGGAATCTAAATAAATTTAAAAAATTAATAAAAAATAAAAATGTATACTTAACTTTTGATGTAGATGGTCTTGACTCTAGTATTATGCCTGCAACAGGAACTCCTGAGCCTGGCGGATTATTGTGGGATGAAACCTTAAAAATTATAAAAATTGCATCTAAAAACTCAAAAATTGTAGGTGCAGATATAAATGAACTTTCACCTATAAAAGGTTTTAATTCATACAACTTTCTTGTGGCAAAATTGGCTTATAAAATCTTATCTTATAGATTTTTATTCTAAACTTTCACAGCTTTTATTGTTCCAAGTAATAATCTGAATGGTATCAACATTATTAAAGCCACAAATATCTTAACTGCTAAATCGCCTAAAGATAATGTCACCCATGGTATCCCTGTTCCATAAAATGAAATCAAAAAGAATAAGAAAGTGTCAATAGTTGAGCCAATCAATGATGATGTTAGTGGTGCAACAAACCATTTTTTCCGTCTTAGTTGATCAAATATTTGAATATCAAGAAGCTGAGCAAGAATAAAAGCAGTTCCCGAACCAATAGCAATTCTAACAGAAATTAGATCCTCAAAGTTTGTTGCAAATATTAAAGTAAATAAAATTCCAATGGTAAATCCTATGTAAACTATTTTTTTAGCAACTAACTTACCAAAAGATCTATTCGCTAAATCAGTTATTAAAAATGCTACAGGATAACTAAATGCTCCATATGTTAAAATATCTTCTAAACCATAATATCGTATTGGAAATTGAACAAGATAGTTAGAAGTTAAAACAATTAATCCCATCAAAAATGATAGGGAGATAAATATTTTATTCATTACGCTTGCTTACTTAACAAATTTTTTTTAATTTTTTTTAATCTAAGTGATAAGTATTTCGATTTTGTAGATTTTAAGAACTGGTCAAAACTCCCTTTTTTATCAACAGATCTTATGCCTGAATTTGAAACTGTTAATTTAAGGCTCTTATTTAATATTTCACTTTTAAATTTTACTTTTTTTAGATTAGGTAGAAATCTACGTTTTGTTTTATTATTTGCATGACTTACCTTATGACCTTTCAAAGGTATTTTTCCAGTTAATTCACATTTTTTTGACATAAAATTTAAGCATATATAAGGGTAGAAAATTACCCAGTCAAGGTTATTTTTTTGAACCTATAAGTTCAGAAATATTATTAACTCCAATATTATTAGTAATTTCAATTAATTCATTATTTATTTTTGCAACTATGTTGGGGCCATTGTACACCATGCCAGTATAAAGTTGAATAAGATTTGCACCGCTAATAATTTTTTCATAAGCAGATTTCCCACTATCGACACCACCTACTCCAATTATTTTTATATTCGATTTTAAATTTTTATAAAATTCATTAATTAAAAAATTTGATTTTTTTTCTATAGGTTTGCCAGATAGACCTCCTTTTTCTAGCTTGTTTATATTTTTTAAATTTTCTCTATTTCTATCAGATGAATTTGAAACTATAATTAAGGGTATTTTATTTTTTAATAAAATTTCGCAAATTTTATCAATGTTTTTACTATCTATATCAGGTGAAATTTTAATTGCTAATGGTACATTTGTTTTTAATTTATTTTTTTCTTTTTGAATTTCCTCAAGCAATTCATCCAACTCATTTTCGTTATGAAAACTTCTTAAATTTTCTGTATTCGGAGACGAAATATTAATTGTTAAATAATCGGCTAAATTATGAAAGTTTCTTAAACCATTTAAATAATCTTGAATTCTATCTTTAGAATTTTTATTAGGTCCTATGTTAATTCCAAACATACCTTTAGGAGGATTAGATATAATCCGTGATTTAACTTTTTCAGAGCCTGAGTTGTTAAAACCCAGTCTGTTAATAAGAGCTTCATCTTCTTCAAGTCTAAACACTCTAGGTTTTGGATTTCCGTATTGCTTTAATGGAGTTATAGTTCCCACTTCAACAAAACCAAAGCCAAGTTTAAATAAAGAATTGTATACTTCTGCATCTTTGTCAAAACCTGCAGCTATACCAATTGGATTTGGCAATTGTTTACCAAAAATACAAGTTTCAGTTGATCTATTTTTTTTAAGATTATTTTTTGGAATATAATTAAATTTTAATGCTCTAATTGCTAAATTATGAGCTTTCTCCGGCTCTAGTTTAAATAATAGTCCTCTTATTTTATCAAACATTATTTAATTTTTTCCGTATCAAATTTTTAGTCTCTTCCAATCCAAAAAAACTTATAAAAAAGCCCATTCGAGGTCCATTTTCATCTCCAAAAACAACTTCGTAGATTAACTTAAACCAATCTCGCAGATTTTCTTTATAACCATTTTCTTTACCAGCTGTATAAATTTTTGTTTGTATATCCTCTGGTTTCATATTATCAGAACAGCTATCGAGAGTTTTTAACAAAGCTTCTAAAGCGTTTTTTTCATTTTCGTTAGGTTTTTTATATTTTTTGGTCTTTTTAATTACATCATTAAAATACCTTATTGCATAACCTATTAAACTATCAAAAATATTTTGATTATCTTCAGAAATATTTTTTTTGTATTTTTTTACAAATTTCCATAATAAATCTTTGGTATCTGCATTGCTAGTTTCTACGAGGTTTAGTAACATTGAAAAGCTCATTATGTAGTTTTCTTTAGGCATATTTGAATTATGAACATGCCAAACTGGGTTCATTAATAACTCAAGATCACTTTGTAATTTACCTTTCTCAATAAAATCTAAATATTCATCTACAGATTTTGGAATTATTTCCTTGTAAAGTTTTTTAGCCCTTTTTGGGTTTTGATACATAAACAAGGATAGACTTTCAGGTGATGCATATTTTAGCCATTGGTCAATAGTAATTCCATTTCCTTTAGATTTTGAAATTTTTTCTCCCTTCTCATCTAAGAATAGTTCATAAGCAAATCCATTTGGATTTTTTTTTCCAAGTAAGTTTATAATTTTTGTTGATAAAATTGCACTTTCAATTAAATCTTTGCCATACATTTCAAAATCGATATCAAGTGCATACCATCGCATTGCCCAATCAACTTTCCATTGCAATTTACAATTTCCATCTAGAATACTTTTTTCAAGTTTTTTTCCTTTATTATCAAAAATAATTTTAGAATTTTTTTCGTCTATCTCTATTACTGGGATTTCTAAAACTTTATTTGTTTCGGGACAAATAGGTAAGAAAGGTGAGTATGTTTTTTGCCTATCTTTACCAAGTGTGGGAATTATAATTTCCATAATACCTTTATAATTTCTTAGAATATGATTTAGTGTTTCATTAAAAAAACCTTTTTTATAAAGTTTAGTTGAACTTTTAAAACTATATTTAAAATTGAATTCATTTAAAAATTTTTGAAGCATTTCATTATTGTGTTCACCAAAACTACTAAATTTTTCAAAAGGATCTGGGACTGATGTTAAGGGTTTGTGCAAATTTTGTTCAAGTACTTGTGTGTTTGGAATATTTTCAGGGATTTTTCTTAATCCGTCCATATCATCAGAAAAGGTGATTATCTCTTTTGGTATTTCGGTAATTTGGTTTAGAGCGTTTACTATCATTGAAGTTCTTGCAACCTCACCAAATGTTCCTATATGTGGTAATCCACTAGGACCATAACCAGTCTGTAACAAGATTTTACCTTTTTTTTCTATAAATTGACCTCTATCCTTTAAGATTTTTTTTGCCTCAATAAATGGCCATGAATTTGTTTTATTTAAATTTGCTTTATCTATCACTAGCTTTCCAAAAGTTCATATATTTGGTCATTTTTATTAATTCTTATAGTGTTGAAATTTATTTACCATAAAATAATGTTCAAACAAAATGTCCAATTATAAAACAGTTTTTTTCATCATTGGTGTCTTGCAGATGATACTTGGAATATTTATGTTGGTTCCAATTATAATTCAAGCAATATACGCTGAGCTTGATTCATCTTTTTTAATATCATCTGTAATTACGTTGGTTTTTGGTATTTTATTTGTTTTATCTAATTTAGATTACGATAAAAAAATTAATCTCCACCAAGCCTTTTTGCTTACAGCGCTTTCGTGGTTGACTATTGCTTTATTTGGATCTCTGCCGATTTTTTTCTCAACTCTTAATCTATCATTCACAGACTCTTTTTTTGAGAGTATGTCAGGTCTAACTACAACTGGATCAACTATAATCTCAAATTTACAGACTGCACCAAAAAGTGTTTTGTTATGGAGAGCATTATTGCAATGGTTAGGTGGTATTGGGATTATAGTGATGGCAATAACATTAATGCCTATTATGAATATAGGAGGCATGCTTTTATTCAAAGTGTTAAACACAGACTCATCAAATGAGATTTTACCATCATCAAAAGAAATCTCATTTAAACTTATTCTTATTTATTTCTTTCTAACTTTTTTATGTGGAGCTACTTATAATTTTTTTGGCATGAACTTTTTTGATAGCCTTACACACGCGATGACAACTATCGCAACAGGAGGTTTTTCTAATTATAACGAATCCTTAGGTTATTTTGATAACGTAAAAATTGAAATTACAGCAATTATATTTATTATTTTAGGAAGTTTGCCTTTCATAGCTTATATTAAATTTTTAAATGGAAACAAAAATATATTTATAGAAGACACTCAAATAAAAACTTTTTTAAAACTGACTCTTGCATCTATTATAATTTTTTTAATTTACCTTATTTTTATGATAGAAAATTTTAGTTTAAGTAATATAAGATCTGTAAGTTTTAATGTTATCTCAATACTCACTGGAACAGGTTATGTTACAAAAGAATTTGATCAGTGGGGTAGTTTTTCTTTATTTTATTTTCTAATTTTAATGTTTATTGGAGGTTGTGCGGGATCGACAACATGTGGTATCAAAATATTTAGAGTTCAGATACTTTTCAGATTCATTATTAATCAATTAAAAAAAATAATTTATCCAAGAGGAATTTTTTTAATCAAATATGAAAATAATAATGTCAACGATAAATTTTTAGCTTCTATAATATCGTTTATATATCTTTATATTTTAATTTTTTTTAGTTTAACTGCATTATTATCACTTACTGGACTTGACTTTATTACATCTATTTCTGGTGCAGCAACCTCGATATCTAATGTTGGTCCTGGATTAGGAGCTACAATAGGACCAAATGGTAATTTTTCAAAATTACCTGATATTTCAAAATGGATATTAAGTGTAGGTATGATATTAGGAAGGCTAGAATTTTTTGCAATATTAGTTTTATTTTTACCCTCTTTTTGGAAAAAATGATTGAAATAAAAAAAAAAAAATTTTTTGAAAGTATAAAATTTTACTTTGATAAAAGAATGTTAAAGATTTTGCTTCTAGGAGCAATAAGTGGTTTTCCATGGGTAATTATAGGAAGTAGTTTAAGTCTATGGTTAAAAGAAGAAGGTTTATCAAGATCTACTATTGGATGGGCAGGTTTAATTTTTGCGGTATACGCATTTAATTATTTTTGGGCTCCTTTAATTGACAGAATCCAAATACCTTTTTTGTCTAAAAAAATTGGCCATAGAAAATCCTGGATTTTCCTTATGCAAGTGATAATTTTACTTGGACTGATATTCTGGAGTTTCATAAATCCTGCTCAGAATTTAAATCTAGTTATAGGAGGAGGATTAATAATTGCACTTGCATCGGCAACACAGGACATAACTGTAGACGCTTTAAGAATAGAACAAATCCAAAAAAATGAAAAAGAGGCAATGGCAGCAGGAGCAGCTATAGCGGTAGTTGGATGGTGGTCAGGTTATAAATTAGGGGGAGTTATTGCACTTACATTGGCAGACTATTTGGAAAAACTTGGATTGGAAAATTATTGGCAACTATCTTTTTTAGGATTGGGTCTAATTATAATTTTACTTAATATTGGAATTTTATTTATTAATGAAAGAAATTTTTTAAATATCAAAAATTCGCATCTTAAATTAGACAATAAAATTTTAAAAAAATTAAATTACAATAATTTTTTTACTAAATTTTTAGCTTGGATTACCTCAACAATTTTGGGACCTTTGATAAGTTTTTTTAAAAAAAATGGAAAAGGTATCGCTATTGGGATTATAAGTTTTATTTTTCTTTTTAAAATAGGTGAAGCTTTTCTCGGCAGAATGTCAGTTATTTTTTATAAAGAAATTGGTTTTTCAAAATCTGATATAGCACTTTACTCAAAAACTTTTGGATGGATTACAACTGTAATTTTTACTTTACTTGGTGGTATGTTTGCAATTAGATCTGGGGTTATCAAATCTATGTTTTTAGCAGGAATATTAATGGCACTAACTAACCTTCTTTTTTCATTTTTAGCGTGGAGCGATAAATCTTATTTTTTATTTACTATAGCAGTAATTTTAGATGATATGACTGCTGCGTTTGCAACTGTTGCATTTGTAGCTTTCATCTCTCTCTTAGTTGATAGAAATTATACTGCTACTCAATATGCGCTACTTGCTTCTTTAGGAACTGCGGGTAGAACCACACTTGCATCTTCATCTGGGGCATTGGTTGATTGGTTGAATGGTGATTGGGGTATTTTTTTTATAATCACAGCTTTAATGGTAATTCCATCGCTTGTTCTTCTTTATATGATAAAAAGAAAAATTAAATTAAATGACTGATCTATATTCAATTTCAATAATAAAAAACATTTATAAAAAGCCCTCAATTAAATCTGAAGTAAGTAGTCAAATCATTTATGGTGAAAAAATTAGAATAATTGAAAACAAAAAAAAATGGATAAAAATTAAGGCACTTAAAGATAATTACTACGGCTATATTAAAAAAGAAAAACTTAAAAAAGACTTAAAAATAATATCTAAAACTTATAAATTAAAAACTAGAATATATTCACAAAATGGTCAAAAAAATTTTCTTACTTTTAATAGTAGATTGCCTGTAATAAATAAAAAGAAAAATTTTATAGAGTTTGAAAAAGGTAAATGGGTTAAAGAAAAAGATCTTAAACCAATAAACCATAAAGAAAAAAATTTTATAAAAGTTTTCAATTATTTCAAAAATTGTAGATATGAATGGGGGGGAAAATCATATAAAGGTATTGATTGTTCAGCACTAATTCAATTATTCTATCTTTATAATAATAAATTTTTTCCAAGAGATACTAAAGATCAAGTAACTTTTAAAAAAGGTAAAAAAAAAGTAATTGAATTTTCAAAAGGAGATATTATTTACTGGAAAGGTCATGTTGCAGTTTGTTTAAATAAAAACGAACTCATTCATGCTTACGGACCAAGAAAAAAAGTGCTTATTATGAATATAAAAAAAACTGTTAAATTAATTAATGAAACAGCGAAACTTAAAATAAAAAAAATTATAAGAATTTAAAAATATGAATTTAGAAGAAAAATTTAATATTTTAGTTAATAAAATGAATCTTGGTCATTTTGATGAAGTTATTTTTGAAACGAGCTATTTAATTAAAAAATTCCCGAAACAAGAAGCATTATACAATCTATTAGCCTTAACTTATCAGGCAAAAGGCGAATATGATAAGTCAATTGATCTATTAATTGATGCA
>MDTB01114377.1_pt1 | contig 18106 bp, 10 predicted proteins | sample 811161 | NCBI WGS metagenome assembly MDTB01 (sample SAMN05326650, study PRJNA326480) | marine metagenome | isolation source: seawater | place: Mediterranean Sea | collected 2009
ATGTGGAAGGTGCACCGTCAAAACCGCCCCACTGATTACGGTATCCCAGCTGAACGCGAGGTGAATTCGTAACACCTGTATAGGCCGGGTTAATTACAAAGTTATTCCAAAAGAATTGACTGTACATTGGCAATTGCTGCGCGCTTGTATATTGAAATCCTAAAATGAATAATACAACGAGAAGAAGAAAAGTATTTTTCATGTCTTTTACTTTTTCAGCGTGACAACGCCATTGTATTTTTGTCCATCACCCAAATCGATGATGTAATAATAATCTGCAGTAGGTAAATCTTTACCGTCAAATGTCCCGTCCCAAGGAGCCATTATGGAAGTAGCATAAAATACTTCTTGTCCCCATCGGTCAAATACCTTGACCGTTGCATCTGGATAATTCTGAAATCCTGTAAGTAACCAAGTGTCATTAATGTTGTCGTCATTCGGTGAAAGTCCACCTGGAATCTCAAAGGACAATTCTGTTGCCGGAAGCATATCTGGTTGCTGGAATCCAAGGGTTTTTATAAGGTTGTTTTGAATCGTGGCGGTAAAGGGTTCACCAATGGTATAGCTCATTTGGATATTGGAAGCGTTGATTGCTTTTCCCGCAGAACTCATTACATCTCTTGAAAGCTCAATCTGGCCGAAAAAAAAGAAGTCTACCAAAACAAAAAGCCCTATCAGTATTGGTTTCATTCAGATTTAATTTTCCTCCAATTTAAAGTAAAATTTAGTATTCCACAAGAGGTCGGTAAAAAGTTTAATATTGGGGAAACCTTATTGAATATATGGGTACGAATTATTATTAATGCAACTCACTTGCAATATTAAATTATAGGTTATACATTTGTACTCGATGCGTTATATTTTGCTTTACTCGGTTTTATTAGGAATGGTGTTAATAAGCACGCCAAAGTCACTGCTACACAATTGTGTCCATAGTGAACATAAGTGCCATCATCATGATCCTGTAGATACAGATGCTGATGGAAAAAATAATGGTCTTACATTTGAGCTGGCAGATTGTGACCAATGTTCATATTATTTCCAATCGATAGACACACCTATCGTTCCTTTGAGATTTTTGTCTGCCAATGCAAGCAATGCCAGCTTGGCGATGAACGCTCTGTCGTTTTCCATTGGCGCTATTCAATATCCCAAATTGCGGGGCCCTCCCGCGCTCGTTACGATTTAGATTAAAAATTAGTGAACGATTAAAAAAAACAATGAATAAAATTTCTTTAATAATCCTGTTCTTATCAGGATATTTGTGCCTCGCACAGCAGCTATCCGGAGTGGTTACGGATGGCTTAAATAAAGCACCTATACCGGGTGCCAAAATAATACTGAAAGAGCTTCAGGTTGCAACCTATTCTGATGTGGATGGTAAATTTACCCTAAAAGGAGATTGGCCAGAACAGCTTTTATTAGAGGTAAGTATGGCAACCTACGAAACCAAAACTGTTTCTATCGCTTGTTGTGACTTTCTAGAGCTATCGTTGGAGCCTGATCCGCACAACATGCAAGAGGTTATGGTTCGTGTCGAGCGTCGAGAGCTTCAAGGTAGTGCTACCCAAAAAACAGACTATATTGAGCTGGATCGATTGAGTGTTATCTCACCACTTACCATTACAGAGGCTTTGACGCAAATAGATGGTGTTCAAATGGCATCCTATGGACCTTTAAACTCTAAACCTGTCATTCGTGGAATGCAAGGCATGCGTGTGGTGACTTTTTTAAATGGAATGCGTATTAACAACCAGCAATGGGGTGGAGACCACGGATTGGGGATTTCTCAAGCAGGAATGGAAAGTGCAGAAGTGATCAAAGGTCCTATGTCTTTGATTTATTCAGGTGATGCAACAGGTGGTCTTTTGTATCTTAAAGATGGTTCCTATGCACCCCAAAATTCTTATTCTATTGATGTAAACGCACAATTTGAAACGGTAAGTATGGGGACTCAAAATTCATTAATTTACAAACAGTCTGGTGAGAAGTTACGCTTGAGTGCTGCAGGAATTTTCTCAAGCTACGCAGACTATAAGCTGCCCAACGGTAGTTATTTGAGTGATTCGCGTATGCAAGACATGGGAGGAAAATTCAAGTTGGGTTACAATTCAGGCAAGTGGAATCTAGAACTCAATTATTTGTATTCGAATACTAGGGTCGGTATTCCAGGGCACACGCACGACGTTGATCCAGAACCGGAATCGTTTATGATAAATTATCAGGACCGAAATCAATCATTACCATTCCAGAAAATTCAGAATCACTTTGGAAACCTAAAGGCAACATATTTTATGAATTCCAAAAATAAAATGGAGTTTTTCGCAAATCATGGTTATAATAACCTATCAGAATTTGGTGAAAAAATATTTACGCCCGCAATAGATATGTATTTGAATTCTAGCTCTGTTCAAGCCAGGCATCATTGGAACCCTAATAAGAAACTTCAAATACTGTCAGGAGTGCAAACAATTCTAGAAAGCAATGAAAATGGTCAAGATGCAGAAGAGCGTTTGATTGACGATTCGGATCAATACGATTTAGGACTTTATAGCTCCCTTTCTTATGATATTAAAGGGGTGAAACTAAATGGTGTCCTTCGTTTTGACCATAGGGCGGTTCGGAGTGCTGATTTTAGTGGAGACTATTCTAATTTTAATGCCGCAATCGGAATACGTAAACAATGGAAAGAGAAATCTGTAAAAGATTTGTCCGCGCACGTATCATCAGGTACGAGGGCCCCCCATTTGTCAGAGCTTTTAAGTGACGGAGTTCATCATGGGTCAGTGCGATATGAGATCGGAGACCGTAATTTGAAATCGGAACGATTTATCCAGCTCGATGTGAATTATGAGTTTTCTAATGAGCATTTTTCACTCATGTTGAATCCATATACTACCTATGCCACGGGATATATCCAGCTCGCTCAAGTCGATTCTATCATTGATGGAATGGAGGTCTATAGGTATACGGCCAAAGATGCGGTATTGCTTTATGGAATAGAGGCAAGAGTGCACTACCATCCTCACTTTGCACACCGCTTTCATTTTGAGACTGGATACTCGAATGCATATGGCCGTGACTATGGGTTATCTGATGTTGAGGATGCTGAGGACCTTTACTTTATGCCTCAAGCGCGTTTACGCTCGAATGTGCGCATTGAACTGTCAAAAAATAAGGCCTTCGGTTTTGCCTCACTAATCGTTCAGCATAATTATTTTTTCAACCAGGACCGTGTTGGGCCTTTGGAGACGGTAACGGACCCATACCACCTTCTTCAGGTTGGATGTCAAATGAAGTGGGATGGAAACTGGCCTGTTCAGCTGTCTTTTGGTGTGAGAAATGCGCTGAATGAGAGCTACATTAATCATATGTCTAGTTTAAAATCACTTGGTTTAATGGAACCAGGAAGAAGCTTCTATTTCAATCTTAAGTGGAGTATTGAAGGGAAGAATCAATCAAATAAGTAATCAATAATCAATAAATCAATAATCAATTAAATTTTAATTTATGAAAACTAAATTGTTTTTTGCAGCGACGCTGCTAATTGCGAGTGTGGCTTGCAACAAAGAAGAATGTTACGAATGTCATTATGACGGTCCTAACGGAGAAGAAGTAGAACTAGAAGGAGAATACTGTGGTGATGCAGCTGAAGATCTTGAAAACACAGGTTTTGTGGGTGCTGACAGTACAGTTTATGTTGTTCACTGTGGTGAGCACTAAAATGCTTCTTTAAGAATTTTAAAGCGTCCCTTTGGGGCGCTTTTTTTTTGTCAGAACTTTCATTACTTTTGTAACCAAACTGTAAAATTCGTGAAATGAAAAATTTTATACTCTTTGTCTTCATACTTTTAACTATTCAGAGCTACGCTGATGCCCAAAGCTTTAACGTAGATCAAAACATAGTTGATATTGACGCTTGTACAGCTTGTACAGGTCCTGCAAGCAATACATACCTTAATGCATTGTCGAATACTATGCTGTCTTGGTCAATTATCGATACGGATATCCCTGAGGGTTGGGAGTTTTCCAATTGCTTTCCTAATTGCTATGCAATTGGAGTTACCTCTGGTGTCTTAAATATTACCGCTGGACAGCAATACTATTTAAACTGTCATGTTTATCCGAACGAGATTGCAGGTGAGGGGAGCATCACCATGCAGATTACAGACAATAGTGGTACGGTTGAAGAAGTCACTTGGAATACAATCATAGGAACTGCGGGTCTTATTGACAATATTTTGGATCAGGATGAACTAACCGTTAAGGCGATATACAATCTACAAGGCCAGCAAATTCCTGAATTACTAAAAAATCAACTGCAAATCTTAGTTTTTAGCGATAACTCAAGAAAGCAAGTTTATATAACTGAATAGTTTTACGCTAACCGAAAATAATTACTCCGGCTATTAGAACCAATAAAGCGACTATCAAATTTATCCATAGATATATTTTAAGTGCCTTCTTTAGCTGATTTTTGTTCCGATCACCAAACTCTTCTGATATTTCGTAGCGTTGAAATTTATTAATATCTAGGGGTTCTAGATAAATTTTTTTGTTTTTATTTGTGCATTGTCTACCAATATCAATGTGAACCTCGTTCCTGCTATAAATATTTTTTCTGTTTAATTCGTTAAATACTATTTTACCTTTAACAGGTTCTAACGTCCCCTTTATCGTTGAATCATAAATTTGAACATTCTTAAATTGAAATGTTGAATCATCAAGATCGTGGATATAAAATTTCAATGTATGGCTACCTTTTGTGTATTTACGTTCGGTAAAGAGCACTTCTGTTGGTTCCGTTTTTAGTTCATAAATGGCTATATCTTGGTTGTTGGATTGGTAATTATAGGTTGAGCAAGAGGTAAGTGCCATCGTAATAAAGAGGTATAGTAGATTATTTTTCATTATGATTTTGAATTATTGGATAAATATTTTTTCAATCTCAAGTGTAAGCAAAACGATTTATAAATGTATCCAAGTAAAATCGCAAAGCCGATAAAATCTAAAATACCTAATCCTAAGCCCGATTCCTATATTAGTATTAATCTTTTTTATATCGGACAAAATTCATTTTCTGCATACTTAATATTTTGTTCATTTATAGTTAAAAATTGTAAGACATAATTATAATATAAACGTAAAATTTAGATAATTCACTTAAGACGTTTAGTTGTGAATTTTGTATCAAATAAATTTTTATAATTATGAAAAAAGTAGACAGTTTTTTGTGTTTGTTCATGTTGCTGACGTCAAGTTGGTATATGAATGCTCAAATTGGATTTGATCCCCAAATTGAGTTCCAGGTAATTCCTGATGTTGTGGTCGTTCCTGAGTCTCCTCTAGAGAGTCAGGTTATTTTTATTGGAGGTTATGATTCTGTTATCACCAACTCTACCTATGGCAACCCTGCTGGAGCCTATCCTGCAAAGCAGTGGCATGACTTTATAGGTTTTACTCCTGACGAGACGAATTCGGGTGATCTTGGATGGCTATCAATCAATCATGAAATGATAAGTAATGATCCAAACCTTGGAGACGGTGGTGGAATGACCACATTTAAGATAAAAAGAGATCCAGATACCGATTCAATTATCGTTGTGGAGCAAACTCTTAGTGACGGACGTAACGGATATTTTTTCAATGTCGATTTTGCGAATACAGTTGGAGAGACTGGAATGAATTGTGGTGGTATTACTTCTGATGCTGATGGTAGAATTTGGACGGCTGAAGAATGGTTTAGAACGAGTAATCCGTCAATTCACTACGATTGGTATGGCGGTCCTGCCGTATCAGACACCTCTGATTTTACTATTTCTAATTCTGGTATACCTATGGCAGACGGTCAAACCGTAAAGAAATTTGAAAATTTCAATTACATGGTGGAAATCGATCCTAGAGAGGCAGTTGCGATACGTAAACAATATAACTGGGGTAGACAACCATTTGAAGGTGGTGTTATTCTCCCTGACAACCAAACTGTTTACCTAGGAGCAGATGCAACTCCTGGAATTTTTTCAAAATTTGTGGCAGAAACTCCAGGAGATTTTACTTCTGGAAAATTATACGCTTATCGCGAGGATGATCAAAGAATGCGCTTGTCTCATCAGCTTTCGAATACTGATATGTTTTCTGAGATTTCAGCATTTGACCCAAGTACAAATATGTTATTTTCAACTTACACTGAAAGTGCTGGTGTTTTAGTGCATACGTTTACAAATGCTGAATCCCTTGATAGCATGGCATTTATCGACTTAGCTTCCCATGGAGAGCCTACATCTGTAGCTGCAAAAAACGGATTGCTTGCCATTGCCATCGCTAATGATGTTTCAACGGCAGACGGTAAGGTTTTAATATTAGATTCAGATTTGAATATCCTGAATGAAGTGACAACCGGTGTACTACCTGACATGGTTGCTTTTTCTCCTGATGGTAACTATATTGTTACAGCCAATGAAGGTGAGCCTAATGATGATTATACCATTGACCCAGAGGGAACTGTTACAATAATTGACATATCAGGAGGAGCTTCAGCAGCCACTGTTCAGCATGCAAATTTTCAGTCCTTTACACCAGCAATGATTCCAGGTGTTAGGATTTTTGGGGAGCAACCTGGACCAAATCCTGTTGGTTTGTATTTCACCGAGTACGCGGAAGGCTCAGGATTTAATAAGTACTTGGAAATCTACAATGGATCAGATTCGGATGTTGATTTAAGTGCTTATTCACTTTCAAGTTGCAGTAATGGATGTAATACAATCGGACAATGGGATTACCCTGATAATGTAACTTTTGCACCAGGAACGATTCTAGCATCTGGTGATGTTTACATTGTTTATCACCCAGACGCAAATGTTGATCCTACAATTATTGATGAAGGAGATCAGACACACCAGTATTTAAGTAATGGTGATGATGTCTATGCCTTGACATTGGCTGGAGCCACACCATCGAATTACACTATTGTTGACATTATTGGAGATATGGGAGCAGATCCTGGTTCAGGATGGGAAGTAGCTGGTGTAGCAAATGGTACTCAAAATCATACCCTTGTGAGAAAGGAACATGTTATATCTGGTAATGCTGATTGGTCGGCTGCAGCAGGAACAGATGCCTTGAGTTCGGAGTGGTTAGTTTACCCTTCAGATGATTACGTATCAGTGGGTGAACATGAGCATTACAATCCCATTTATTCAACAGTGGCTCAGGACTTAGAGCCTGAATATGTGGCAATTGATGGAGCATCTGAAAAGGCTTATGTGGCTTGTCAAGAAAACAATGCTATTGCAATTATTGATCTTGCAACCGCTCAAGTAGAGGATGTGTTTTCTCTTGGATTTAAAGATTATGGATTGGAGGAAAATAATATTGATGCCTCAGACGATGATGAACTGCAAGGTAATTTTATGGATTGGGATAACCTTTATGGTATGTATCAACCTGACGCGATTACAATAACGGAGATAGATGGTGTTGAATACCTGCTAACGGCAAATGAAGGTGATGCACGAGATTATGATGGATTCTCTGAAGAAGTAAGGGTAAGAGATCTCATACTTGATCCGGCTATATTCCCAAATGCTGCAGTTATACAATCAGACAGTTTACTAGGACGCTTAAAGACTACAACAACAATGGGAGACTGGAATAATGATGGAATGCATGAGGAAATTTATTCTTATGGAGCCCGTTCATTCTCGATTTGGGATTTGTCAGGAAATTTAGTTTTCGACAGTAAAAACGAATTCTCTTCTATCCTATCGTCTAAATTCTCTGATAACTATGCAGATAACAGAGATGATGATAAGGGATGTGAGCCAGAGTCGATTGCCGTTGGAAAGGTTGGTGGAAAAACATTTGCTTACATCGGTCTTGAAAGATCAGCTGGTGTAATGGTATATGATATTACCGATCCTACGAATGCATTCTATGTGAATTATTATAACAATAATTCATATGACCTTAGCCCTGAGGGTCTGATATTTGTGGATGGAGCTGATAGCCCTGATGGTAGACCATATTTGATTTCTACCAACGAAGCTTTTGGAAGCTATACGGGATCTATTTCTGTGTACAATGTAAATGGATATGATGGGAAGCAGTGGATTGAAATCAATAATAGCAACATGGAAAAAATGTTGAATTATGCTGGAGAGGCTGTAAACGCAGGTGCTACGTTATTCAATCGACTAGAATGGGTATCTTACAATCCTGCCGATGAGAATGTTTATATGACTGAGACAGGGCGTGATAATCCTGGTTCAAGATGGGCTGATGAGGTTGACAATGGTGGAGTAATTGCTGATTTTCACAATACGAGAGCTCTCTCCCAAGGAACAGATGTATTAAGTTCTGACTACGTTGATTATTATGGACGTGTATTGAAGTTCGATGTTTCCACAGAAGTGGTTTCACCTCATCTTTCTGCCGGGCCTGAATTCCATGATATGTCTGATGTTTCATCATCGAATTATCCAGAGACGCATCTTTCTAACCCTGATGGATTATCTTTTATGACTGTAGGTCAGAAAACTTATATGGTGATTCAAGAGGATTTGAATGGAACATCACATGGTAGAATGCCAGCTGGAGTTTCTAATAGGACTTGCGAAATGTTTATACTAGATACAGACATCAGTTCTCCGACAGTAGATGACCTTGTAAGAATTGCACAAGTACCTCTTGGGGCTGAAATCACGGGCGCACGAGCAACTCCTGATGGCAAAACGTTGTTCTTCAACAGCCAGCATCCAAGTAGTTCAAACCCATTCCCTTATAACAATTCATGTACAATTGCAATAAACGGTTGGGATAGATTACCTGACAATACAAATGTAAATGAAATAGAGAATGAGTCGGTATTCTCAGTATATCCGAATCCAACTTCTCGAATTGTCTATTTCAATCGTTCGATGGATGTTGCTTTGTACACTATTGACGGACAGCTATTACAGGTAGCACGTAATGCAAAGTCTATGGACATTATGAATTTATCTCCGGGAACCTACGTTCTTAAGAATGAAGAAGGAGATGTTAAAAAATTGGTAGTGCAGTAGCGTATTTAGAATACTAACGAAAAACAGTCCCCTCGAAAGAGGGGACTTTTTGTATATATGAAAAAGTTATTTATATTATTTTTCCTTCTTACGATAGGTCTTTTTTATTCTTTTGACTTATCCAAAAATGAGTTTTTGGTTCAAAAAAAACCAATTATTGAAGTTCAATTTAGATTTAATGATGATTTAAACAAATTGATTCGTTTAGTCAAAACGGCTAACATAAATTTAAGTGTTGATTCTAGCTCCTTGGTTTCGGATTATCAAGAGATAAGAAATCAGTTCAAGAAAATTGAATTTCTTCTGGCCTATATTGATATTCAGCATTTCAATCAATATATCAATGGAGCACCTTTACCAAAATTAGAGAAGCATGTCCCCAACATCAATGTTCTTGAGCCCAAAGGTTTGCAGGTATTACAAGAACTTATTTTTAGTGAACAATTAAATTTGTCTGAAATTCAAAATCAATACCTATTACTAAGTGAAAATATAGAAAAATACCAGTCGAGCTTCTATGTAAATGAATTGACAGATCCTGTTTTTTTTGAATGTTTACATTTTGGTTTGATTCGTTTATATGCATTAGGCGTAACTGGTTTTGATTCCCCCGCAAGTACTGAGGAAACAATAAATGAATCTGAAATTTCATTTAACGCTATGCTGAGTTATTTTAATGAGTACAAGGAGTATGTTGTGGATGCCTCAAAAGATAAATTGAATATTTTATCCAGCAGGTCAAATGTTTATTTCAAAAATTCATTTGATCGTTTTGATCGACTTGAATTCCTTAGAAAAATCATCGATCCTTGTTTACGAGAATTGGGCACGGTTCAAAAACAGTTGTTTATTGAAATGCCTTATCAAAGAGCTCCAGGTATTCCATTTGCTGTCAATTACAATGCCAATTCCATATTTTCGGATGACTTTTACAATATTGATTTCTTCTCTGAAAATTATGGGATAAGTGAACATGGACTTCGCGTTTCTCTAGGAAAGAAATTGTTCTATGACCCGATCTTGTCCTCTGATAACTTGTCCTCATGTGCCTCGTGTCATAAACCTGAGCTGGCATTCACGGATGGCCTTTCTAAAAGTAAATCAAATCAAATAGATGTTACGTTGCAGCGCAATGCACCAACTCTTTTAAATGCAGTATATGCAACCCAATTTTTTTATGACTTAAGAACAGATCGCCTTTCGTCACAGATGGACCATGTAGTTCTTAACCCCGATGAATTTAATACGACTTACAAAGCGATTGCAACTAAATTATCTAACTCTGTCACTTACTCTGAAATGTTCAAAGATGCTTTTGGTAATGGAGAAATAAATCGAGAAAGAATTACAAATGTTATTTCTGCCTATGTTTCATCACTAAGATCATATAATTCTGAATTTGATCAATTCGTAAGGGGAGAGTCCGCGACTATTTCCGATGATGTAAAATCAGGGTATAATTTATTTACTGGTAAAGCAGCCTGCGCTACATGTCACTTTGTTCCTTCATTTTCTGGGCTTGTTCCACCTGATTATATGGAGAATGAGTCCGAAGTATTAGGTGTTCCTAACAGATATGATAAACCTTACGAAATTGATGATGATTTAGGAAGGTTTTCTAATCGTATTCTTAAGGAACAAGTAGACTTTTTCAAGTACTCTTTTAAAACACCCACAATTAGAAATGTTGAATTCACAGCGCCTTTTATGCACAATGGTGCTTTTCGTAACCTTCACGAGGTAATGGAGTTTTATAATTTGGGAGGTGGTGCAGGATTAGATATTACACTTGAAAATCAGACATTGGCGCCCACGCCATTAGATTTAAGTGAAGAAGAAATTGATCAGATCATTGCTTTTATGAATAGTCTATCTGATCGAAATCATATGGAATATTAAGACAATTTATATAAATGAATCTGAAGAGGGTTCTATTAAATTGAGTCTAAAAATTTTAAAACATATAAAGACCTTCAGAAATGAGGGTCTTTTTTTCCCAAACCCCTGATAAGAGAAAATACCTTTGGATTGTATTTTGAGTTAAAAGCAGGTTTAAATAGTTAAAGTAAAATTAATATCCTCATGACATATAAATTTCTTTAGTTGCCTTAATTCGCATTGAATAAAACTAAATAATATGAAAAAATCATTTTTACTAGCGATATGTCTCGCTTTTTATGCAATCCCAAATATCTGGGCGCAAAAGACTTTAACTGGAAGTGTCATAGACGATTTTGGTAAACCTATGTTATTTGCCAAAGTCATGGAAGTAGGTACTAATAATGGAACTACAACAAACGACAACGGAGAATTTGAAATAGTCGTTTCCGAAGAAAAGAGTTCATTGAAGATATCCAGTATTGGGTTTCAATCGATGGTAGTCGATTATAATTCATCTTCAAAGAACCTCGGAAAGATTTCGATGAAAATACAGAGTATGACTTTAGCAGAGGTAAAGGTTGTTGGTGTATCTGACGTGGTAAAGGATAGGAGAACTCCAATTGCTGTTTCAACAATTCGAGCAAGTGAAATTACGGAACAACTGGGGTCTCAAGAATTCCCTGAAATATTGAATCGAACACCGTCAGTTTATGCTACAAAGCAAGGTGGTGGATTTGGTGATGCTAGAATCAACGTAAGAGGCTTCGATCAAAGAAACACCGCAGTACTTATTAATGGTGTTCCGGTAAACGATATGGAAAATGGATGGGTTTATTGGAGTAATTGGGCTGGATTAAGTGATGTTGCATCGGCTGTTCAAGTGCAAAGAGGGTTAGGTTCATCTAAACTTGCTATTTCATCAGTTGGAGGAACCATAAATGTGCTCACCAAAGCAGCGGATCAAGAAGAGGGAGGTTTTGTTTCTTCTACATACGGAAATAATAATTATCTGAAAACATTGGCTTCGTATTCAACTGGTTTAATGGATAATAAATTAGCTTTTAACGTTTTATTGGGAAGGACCGCTGGAGACGGCTATGTTGATGGAACCAAGTTTGAAGGTTATAATTATTATTTTGGTATGGGTTACGAACCAAATGAAAAACATAGCTTCCAACTTACTCTAACTGGTGCTCCTCAATGGCATCATCAACGAAGTTATGCACCATCTTTGTATAACTACATGGATTATGCCGATGAGGGAGATCGTGTGAATATTAGATATAATAGTGATTGGGGATATCGAAACGGGGAAGAGTTTTCAATGAGAAGAAATTTCTATCACAAACCAATAGCATCTTTGAATTGGGAGTGGAAATTGAATGACAATTCATCTATTTCAACAGTAGTTTATGGTTCATGGGGCCGCGGAGGCGGAACTGGACCAAGAGGTGGAATCGTCTATAATGACTCTTTGAGTACAAGTGTATATAGTTCTCGATTAAAAGATGAAAATGGTCTTATCCGATGGGATGATATTGTAACTTATAATCAAGGTGGTTCTTTTTCAGCGTTAAATGGTGATGTTGTAGGTGGTGTATCTCCATGGTCAGCAGCTGCACAAAATAGCACTAATACTGACTTCGACGGTCAGAATGTGATTACCAAAAGAAATGGATATCTGTTAAGAGCTTCTATGAATTCTCACAATTGGTATGGTTCAATCATAAACTATGAAAATAAATTAACGAGTAAATTGACTCTTGACCTAGGTTTGGATGCACGTATGTACAGAGGTCTTCATTACAGGACTCTTGTGGATCTTTTGGGTGCTGATGCTTACTATTCAACTGGAAATAGTACATTGTCTGAAGGAGCATACTATACAGAAGGTAATACTATCGCAGCAAATACCATTAGTTCCTCAATGAATGCCAATAATCATTCAACTATTAATTATTACAATGATGGATTGGTAAAATGGATTGGAGCATTTGGTCAGATCGAATACGTTGGCGATAAATTTTCGGCTTTTGCTCAAGGGTCATTTTCAAATCAAAACTTTCAACGCATTGACTATTTCTATCCAACATATGACGCAGAAACTGATAGTTACGATGAGAATTCAGAGGTTCAGAACAGTATAGGTGGAAATATCAAAGCTGGTTTAAATTATATGCTAAATGAAAACCATAATATCTATGCAAACGGTGGTTATTATTCGAAACAACCTCTTTTCGATGCTGTTTATCCAAATAACAGACAGTCATTGAATCCAAATTTGACCAACGAAAACATTGTTGGTATTGAATTGGGTTATGGATTAAGATTCGATAACATTATAGCAAACGTAAATTTGTACAGAACTTCATGGAGCGACCGTTATTTGACAATTTCAGCCGCTGATATTGCTGGAAATGATGCAAGTGCAAACTTGACTGGTGTTGAGCAAGTGCACATTGGAGCCGAAATTGACTTAAGGTATAGATTGACAAGTCGCGCCAATATTTACGGAATGTTTTCAATAGGAAATTGGGAATATGCGGGTAATGTTGATATGCAATTTATTGACGAAGACAATTTGGCTACCGAAGTTGATATTGACGGTGATGGAAGTAACGACAATACTCTTTTCTTAGATGGAGTTAAAGTTGGGGATGCAGCTCAAATGACTGCTAGAATTGGTGCTGATTACAGAATCTATAAAGGTTTAAAGATTGATGCAGCATATTTCTTTGCGAATAATTTATATGCGGATATTGATCCGACAAGTTTTATCAAAGAAAATAACGATGGATCTCTGAAATTACCATCTTATGGACTTCTTGATCTGGGATTATCATACAAAATGTTCTTAGGTAAAAAGAGAGATCAGTCATTGAACTTCCGAGTAAATATCAATAATCTTGCAAATAAAATTTATATCAGTGAGTCTGAAACTAATGTTCATACAACTGAAAGCAGTGTAAATTATAATGGAATCAATGCTGCAAATAGAGTTTTCTTTGGTTTTGGTAGAACATGGAATGTTTCAGTTCGATACAACTTTTAACGATAGTAGAATACCAGGAATTTGAGACTCAAGATCTCAAAGAAGAAAAGACCTTCAGAAATGAGGGTCTTTTTTTTATTCAAAAAACTCGATATCGAGGAAATTCCTAGCACAAGACCTAGCACAGTTCCTAGCAAGAGAGGGTTGATGAAATAAAAAAAGGTTCCAGATGATTGTCTGAAACCTTTCTGGGATTAAGATCCCTTATTGTAGCGAGAGGGAGATTTGAACTCCCGACCTCCGGGTTATGAATCCGGCGCTCTAACCAACTGAGCTACCTCGCCATTTCGCGTGCAAATATAAGTAGATTTTTAAAAAAGAATCTAATTATGCGTCAAGCTTTTCAAGCTCCGAGGCTACAAAATCTGCTAGCATGCAAATATGGTCGCCTGAAAATTTAAAGTCAATTCCTGCTTGCGCATATACCTCCGGCATCGATTTTGTATAACCAAGGCCCAATGCGGTTCTATAATTCTCAATAGATTCCTTGAAATTTATTTTACTGTTTTTCCATACGCCAATAGCACCTAGCTGCGCAATTCCGTATTCAATGTAGTAAAATGGAACCTCAAATAAATGCATTTGTCTCTGCCATGAGGATGCAAGGGTTTCTTCGTACCCTTTCCAATCAACAAGTCCGGTGCCAAATCTCTTATTGAGTTCCATCCAATAGGCAGTTCTCTCTGCCGCTGTATGCTTGTGGTTCTCGTAGATCCAATGTTGAAAGGCGTCAATTTGTGCAATCCAAGGCAAAAGTGTGATTGTTCCCTGAAGCTGTTCTTTTTTTGCTCGGTTCAAATCGTCTACCTTATCATAAAATTCATCCCAATGCTCCATTGTCAGTAATTCCATGGACATAGATGCGAGCTCGGCAATTTCAGATGGAAAGCTTTTGAACGCTGTGAGCTCCAATTTATGTGTTAAGAAGCTATGAATAGCATGACCGCCTTCATGAATCATTGTGGATACGTCTCCTTGAGAACCAACGGCATTCATAAAAATAAATGGAGCTCCAGTTTCATAGAGTGGATAATTGTAACCGCCTGGTGCCTTTCCTGGTTTGGACTCTAGATCAAAATGCTTCATTTCCTCCATTGTTTTGAGAAATCCAGAAAATTCAGGATTTATTTTCTCAAAAACGGCAATGGTTCCGTCTAACATTTCTTTAGCTGTTTCAAAAGGCTTCAAAGGGGCTTTCCCTTCAGCATTTACAGCTGTATCCCATGGTCTGAAGATTTCTTTATTCATTTTGGAAAGCCGTTCTTGTTGTATTTTCTTAACCAAAGGAACGATATGTTTTTCGACCGAGTCATGGAATTCAAAGCAGGATTCCTTCGTATAATCAAAACGCCCCATTTCTTTGAATTTGTAATCGCGATAGTTGTCGAACCCAGCATTTTTCGCTAATTCCGTGCGCTTTTGAATGAGTATATCAAACAGCGTATCAAGTTCAGCGATATCCGAAGAACGTCTAGCAGCCATTTTTTCAAATATGCTTTTTCTTAACCTTTCATCTTGTTCTTTAAGGTACAATCCAGCTTTTTGCATTGTGATGGATTCTCCATCGTGTTCAATACTTTGTGCGCCGCTTATGGCGCCAAACTCCTGTGTTTTTTCTGACAAAAAGGCTTGTATTTCGATATTTTCCTCTCTGTATAATTCGAGTTGGCTTTTTACGCTTCGAATGTGAATTGCAAATGCCTCTTCTTTTTCTAATGCGGCAAGGAACGGGCAAGCAATAAATTTTTTGTTCAGTGCATCATCGATTGGTGCAAGCTTAGGTTGAATTTCAGTTACAAAAAAGGTATATGCTTTCTGATGCTCCTCATTTGCCGTATCAATAGACATTCTAATATAACGCCAAGCCATATCTTCTTCCAAAACGGCTTCGAGCTCACTTTTATCCTTCAGCCACTTTCTTAAAGCTTCAATGGAATCCAGATTTCTCTCGAGCAGAAGTGTTAGATATTTTTCAACTGATTCAAATGAATCAATAACCATTGGGTCGTCTACAAATGAGCGACGATATTTATTCATCATGAATGCTAGATTTATTTACCCCTTTGTGAACCTGTTTTTGTAGGTCCTGATTTTTTTGCTGAAGAAGGTTTCCCTCCTTTGGCCTTAGGTGCTGCTTTTTTCGGTGCTGCTTTTTTCGGTGCTGCTTTTTTTACTTCTTTTTCTTCAGTGTCGCCATCTTTCGATGCTGCTTTTTCAGCTGTCTCTTTGATTTTAACTCCTGCTTTGATCAGGATATTATACCATTGAAAAATCTTACGTAAATCCGATTTGTATACGCGATCTTTATCGTAATTGGGAAGAATTTTTTCAAGCAATCCTTCAAGCACGGAGAGCTCCTCTTTGTGAGATGGGCAGGCTTTTCCTTCGTAATGATCATGAAAGGATGCCAACACATCGGTTAGCTTAGCATCTTCATCTGTTGTGTAGATGCTGATATCTCCTAGTGTAGAGATTCTATCAGAGGCATAGGCAGGAAATCTTTTTTTATCTACAATTGATTCTACGATCACATTGTTTTTTCCTTGGGCAACAACTTTGAATAGCCCCGGTCTTCCTGTTATTGAAATAATTTCTTTTAATTCCATTTAAAAACTTTGTCCAAAAATAGAAAAACTTCACTTGACAAGTGTACAATTCCTTCTAGAATATCTGTAATACAAGTAAATAAAGGTCGAATAATCGTCTAGGCACTCTTTTATACGTACCTTTGCACCCAATTTAAATAATTAAGAATGACATTTGAAGAGCTGGGATTGAGAGAAGAGGTGCTTAAGTCGTTAAAAGAATTGGGTTTTGAAGCACCGACTCCCATCCAGGAACAAGCAATTCCCCACCTAATGAAAGACGATTGTGATTTCGTTGGGTTAGCACAGACCGGAACGGGGAAAACGGCAGCATTTGGTTTGCCATTAATAAATTCTATCAACGTTAAGTCTAACCGACCACAAGGACTGATTATCTGTCCAACCCGTGAGTTGTGCTTGCAAATTACCAGAGATTTAGAAATCTTTTCTAAATACGTCAAATGCCCTGTAGTTTCGGTATATGGAGGAGCAGACATTAGACGTCAAATGACACAGATTAAGAAGGGTGCTGCGATAATTGTTGCGACTCCTGGAAGACTCCTTGATTTAATAAAAAGAAAGGCCATTCAGCTTTCCGAAGTTCAAAATGTAGTTTTGGATGAAGCCGATGAAATGCTCAATATGGGGTTTAAAGAGGATATTGATGACATTCTAGAGACAACTACAGATTCTAAAAATGTTTGGTTGTTCTCAGCGACAATGCCAAAAGATGTTGCACGAATAGCACAAACCTATATGACGGACCCATTAGAAGTATCTATTGGGCATAAGAATCAAACGAATGAAAACATTGAGCATATCTATTATGTGGTCAAAGAAAGAGATCGTTATGAGGCGGTAAAGCGCTTGATTGATTTCCATCCCAAGATATATGGTTTGATTTTTTGTAGAACCAAACATGAAACAGGAACGGTGGCAGAAAAACTTGCACGTGAAGGTTATAATGCAGAACCTTTGCATGGTGATTTAACGCAGCCAATGCGTGACCGCGTAATGGCTCGATTTAGAAGCAAAGAGCTTCAGATATTAGTCGCTACTGATGTTGCTGCACGTGGGATTGATGTAGATGACATAACGCATGTAATTAACTATAACCTTCCTGACGATAATGAGAATTATACCCATAGAAGTGGGCGTACTGCGCGTGCAGGTAAAAAAGGACAATCTTTAGTTTTAATTACGCCGAAAGAAGGATTTAAAATCAAATCAATTGAAAAGCAAATGCGTACTGAATTTAGCCAAGGCCAAATTCCAAACGCAGAGGAGATATGTGAAATCCAGCTCATGAAGTTGATTCAGAATACAATAGACATTAATGTAAAAGAAAAAGACATTGAAAAGTTTATGCCTCAGATTTTGGCTTCATTTGAATCGATGGACAAGACCGAGATTATAAAGAAATTCGTCTCTGCTGAGTTCAACCGTTTTATTGAGTATTACGATCGCGCAGGCGATTTGAATCAGCGCGCAAAACAAGATACTGGTCGTGAGCGCGGAGATCGTAAAGA
>MDTB01012888.1_pt1 | contig 18105 bp, 18 predicted proteins | sample 811161 | NCBI WGS metagenome assembly MDTB01 (sample SAMN05326650, study PRJNA326480) | marine metagenome | isolation source: seawater | place: Mediterranean Sea | collected 2009
AGAACCTTATCTTGAAGGTCATAAATGTAGTGAGTGCGGTTCAATCTTTCTAGGAGAAAGAAAAGTATGTTCAAATTGTTTCGCTAGAGATTCTATGCAAGCTATCAAGCTCAACAACACTGGAAAACTCTATTCATATTCAATTGTTTTTAGATCATTTCCTGGGATAGAAGTCCCTTACATATCTGCAATAGTGGATCTTGATGGAGGGGGTACGGTAAAAGGAAATCTTATAGATTGTGATCCAGATCCAAATAAAATTAATTTCGATATGCCAGTAGAAGTCATATTTGATGATGCTTTAGGTAGAAAAGATAAAGATGGAAATAGCTATATGAGCTATTTCTTTAAACCAATTTCTTAAGGGAGAAAATTATGAGTGATGTATATGTTTTAGGTGTTGATATGATTAAGTTTGGAAGATTTCCAGATAGAACAGTCCCAGATCTTGGTGCCGAAGCAGCGTTATTAGCGCTTGATGATGCTGGGCTAAATATTGGAAATATGGAAGCTTTCTATTGTGGTAATCTAGGACAAGCTAATGCTATGGTCGGCCAGAGAATATTACAAGAAATTGGGCAAACAGGTATTCCGGTTGTTAATTGCTCTAATGCTTGTGCTACAGGGGCGACTGCTTTTAGAGAAGCTTGGACTTCAATTAAAGCAGGGTTATATGATGTGGTACTTGCTGTAGGAGTTGAGCAAATGGGTACTGGGCTTTTAGGCGGGTCTGGAGGTGGAACCGGAATACCTAAAGAAGGTCTATTAGGATCTGGAACTATGCCAGCAGTTTTTGCTGAGGCAGGTATGGAACATGCAAGGCATTACGGTACTACTTTCGAGCAATTTGCGAAGATTTCAGTTAAGAATCACCATCATTCAACAATGAATCCAAAAGCTAGATATCAAATTGAAACACCTTTGGATGAAGTTATGAATGCAGAAATGATTTCTTACCCTAATACAAAATTAATGTGTTCAGTAAATGTAGATGGTGCTGCAGCCGCAGTATTGGTATCAGAAAAGAAAGCCAAGGAATTAGGCATGCAAAGAGCCGTAAGAATTAAAGCCTCAGTCATGACAAGCGATCCTTATCAAGAAAGAGACCTTGTTATGCCAGATGTAAATTCTTGTACTCGTAAAGCTGCTGCTGAGGCATATGAAATGGCTGGACTTGACTCAAGTGATATTGATCTTGTTGAATTGCATGACTGTTTTGCAACTGCTGAGATGCTTCACTATGAAAATCTTGGTCTTTGTGATGATGGTGAAGCTGGAAGAATAATAGATGAAGGTGAAGTAGAGCTTGGTGGAAGAATTCCTGTCAATGTATCGGGGGGGCTACTCTCAAAAGGCCATCCTCTAGGAGCTACAGGTATTGCAAATATTTATGAAGTCTGCACTCACCTAAGAGGCGAGGCTGGAAAAAGACAAGTTGAAAATGCAAAAATTGGATTGACTCATGTTATTGGTTTAGGAAGTGCGTGCGGCATACATATTCTAGAAAAAGTTTAGTGCCTAAATGAAAATTGGTGTTGTAAGCGACACGCATAATAATCTCAAGAATATAGAAACAATTGTATCTTTATTTAACCGTGAAGATGTTGAGCTAGTAATTCATACAGGCGATATTACCAATGATGTTTCTTTACAAAAATTTTCGAAACTAAATTGTAATTTTTGTGGAGTTTATGGAAATAATGATAGAAATGAAATAGGACTTAAAGAATACGTTGAAGAAAATGGTCTTAAATTCAAAGAACCTCCCTTTCTAATTCATGAATCTAAAAGAAATATTGCCATTTTCCATGAACCTGACTCAATTGAAGACTTTTTATCCGCCAACCGGAATGTTGATATTGTTCTGCATGGCCATACTCACAGATATAGAAAAGATATTCAAAATGATACATTGATTTATAATCCTGGAGAGTCTGCAGGTATGTCGAGTGGCAAAAACGCCATTGGTATAATTAATCTCGAGAATCTTTACGAGAGAAGAATATTCTTTTAATCTGGTAACCCAACACAAGAGAAACTACTGAAATTGGCAAAGTTAATATCAGTGGTCTTAGTATTCTTAACGAAAAACTTCTTTCAAATAATACATTAAATAAAAAAGAATATAGGGCAGGAGCAAAATGATTCTGCGAAAGGTCAATTTGTGCTGGTGTTAAAAGAATCACTAGTATAACTAAGAAAAATGAAGGGTAGTTCCTAGCAAAATTTCTTGCAATTGTATGACTTAGTAAAATAGAAGCTATAATATAAATAAACCAATACATATCATCTCAATAAAGAAATTATATCTTCCAAAATTAATTCTTTTCTCCAGCTTGTTATATTGCTGGATGCGGATTCGAGACCTTCATGTAGCACAAGTCTCAAAAAATCTTTTTGTGCTTTCTTAGAAAAAAATAAAGTTGGGTTTATTTCTTCTTCCTCTGCAATTCTATTAACTATCTGATTCAACCTGCTTAAAAGGTTGTCTTCTTGAGCCCTAGATATTGTCCTAATTGGATTTGTAACTGTTATATCAAAACTAAAGGTCAAACGAATCAGCCTCTGTATTTCCTCATCATGCCACTTAAGCTTGTTTGAGCTTCTTAACTCACCAATTTGTAGATTATAAAGATGAGGTAAATATTCAACATCCAAAGCAGCATACTTCATTTGTGCGTCGGAAAGCGGTCTTCTCAACCAGTTTGAACGAGTTTCATTCTTTTCCAATATAATATCTAATTCTTGCTCTACTAGTCCTTGATACCCAATAGAGTAATTTTTCCCTAACAAAGAGTTAGCTAACTGAGTATCAAAAATATTAGTCATCTTTTGATCTGTCCAAGAAAAAACAGCCTCGAGATCTTCTTTACAAGAATGAAATATTTTAGTTACTGATTTAGAAAATAAAAAACTGCAAGATCGCTTTGGACTTTTTATCAAAAGGGCATCTATAAGAAAAATTTCTTCACCATCGTTAACTTGTAGTAAAGCTAATTTCATATTATCTTTGTGAGTTCTTCTAAATTCTGTATCAACTCCTACAAAGTCTTTTGTCAAAAGTTCTTGATTTAAAAAATGTAAATCTTCAATTGAATCTATAAAAGTAAACAAAACTAACTTTTTAATTGTTTTTGCAAATAAACAACATCGACTATGTCTTCATCTGGTGTGAACCCAGCAATCACATCTTTAAATATATTCTTCAAGGCAGCAGTGTCTGCGTTATATTCAGCATCCTTGATCATTAAAAAATACTTTTCTAATTCTTTGTAAGGTATGTAATCTTCTTTAGCTTTCAATATTCTAATATGCTCAGTTTTGCTAACATTATTTCCAATAAGCAATTCTTCGTATAATTTTTCACCGGGTCTCAGTCCTGTAAATACAATCTCAATATCCCCATTTGGATTATTTTCATCTTTAACTTCCAAACCACTCAAAGCAACAAGTTTTTTGGCCAATTCTACTATCTTGATAGGCTCACCCATGTCTAAGACAAATACGTCTCCCCCCTCTCCCATAGCACCAGCTTGCAAAACAAGTTCCGCTGCTTCAGGTATGGTCATGAAGTACCTTATAACTTTAGGATCTGTGACAGTAATAGGACCCCCATCTTTTATCTGTTTTTGGAATAAAGGTACAGCTGAACCCGAAGAACCTATAACATTACCAAATCTTACCATCGTCATTTTTGTCTGACTGTTGCTAATTGAAGCTTGCGCCTGCAGAATAAGTTCCGAAAATCTCTTTGTTGCACCCATTATATTTGTTGGTCTTACCGCCTTATCGGTAGAGATTAAAACAAATGTTTCAACTTTGGCTTCACATGCTGCTTCTAAACAATGCTTAGTACCAAAGATATTATTATTGACGGCTTCAAAAGGATTCTCTTCTACTATAGGAACATGTTTATAAGCTGCAGCATGATAAACAGTTTGAATTTCAAACGATCTACATACTTGGAGAATTCTTCTTTTGTCAGTGACATTTCCTAAAATTGCAAATATCTTAAGATCGCTAGACATCTCATCAAGTTCTTTTTTTATGGCATATAGTGCATATTCATTCGAATCTAGTAAGACGATCATTCTTGCTTTGTTGATTAATGCCTGCCTTGAAATTTCTGAACCTATTGACCCCCCGGCTCCGGTAATAAGTATGGCCTTTCCTTTAATATTTTTATCAATTAAGTCCTGATGAGCATCTATCTTTAATCTACCCATGAGATCGGAAGAATCAACCTCTTTTAATTCGGAAACTAGAATTTTTCCTTGTGCTATTTCAGCTAAACCTGGCAATATTCTTACTTTAATTTGGTATTGTTCAACCTCAGAAAGCAATGATCTCAAAACAGACTTTGAAGCAGAAGGAATGGCTATCAGAACCTCATCAACCTTTTTTTTAGCTACTAATTTCCTGAGACTTGATGGAGGTAAAATTTTTAAATTGCCTAAAAAGGTATTATGAAGAGAGCGTTTCCTATCTATAAATGCTATTGGTTGCATTTCAGTACTAACTTTTAAAGCGCTAGCTAGCTGTATACCTGCTGAACCAGCACCATAAATCACAACTCTTTTTTCGGAACGTTTTCTAAAAATATAATTTGCATATAATCTAGTTGATGAAACTAGCAATTGAGATACAAGAAGTCCGGTAACCCATCCGAAAAGATTGAAATGTAGGTTTTTATTATTTATAAATTTAAAGTCTTCAAAAATGAAAAAGAAAATAGTAATGAAACATAATGAGATAGATAAACCCAAAAATAATCTAAAAATTAAAAAAAGATCTAAATATCTCAAAACAGATCTATAAATGCCGAGATTAGAAAAAATTAATATTGTTAGTAGGGGTAGAGTCGACAAGAAAAGCAAAAAATCTAATCCTTGATCAAAAATAGTAATTTCATTGCTTAGTAGCGCAGCAATTATTGCAAGAGTAATAGATATATAGTCAACTAAACCAACAATTAGTATCTTTTGAGATCTTCTGAGATCTGTTAAGTACCCTAAAAAATTTTGCATTAGTCACTAATTATAAGTAAAGCTTTGCAACACTATCTTGATTTTACTACATCCTTCATACCAGGAGGAGGTCTTGGAAAAAGTGGTTTCTTTCTTGAAGCAATTTCAAGAATTTCATCATTGGCACCAAGAGAACGAAGTAATTTTGTAATCAAGGATAATGCTCTATCTTTAGATAAAATAGCTATTAGAGTGAGACAACACAAATATATATCTATAAATAAACTTGAATGAGCGATGTAAAAAAGGCCTAAAATATTTTTCCCTGGTCTTATAAGTTGGTTGTAATCTAGATCTGGATCAGACGAATCTTTAAGAATTTCTCCTTCATCAGAAAAAACTATCGATGCAAAATCAGTTATACCAGGCTTAATTGAGAGTAATTGCTTTTCCGTGGGTGAGTAAATGTTGGTTTCAGCAGCAACATTAGGCCTTGGCCCCACCAGGCTCATGTCTCCTTTAAAAACATTGATGAGTTGAGTAAGCTCATCTAGCTTATATTTTCTGACCAATGTACCTATTTTAGTAATTCTCGTATCGTTAGAAGATGTCGAATCTACACCAGACTGATCTGCACCAACTATCATCGAACGCAGTTTGAACATTTTGTAAGGTTTCTCGTCTTTACCAACCCTTTCAGCTATGTATATAGGATTCTTAAAATCTTGGAAATAAATCAATATACTGAAAAAAATTAAAACAGGTGAAAATATCAAGAGAGCAGTAAAAGAAAGCAAAATATCGACTATTCTCTTTAGCATCTAAGAGCGGTAAAAATTTTTAATTGTTTCGCATATATAATCAACATCACTATCAGAGATGAAAATGTTCATAGGCAGCATGATACATCCTTGAAAAAATTTATCTGTATTAGGAAGAGACTGATTAAAACCCAAATTTTTGAAATGATGTATTCCCATACCTCCCCATTGAATTAGAGTTCCTATTCCATTTGAGGCTAGATAAAGCTTTAAATCGTCCCTTTTTTCAGCAACTAATTCATAGTTTTGAAAAACATCAAAATGGTTTGGGTCTGAGTCTGGTGATGGAGGAAGTGAAAGTTCCTCTAATCCAGATAATTGTGTTTCATACATAGAGGCTATTTCTCTTCTTCTAGTTATCACATTTTCATAATCCTGAAGTTTATAGCTTAAAATTGCAGCTTGGATATTATCAAGCCTTGAATTTCTACCCCAACACATTACCTCTCCATTTTTATCTCTACCATGATCACGTATTTGAAAGCTTTTTTCATATATACTTTCGTCTTGAGTTAATAGAGCTCCAGCATCTCCAAGACAACCTAAGACTTTAGCAGGGAAAAAACTAATGCAAGAGCCTAGACCAAAAGTTCCTGCAAACTTACCTTTGAACTTTGATCCCAGTGCTTGCGCAGAATCTTCTACGATGAATAAATCCCTTTTTGAAGCAATTGCCTTTAGTTTATCCATATCACATGTCCTTCCATTTAATTGGGTAGGCATGATTCCTACTGTCTTGCTAGTGATGGCATTTTCAACACTATCTGGATCAATGAGATTATCAAAACCAATATCAACTGGGATAGGTTTCCCTCCGGCTTGAACAATAGCTGAAGCCGTCGCTAGCATGGTATGTGAAGAAATTATCACTTCATCTTGTTCTTGAAGGCCAATTGCTTGAAGATATATCTCCATAGCATCCGTAGCATTTCCTACTCCTATCGCATAAGAGCTTTTCGTATAAGTTGATAGATTAGTCTCGAAATCTTCAAGTTCGGTTTGCATGATAAAACCTCCTTTACTCGAGGTATTATCAATCAAATCTATGAGTGCTTTTTTTTCTCTAGTCCATAGCTGGGGGTAATCAAAAAAAGGTACATTTTTCATATATCTTCCTAATTTATTAAAAACCTATTATTCCTGGGCTATCCTTATTTAAGAATTGCATTTCGTGATATTCCATCTCTCCACAGGAGGCTAGACATGCCTGAATGATAGTATTACATTTGGGATAATAAACCTCTTCAAGTGATCTAGAGCAAGGCGCTGGTATATCAGGTAAACCCACCCTTAAAGTAGGTGATCTTAGAGTTCTAAATACTTCTCCATTAATATTAGAAGCAATCTCAGCAGCTACTCCACCTTGAGACCAACCCGTATCACAAACTATAAGTCTACCTGTTTTTTTAGCAGACTTAATAATTAATTCCTTATCCCATGGTTTTATAGTTCTAAGGTTGATTACTTCTGCATTGATTCCTTTAGTTCTTAAAACTGAGGAGGCCTTTAAGGCTTCATTTACCATGTATGAGAATGCAACAATCGTTATATCTTCCCCCTGTTCAAGAATTTCTGCCTTACCAAGGGGTATCTCTGAAAGATCTTCCGTAACTGAACCAGTTTCGTCATAACACCATCTATCATCGATAAACATGACTGGATTTTTATCATTTATGGCACCAATTAATAGGCCTTTTGCATCGGCAGGAGTAGCAGGCATAACTACTTTGATTCCAGGTACATGCATAAAAAAGCTTTGTAAAGCTTGAGAGTGTTGAGCTCCCTGCTCACCTCCTCTATTTATTATAGATCTTACAACAAGAGGTACAGGGACTTCAGAATTAAATAAATAAGACCAATTTGAAGCTTGATTTATTAGTGGGTCCATCGCCAAAAGCATAAAATCCATTCTTGGGTGCACAACAATAGCTTTTTTACCTGCCATGGCAGCTCCTATGGCAATTCCAGTAGTTGCATTTTCGCTTATAGGAGAATCAAGTATACGATCTTTTCCATATTTCTTTTCTAAATCTGTCATCGTAGAGCCAACATACCACGGGCTCCATAAGCCTTGTCCAATTATAAAAACATCATCAAATTTAGTCAGAGCTTGATCAAAACCTTCGTAAATAGCTTCTGAATATTTTATTTTTCTCATATCTAACTATACAAATTCTCAAGAACGGTTGAAGGATCTGGAAAAAGAGAGCTTCTAGAGGAAGAAATAATACTCGAGGTTTCTTCTGAGACCTTATCTTCTAAGCTATTTAAATCTTCTTCTTTGTGTCCCTTACTCAGTAATCTGTTCTTTTCTCTTTTAATTGGGTCTTTTACAACCCAGTCCTTCAATTCATCTTTTCTCTTTAGACCTACATCTTCATCCCAACTAGGTCCAACATGACCTCTCCATCTATAAGTCATGCATTCTAAAATACCAGGGCCCTGATTTCTTCTGCACAAATCCACAAGCTCTTTAGAGGCTTCGATTACTTCACGTAAGTCATTACCATCTATTTTTACTGATTCTATACCTAAAGATTCACCAAGTTTTTGTAAATCATGTTGTCTTCTCCTTTCATTCATATGCATATGGCTCGAATATAAGTTATTTTCTATGACAAACATTACGGGTAGATCATATAAAGCAGACATATTCATAGATTCATAAACATGACCTTCTTCTGTGGCACCGTCGCCAATGAATGATACGGAAATAAAATTTTCCTTATTTAACTTGAATTTTAAGGCAGCTCCTACCGCAAGAGGGACTGTGCCAGCGACAATAGGAACCGTCCCAAGAATTCCTCTCTCCTTGTCGATAACATGCATGGACCCTCCGCGCCCACCACTGCAGCCACTTTCTTTACAAAATATTTCATCCATCAAAGCCTGGCTATCTCCCCCTTTGGCCAGATAATGTCCATGAGATCTATGATTACCCCAGATTAAATCTTGATCAAAAAGGTTGGCACACACCCCGACGGGTATTGCTTCTTGCCCTATGCATAAGTGACAGGGAGTTTTTATTTCTCCTGAATCTATAAATTCCCCCAACGATTCTTCAAATGCTCTTATTTCGAGCATTTTGATGTAATTTACCAGTTCTGAATCCATTTTCTTAGTTGTAAATAAGTAAAAAGGGAAATAAATCTTTAAAAATTCTATTATAAATCATTTAGTTAAATTAGAATGCAAATCTTTGGAAAAAGAACAATACATCATGAACAACATACAAACTTTAAGAAATAAAGTAAAAGAGATTGAGTCTATAACTAACTCTGAGTGGATAGAAAGTTTGGATGACAGAAAAATGAAAGAGCTTGAATTCCATAATAAAGACAGGGATCCTGAATTTGTCGATTTAGCAAATAAAGATCAAGACACATTCGAAAAATTTTATGGCAACAAGAAGTATTACAAAACTACAAAATTGTCGGTTGACTATATTGATAAATGGATAGAGACTAATTCTAGAGGAAATGTGTGCCTTGACTACGCCTGCGGTAATGGGATTTATGCATTAAAAATGGCTAAAAACAATGCTTCACTTGTTCTAGGCCTTGACATAAGCGATGTTTCAATCAATAACTGCAAAATATCTGCTAAAGAACAATCTTTAGAGAGAGATACTTTGTTTTTCCAATCTGATTGTGAAAACACTATGTTGCCTGATAGCTCAATTGATATTTTAATATGTTCTGGCATGCTTCATCACTTAGATCTAACCAAAGCTTTCCCTGAAATGATGAGAATACTCAAGCCAGGTGGAAAGGTCTTAGCAATTGAAGCTCTGGATTATAATCCAGCTATCAAACTTTATAGGATGCTTACTCCTGAAATGAGAACTGAGTGGGAAAAAGCACACATTTTGAGTCTTAAAGATATACGTTTTGCTAAAAATTTCTTTGAGATTGGTGAACTACGATTCTGGCATGTTACAAGTTACATAGCCGGCAAATTTCCTACTCTTTTACCATTATTGAACCTTATTGACAGAATTCTTACCAAAATCCCTTTAATAAAATTAATGGCTTGGGTTTTTACTTTTGAATTAATAAAACCAAAGACACCAAAGTAAATATTTCTTTTCATGAAAGACACTTATCTTCTAGCTAAAAGAATAAGAGTTAACTCGTTGCAGATGGTCTCTCGGGCGAATGCTTCCCATATAGCTAGTGCTTTATCAATCTCAGACATCTTGGCTTGTCTTTATGGAAAAGTAATGAAAACTTTTCCCCAAGATCCGCTTCATTCAGAAAGAGATAGATTTATATTAAGCAAGGGACATGGGTGTGTTTCTGTTTATGCCACCTTGGCTGAAATGGGATTCATCAATAAAAAAGACTTGGAAACATATGGTGATGATTTTTCTTGGTTAATGAACCACATAAGTCATAAAGTTGATGGAGTAGAATTTTCTACAGGGGCATTAGGGCATGGCCTACCATTTGCAGTTGGAAAAAGTCTATCTGGAAAAATTAGAAACAAATCATTTAAGTCTTTTGTTGTGCTTAGTGATGGGGAAATGGATGAAGGCTCTAATTGGGAGGCCTTAATGTTTGCAGCACATCAAAAACTAGATAATCTAGTTGCAATCATAGACTATAATAAACTTCAAAGCCTAGATTCAATTGAAAATACATTGGGACTAGAGCCCCTAAGAGAAAAATTATCATCTTTTGGTTGTGAGGTCTTAGAAGTTGATGGGCATAATCATGAGGAAATAATCTCATCTTTTAATGCTAGTCATCTAAATAAACCTAAAATAGTTGTAGCTCATACTGTAAAAGGAAAAGGCGTAAGTTTTATGGAAAACTCAGTACAGTGGCATTACAAAAGCCCTGATGAGAAGCAATTGAAAATAGCCATAGAGGAAATAGAAAATGCGTAATGCTTTTATTGATGAATTAGTTCGTTCAGCACAAAAAGATGAGTCTATAGTCTTAGTTGTTGGCGATTTAGGTTACGGAGTGGTTGAACCTTTTGAAAAAGAATTTCCTAATAGATTCTTTAATGCCGGGGTTGCGGAACAGAATATGATGGGTCTTTCAGCTGGTTTAGCTTCAGAAGGATTTCATGTATACGTCTATTCTATCGCTAACTTCCCTACTTTTAGATGTGCTGAACAAATAAGGAATGATGTTGCTTATCATAACCTTCCAGTCACGATAGTTGCTGTAGGAGGAGGGTTATCTTATGGAAATCTTGGTTACTCTCATCATGCAGTCCAAGACTTTGCTCTTATAAGATCGATGCCAAATATGCTAATAGCATCTCCAGGAGATCCAATCGAAACACTAGCATGCGTGAAGTTTCTTAATAAAAATCCTCAACCTTCTTACTTGAGAATTGGCAAGGCGGGAGAACAAAATTATCATAATTCTGTTATAAATTTAAGTCCTGGAGATTTAGTCAAAACTGATGATATAGAAAGTAATAAAGTTATTATTACAACTGGTACTGCTCTAAAGGTAGGCAAAGAGCTTCAAGAATTAACTGAAAACAAATTTACTGTCATGACCATGCCTTTATGGAGTATGCAATGTAAAGAACAAATAGCAGACAAGATTTCAAATTTTGAAGAAATTCTAGTTCTTGAAGATCATTTAATTGATGGAGGGTTTGGAAGTTGGGTTCTTGAGTCATTATCCAATGACAAAGAATTATATTCTAAGGTAACTATTAAAGCCTTAGATCCAAAGGTTTGTGGCATGGTGGGCACACAAGAGACATTGAATAAGGAGGGAGGTTTAGATCCTATAAAAATACTTGAATCTATTTCTTAAAATTTAGTGCTCGCTTGACAGGGAAATTGACTCTTTCTTTTTCAAGAACTAACGGTCTATCTACAACTTCTGAACTTATTTTAGCAACATACTCTCCAATTAGGCCTATCAGTAATATCTGTATCGAAAATCCAAAACTTATTAGGATAATCAAAGGAGCTATGCCAAGCTGGAACTCATTCCAGTTGAATAATTTATATATAAAGTACGTTAATCCTGCACAAAAGCAAATTAAAGATGCAATGAATCCAATAATAGAGGCAATTCTCATTGGAGCTTTTGAATAAGAGGTGATTCCAAGTATTGCCATTTCAAATAAAACAAATAAAGATGCCTTGCTGTTTCCTTTTCTTCTTAAAGGTTGGTGATAAGGTACTGTTTTAACCGAAAAGCCCAAATCAGTTGGTATTGCCCTTAAATAAGGGATTTTATCTTTAATTTTCTTAAGTTCGTTGATTACCTTTCTGTCATATAGAGCAAAACCCATATACCCCTTTAGGGGCTTAACTTCTGATATTGAATGAAGAATGGAATAATAAAGTTTTCTTATAAAATATAGAATCGCATTTTCTTCGCTCGACTCTTTTACTCCGCCAACTATTAAGTGTCCCTTCTCCCATTCTAAAATAAACTCTCTAATGAGCTCTATAGGTTCTTGAAAATCAGCTGAGATTAATACTACAGCATCAGCATCCATCTTTTGAAGTGCATATAATTGGGATCTAGGTACTCCAAAATCTCTTAAATTAAAAATTGCCCCTAAATGAGTATATTTTTCTGTTAATCTTATTATTATTTCTTGGGTTGAGTCTTCAGAGGAATTGTCTATTAAGATATGTTCAAAACTATAATCTTTTATTGTGGAAACTTGTTCTATGACAGCCTCGATAAAAACTTCAATATTCGACTCTTCATTTTTTACTGGTGTTAGGATGCAAATTCTTTTCATTTTATAAAGACAAATTTGGTAAGAAGAAAGTAAGTGAATAAAACAGAGAAAGGGAAAATCAAAGTAAATCCAATATAGGACTCTAACCCGAAACCGATGAGAATAGCCAACAAAAGGATATTGAGGAGATATATAAAACCATAAGTGATTAAGTACATCAAAAAGATTTTAAAAGATATATATGAGCGAAAGACAAATTTCTTATGCATAAAGAAATTTATAATGACAGATACAAGTGTTACCATTGCTATAGAATAGTAATAAGGAAATTCAGAGTATCTTAGTAGTAACATAGTCAGTGAATATCCTAAAAGAGTATTAAAGATACCAACGAAAGTAAATCTAGAAAACTTATTCACTTCTCCAATTCTAGTCTATTAAAAACTAAATAGTATTTTAAAAATGATCCGCAATTTTATTAGAAGTAGTACAAGTGAACAATCTACTTTGTTATTGGGCATTCTGACATTTTTAATATCTTTCTCAGTGATATTATTTTTAGATCTGTCTAAAATTTTAATAAGTGACTTAATTACTTACTCAGAATGGTCTCTGGATCCTCTATCTCATAGACAGCCAAATCACTTACCTGGACTTCCCATAATGACATACCTGCTGAGATTAGTTACTTTCGACTATATACCTACGATAAATCTAATGCAGATAATCTGTTTATTCAGTTGGCTTCTTTTATATTTTTTTTCCATTCGCATATTAAATTTAATTGCTCCAGAGAGAAAGAAAGTTTTTCTATTGCTCATCATGCTATTCCCTTTCTTCGGGATATCTTTTCTGACATACCCTATTGCGGATATACCCTCTCATGCTTTTCTCTCAGGAGTAATTTACGGATACTACGCAAGGTCAAGGAATACTATGATTATTTTCTTAATTCTATGCAGCCTGATACATAAGATGATGTGGCCTTTTATAGGCCTCATCATGCTTGTATCAATTTATGAGAAAAGAATAAATTTCTTTGATTGCTTTTTAGTGTCTCTTCCTCTTCTTTCTTACTACATTTCCGTCTATATCTATAATGATTTTCAGTCCTTGAATGATTTAGGTATATTTTGGAATTTAAATTATGATATGAGTTTAGTTGATAATGACTTCTATCCTCTTAAGGGAGTTATCGATAGTTTTTTACAAGGAGATTTTAGGAGCATCACAAAAGCTTTCCTTATAGTATGTTCTCTATTAACCTGCTTGATATTAAGCTTCTTCACTTGGTATAGGAGAAACTATTTCCTGCTATCTTTAATTTTACCAATCATAGTTTTGACGTTGATTATTGGAGAATTTACTTCAGCTGCTGTATTAAGGCATTCTAAGTTTATTCTGATTCCTATTGCCGCCTATTCTAATAGCTTATTCTTATCAAGTTTCGTAAGAGATAAATACTATTGGCCAATTGCCTTTTTTTTAGTCCTTTCACAATTAATATTCACGTGGAATATCTTTATTGGTTTTTAAATTTCTTTTTAATAATAGAAATAGATCATTGAAAAGATTCAAAATAAATAATGCAGGGTAGAAGAAGAACAGAATCTTCTTATCCTTAATAAAATCAAAGAATCTATATTCGCCTATATCTTGTATTGTTCTTAGATTCTTTAATATCCAAAAACTTAAGTTGAAATAAAATTTTAGCTTCTGGGAAGGTAGCATGTAATTCATAAATGGATTAACTATAGAATGAAAATCTAAATAAAAAACCTCAATCATTGAATAATCAACCTGATAATTCGGCCCTATGAAGTATCTAGGGCCTTTAAATAAAGTTAGACCGTCATTTTCTTTTAGTAGAGGAATAAATATATGAGTCTGAGGTAATCTTGATGTTGATAAATCAAGATGAGTTGAAAACTTATTTGTATATAAATTTTTTTCTATAATCAAAGAAGATACATGCGTAAGACCATAACTAATTGTCGATAGTGCTGATCCGAAATCTAAGTCTACAGAACTTACTGGTTTCGTAATATTAAGATTATTAGGAATACCTTCATAATTTAAATAGGCTAGCTTAATATCTCTTAGAAGGATATCTCCAAAGGTGGATATATAAGTTTTATTAAGCATTGCCTTATCGCTCATAACATGGAGATAGCGTCCCGAAGATTTTTTAAAGCATAGAAGTGTGTTTGCGCTAGGACCTATGTTTTCTTTATTTTTGATATATCTAATATATTTAGAATTTTCAAAGTCTGTTACTATTTTTTTAGTGGCATGATTATCTGAATTATCCAAAATAAGTACTTCAACATCAAAATGAGAGAATATATGTATTTCAGAAAGACTATCTAGGAATCTATTAACTTTTTCAGGATTATTGTAAGTTGGAATCGCAATTGTTAGATCTGTCATTTAACAAAACCTTTTAAAAAATTTTTAGCTATTAAAATCGCTAACGGTGGAAGTATAAAGCAGTTCAGAAGAATCATAAATTGAATGGTCTGATCTAGATTAGAATTAGGCAAAATCAAGGCTAATATAAGAACGATAAGCACTGCATGCAATAATGAAAGAAGGAACAAAGGTTCATCTTTATGGGCTCTTAAATATTTCCCTATAAGTGCTACAGTAAAAATACCTAATTCTGATATAAGTAAAAGTAATATTAAATAGACGCTCAATATTCTTTCCATATAAAGTTCATAATAATTTGCTAGATAAACTATAGTGATAAGAGTTAGCGCTCCTATTACAAAAAGAAAATATCCCTTCATAGACGAGTAAAAGAAAAGACTATTCATGCTTGATCTTTCATTTTTCGCAATCAAGATATTTAACTTCGGAATAACAGAATCAACCCATGATAAGGAAAGGTTTGATATGCCTGAGATCAAGCTAATAGCTAAACCCAGTTGCCCGGCAGTCTCGACTCCATAGAATGAATATACAAAGGGAACAAATAAATGCAATCCGCCGTATCCGCTTATCCAGCTTACTGCATATTTACCCTGCAATTTCAAAACTTTATCTTTCCAGGAAAAAAAGAAGTTTTGTTTATTCCTTAATAATTGATTCCAAAATTTAGGAGCTTCTCTAAACAGTAAAATAACTACCAAAATATTGGCTATTACTGAGGAAATAACTAAGGACCATAAATTCAAGCCAAAGTACATTAAAAGTATAGAAGAGAAAGTTAATACAAGACCAAATATAGTTCTTAATTTATAAGTAAAAGCAACTTTATCCAACCCCATATATATTGATTGAAATATACTAACTATTAGAGAAAAGCTGCTAATGAAAGAAAATAAGGCCCAAGCTAGTTTTACCTCCAAATTTTCTTCATGAAATACGCTCAGGCCGATGAGTAAGGACACAACAAAAGCTATTGGCACAATGTATAAATAGACTTTTATAGAGTACTTTATAAGACTAAAGAATTTATCTCGTGATTTTTTTCTGCCAAGAATAAAACCTGACTTATATCTAACTAACGTGAATTCGTGACTTATTAATTGTGATATCAATGTAGTGAAACCCAGCTCCACTGCAACGGCAATCATAGAAAGACTTATAAATGTAAACCATAGACCTTGAATAGGGGCATCTAAGAAAAAAACTATTGACAGAGATAGTAGAGGTCCTCTGAGAAGCAATGAAAGTTTACTTAAAAAGACCCAGGCCTCGTCAATATTTAAAGTAAAAAAACTCTTAAATAAACTTAACACGAGCCATTTAGGTCAGGATCAGATAGATATAGTTAACTCATTTATTACGTTGCTCACGTACTCTATCTCTTCATCTTTTAAATTATGTCCACTTGGAAGATTAATTGAACTTGCACCAATTTTATAAGAGACTGGATTCTCAAGTTTTTTTCGGAACATAGGCAAGCTTGACATGGGGCTGAAGACTGGACGCGAGTCAATTTTTCTATCTTTAAGAGCTTTCATAAATTTCTCTCTGAGTTGAAAATCTGCGTCTATTAATTCTATAGAAGTCATCCAGAATATACTTTTGCAACCCTCTAATTCTTTTGAAACGTTTATTTTTTGGTTTTTATTTAAGAAACTCTGATAAAGATTATTTATTTCTCTTTTTCTATTGACTAATTCATCTACTCTTTCGAGTTGTGCTAGACCAAGTGCGGCCTGTATATTAGACATTTTATATTTATATCCTACTTCAACTGCAGCTAGCGGCCTACTAGGGTCTCTCCCATGATCTCCTAATGACTTGACTCTTGCAAAAAGATCTTCTCGATTTGTTACCAACATACCTCCTTCACCGGTCACTAAAATCTTAGCCCCTTGAAAACTAAAACCCGAGATGTCACCAAAAGATCCTGTTCTTTTTCCTTCAACTTCAGCACCTATAGAGGGTGCCGCATCTTCAATTACAGCAAGATTATACTTTTTTGCTATCTCCATGATTGCAGGCATATTTGCAGGATGACCATAAAGATGAACTGGAAATATTGCTTTGGTTTTATTTGATATGGATTTTTCTAATGAAACAACATCCATACACCATGAAACTGGGTCAATGTCACAAAAGACTGGTTCAGCGCCCGTATACTTCACCGATGAAGCTGTAGCTACCCATGTTATCTCTGGAACTATTACTTCATCTCCTTCCCCTATGCCAAGAGCAAGCAAACCTAAATGTAAGGCTCCAGTACAACTTGAGGTAGTCATAGCATGTTTAGTATTTATGAAGTTTGCAAAGGACTTTTCAAACTTATCAAGATATTTGTTCCATTCATTGTTCCATCCATTAGAAACAGCATCATTTACATAATTTATTTCCTTTTCAGTTATGCTTGGTCCTGCGGTTAAGATCAACTCTCTTTCTTTATTCATGATTACAATTTTTTATTATTTCCTCGCATACAAAATCTATATCCGATTTCTGAAGATTAAAGGCGCTTGGAAGAATGACACCTCTTTCCTCGACAGCACGAGCATTATAATTCTCTACATCACTATTAAACATAGGCATCTTGCTCATTCTGGGCTGAGCTGTACGAATATCAATTCCTTTTTCATTTAAATTGGATAGGAATTCATCTTTGGATATATTTAACTCTTTATCTAGCATTAAACCTGGGTAACAGTAAGTTGCTTTTGTTTGATTAAGCTCCTTAATTAACGATATGTGGGCTATGTCTTTCAGGTTAGTTGAGTACCATTGGTATATATTCCTTTTTTTTTCAACAAGATCTTCTAACCTTTGTATTTGAGAGTGAGCTAAAGCCGCTGGTAGGTTTGGCATAGTATAGTTCCAACCTACGTAATCTGACCAGTAAGTCATCTTAGAATCAGTTCTTCCGTAGGCTGCAAAACATTTTGCTTTCTCAATCAGACTAAAGTTATCAGTAACTAAAGCTCCTCCTTGTCCACCTATAGCCACCTTTGCGCCTTGGAAACTAAAACAACCTAAGTCACCTATGGTGCCTATTTTCTTATTTTTGTAATCAGCTCCTAATCCTGGTGCCGCATCCTCAACAACTCTTAGATTATTGTCAGATGCTATTTTCATAATTTTATCCATATCTGCAGGAATTCCATTCCAGTGAACGACCAATATGGCTTTAGTATTTTTTGTTATTGCTCTAGCTATAG
>MDTB01009016.1_pt1 | contig 18104 bp, 9 predicted proteins | sample 811161 | NCBI WGS metagenome assembly MDTB01 (sample SAMN05326650, study PRJNA326480) | marine metagenome | isolation source: seawater | place: Mediterranean Sea | collected 2009
CAGTGAACCGGGGCTGAATGACTTTGCCAATCGGGTTGCCATGATTGTTGAAGAAGAGGTCAATGATGGTATGCAAGAGGCCATTCATGAGATCAACCAGCAGGGAGAAATCTATCTGAAAGACCCTGGATATATCTCAATTTCAGCTCGTATCGATGGTTTGGAATTGTTGCCGACCTCAGCATTGTCAGATTTACGGCCCATTCGTGTACTGATTGAGGTTTCTGATGTTGAATTGAATGTCGAGTATGTTGGGAACTCTGGTACAAATCCTGACCTGGTACAGCAAAGTATGCACCTCTTGACGGATTCTCTTCTTGCTGCCAATGATGGTGGTTCAGGAATTGAAGTTCCTCCAGGAGAGGACATTGAGATGGATGTCCCGACTCCATTTGCTGACATTGAGGATGAGATTGTTTCACCATCGGTTCGTGTTCGATTGACACTGCCTTGGGGAATCGACTTCTCCAATTTCAAGAGCGAGATGGGTCGAGGAGAAATCTCTGACAACGACGGTTCACAGATGCTGACCTACTTCGTTCCTGTTTGTACATCAAATGTGGCGGAAACCTGCGATGATCAAATCGACACAGTGAGCTTTAGATTGGTGATTGGCGTCGACTATATTCTCGCGCAATTGGCCGTTTATATCGGCTTTTTACTCGGTCTAATCATGCTCTTATTCATGCTGATTCGACGACGAAGACGTCGAAAGAAGGAGCGTAAAAAGGCCAAAGAGGAATCCGAAGTAGTCGGTCAACGCCTGTCGGATTTACGAATTATCAACCAAGAGTCCTATGGCTCGGATGAACTGCCTGAGATGGCTGAATATTCAGGCTTAGATGCCAAAGGAAATATTCCCAAGGAATCATGGGAAGATGATTTTGATTTCTAGTGGATTTCGCGCCAGATTCTCTCTGCCAGAGCTGGACCAATGCCTTGGACTGCAGCCAAATCTTCGGGGCTGGCATGATCGATTCCACGTCGACCTCCAAAGTGACGCAGTAGGGCCTGCAAACGCTTGGCTCCCAATCCTTCGATGGCCTCGAGTGGGTCTTCCAAATCTTTGCGACTGCGACGTTTTCGGTGGAAATTGTTGACAAATCGGTGTGCTTCATCTCGAGCAAATACCAATGCTCGACCATTTCGATCGAGAACCAAATCATTCTGTCCGATTCGATGTATGGTTTCCTCTCGCTTGGCCAATGCTGCTAGTGGGACTTGGTCAACTAGATTCAGTTCTGAAAGCAAAGCATGGATTTCATTCAGATGGGCGATTCCACCGTCAACCAACAATAAGTCTGGCCACTCTTCTTGGCGTTTCAACCAGCGCTCGACCACGTGTCGCATCATGTGGACATCATCCATTGCAGTATCTTTCACTGTGTAGGTTCTGTACGCTTTTTTGTCCGGTCGACCATTGCGTAGACATACACTTGCTCCCACCCTTTCTTTACCTTGCAATTGTGCCATGTCAAAGCAGACAATCAGGTTCAACTGGTCCATGCCGAGAACCTTGGCCGCATCATCGGCAGCTCGTTGTTCCAAACTGCCGCTTTCCTTGAGTTGATTGCGCATCAATTGAGCTTCTGCGTTGGCATCGGCCATACGACGCAACTTGGTCAGCTCTCCTCGCTGTGGGTTTCGCACCTCAACTTTGGAACCTCGTCTTTCCGTCAACCACGATTCCATCCATTCTCCAATTGGTGAAGGTACGAGAATGGTCTTCGGTGGTTTGCGCTGTGCATAGTGCTCAGCGAGGACACGAGATACTGATTCAGAGGAATCTCCTCGATGCATCAGTGGATATTGGACCTGTCCAACCACACTGCCGTTTTCGGTTGAGAGTAGTACCACCGTGCCGAGATCACCCTGATTGGCAAATCCGACCGCATCGCACTCCTGGTAGAATCGTGAATGGATGATTTGCTGCGCCAAGGTTTGTTGGACTGCTGCAATCATATCTCGGCTTCTTGCGGCGGCCTCGTATCGGTATTTTTCGCTGTGTGAATCCATCTCCTCTTGGAGGTTCTTGATGAGCAAATTTGCATCTCCATCGAGAATGCTGACAACGGCCTTGACACGATTTTCATAATCCTCGGTTTCGATGTATCCGAAGGGAAGGTTGTCCCGATTGTCTCGGATTCCAAAATATCGACGAAGCAATTTGATGACCATCTTTGCTGCTTTGGCGTCGGGGAATGGCCCCCAACGCTTGGCATCCTTGGGAGGGTGCCTTGTGTACAGGATTTGTGGGAATTCATGAGTACTGATGGCGATAAATGGGTATGACTTGTCATCCTTCAACAGTGAATTGTATCGGGGCTTGTGTTCGCGAATGAGTTGTCGTTCCAAAATGAGGGCTTCTCCAGGGGTACTGGTGACAATGCAGTCTACAAGATCGGCTTTAGCCACCAGAGTAGGAATCATTTCACGGTCTGGATTTTTGGCAAAATAGGCTCTTACGCGGTCTTTCAGATGCGTAGCCTTGCCGACATACAATACGCGCCCTTTTTCGGTTTTGAAGAGATACACACCCGGTTGTGTAGGCAGGTGCAGCGTCTTCGGGTCGACTGCCATTCTCACGCCTCATGTTGCGCAGACGCTACCCTCAATCAATCCTTGCTCAAAATAGGTGAAGTGTCATTTGTGAAGATGACAGCCGAGGGGGTATGCTGCCCGAGTCTCAGGCGCGCCTCTTGCGTCTTCTCGCGCGATATCCCGAAGAGTTGGTCGAGGCCTGGGATGTGCCTCGTGAACTGTCTCTACCAGGACTTTCAGAATCCCTTGGTTTGGTGCGAAGTGCTCTTCATGAACCGATCAAGGCCCTGGAAGAACAAGGTCTCGTTCAAACGCGAAATGCGCATGTCATCGGTGGTGGTAATCGGAAGCGTGGTGTGGTCCACCTCACTGCGAAAGGAAGGCTACAAGCATCGGCTTTGGTGACAACCGCTGGCCATTCGATGGAGGTTGAAATCACCGATGGCTTACATGGCCGTGAATCAGAACTCACTCAATTAGAATCCGCACTTTCTGAAGGTGCTGTGGTACTAACAGGAATGCCAGGAATCGGTAAAACTGCATTGATCAAAACACTCTGTCAACCGAAGCGATATGTGGCTATGGATGGATCAATGGATGCGCAAAAACTCGTGGCCACCTGGCTTGAAATTGATGATGCTCCGCTCCATTTAGAAGCTCAAATCGAAATGCTTTCTGATTCACATACGATTGCCGTAGATGAACTACAAGAAGTTCACCCTAGACACCAAGAAGGGGTTCATGCGCTTCTCCAAGGCTTGATTGATTCCAAGGTGAGTGTCCTCATTGGTGTACGGGCTCCCTCTCCCTTTGGCAATGCCATCACTCTGTCCGGACTGGATGCTGAGGCCAGCCACAAGTTGCTTGGCGAATCCATCGATTTCGAAACTGCTCAGGATGTGTGTGAAGCGCTGGATGGCCACCCTCTCGCTTTGCATCTCTGGTCTCCCTCTGATGCGCTTCCTGAAGCCAGTGATGCAGTCCAAGCCTTCGTTGAAGAGACCGTATTGTCTCGGGTTGGTGAAACAGAAAGAGATGATCTTGATGCACTCAGTGCGGAACCTCGGCCGGTGAATAGTACCCATCTTGATGATTTGAACCTAAATCCACTCGATGATGCCGCCCTATTGCGTTGGCCAAACGGCCTTGTGGAGGTCCAACACCTAGTTCGCAATGTCCGTCGAGTGGCTTGGCAAGAGCCAGAAGCGATCCATCTCAAGGCGATTGAACGATGGCGCAAAATCGATGATTCTGATGCTCGTTGGTTTGAGGCCTACCACATGCTGATGGCTGGCCAAAACCCATCTGAATTCATTGTCGAACATGAATCTTCAATTCTCGCACAGAGTGCTGCAGCTGCGGCTCTGTTAGACGATGTTTTGCATCTACTTCCGGAGGCTCACGAAATGCGCACCATGGCTGCAAAGTTGGCACTAGATCGTGCAGAATTTACAGTTGCAGAATCATACATTTCAGATCTTGCCGAACCCAACCATATGCTACTTGCTCGCTTGCACCGTAGCCAAGGCAATATCTCAGCCGCAGACAAGGCGGATACGATGGCCAGCGCGGTTGTCAGCAAGGCCGAAGCCGCACAGATGCACCTGTCAAGAATGGCGGCCTTAATCGATGATCGATTGCCCGATGAAATCGGTGCATTGGATGAAGTGGAAAAAGGGCTTTCAAAAACTAAAATTGGGGATCTAGAGGATCGACAAAAACGCTCTGCCATCGTTCTTGTGGCTATTCTCAAGCACCGAATTGCGATTCTTAGAGGTGATAAAAAATCTGCAGCCGAAGTCCGAAATGACCTGGTTGAACTTGCAGGTGGTGAAGATCCACTTACAGAGCGACTTGAACATCTTGAATCCCTCATTCTCTCTGAACCTGATTCTCCCAAACGGCTTGAGGCGGAATCCGCCATGCGCAGATTGGTCGGCCGCACCTCAGAAATTTTGCAGAGGGTTTCATTGGGGTTGAATCTGATTCAATCACAAGCTCGAACAAACCCTCATGGTGCGTTGACTACCCTGGAAAATTTGCAATCTCTACCTCTGCCGATGGATCATCCAGCAGGTCGAAGATTGGATGCACTTCTGTGGTACTGGAAAGGTGAATTGGAGCCAGAGAAGCGTCTAGGATACTGGCGAGAAGCCGTACATCGTTTCCGTCGGGCTGAATGCCCACGGGCAGCTCGCTCTCTCACCGCAAAGTTGCACAAATCGTTGTAATCATTCGGTTTCGCCCTCCATAGGAGGGCAAACCGGGAGCCGAAAGCATTCAATGGGATGTGCGACCGCAGAATCTTATGGTGTCCCACGGAAAGGCCGTCAGTCTGCTGATTTCTGTGCTATTGTTCGCCAGTCTTTCTCCGCTTGCACCAATTTCTCTTGAATCGAATCAAACAACCGATACCGCAGCTCGTGCAACGACCACTTGGGCTGGGACCATGACTCTGACCAGCGATTACACAGTCGCCGCGGGAGATACTCTGATCATCGATGCAGGTGCCACGATTTCGTTTGCAGACAATGTACGATTGTATGTAGAAGGTGAGTTAGATGTAGATGGGACTTCCACCAGTCCGGCAACCATCAATCGCGCTTCGAATTCCATTGCTCACGAGGGAATCCAGTTCAACGCAAGTAGTCGAGGTCGAGGCAGTGTCATCAATCACCTCAACATTCAGGATGCGGAATGGGGCGTCACTATTTACAATAGCAATCCAACACTGAACGATCTTCGAATCGAAAATCCAGATTATGTGGGCATTGATATGTTCGACAATGCCAACCCCACCATTCAGCGTCTCACCATTCAAGATGGAGGCCAAGATGTTGCATCATCCTCAGTCAACAACCGCTACGGTATCGGTATATCGATTGGTGCAAATAGCAATCCTCTAGTTTTGGGAGGAACCTTCGATAATTTAACCACTCGAGCCGTGAACATGTGGGGAGATTCGTCCGGATTCTTACGTGATTTGGCAATCAGTAATATTTCTGCAATCGGCAACAGTGGCTGGTTGTCTGCAGGAATTTGGGTCGAAGATAGCGTGGCTTTATTTGACAATGTCAGCATTGATCGTTCAGACAATGGGATTTGGGTTCAACACATCAGTCAAACCGTCAGTACACGGCCCACGTTTTGGGATACAACTGTGACCAATAGTATGTACCGAGGTGTGTATGTTGAACAATTCAACCACTCTAATTTCAATGCACCTTTGAATGCCATATTTGACAATCTAGAGGTCAGGAATTCTGGCCAAATAGGTGCAAAAACACCCGGATTGTGCTACCAAGCCATTGGCGTAAATACGAGTGGGATTGATTTGCGAAATTCACGTGCGATTAACAATAATTGCAATGGGTTCAAAGGATACATGATTGATTCTGCAACCATCATCGATAATTTGACGTTGGAGGGTAACGGAGAAAGCGCATCAATCAACCGTAACGACCGCGCGGGAATGTTCCTTCGCAGCGTCAATTGGGCCCCTCAGATTCGAAACCTGTCGGTGAATTCGAGTGCGATGGATGGAATTTTCCTTTCTAAAGCCAGCCTTCAGGGATCGAACTGGACCTCGACAAACAACAATGGGCATGGGTTGTACGTTGAAGAGGCCCATCCAGATGTTTCTGAAATCCACCTTGCGAACAATGGGCTCAATGGCTTGCGTGTCTATGATGCCAGTAATGTTGAGTTGTACGATGTCCATTCAAACAACAATGGTGGACAAGCAGTATTCCCAACAGAAGGTGTGGGTCTTTATTTTGAGAAATCAAATGATCTGATGTCAGGTAGCAAGAACGTATCCTGTACGAATTGCTCTTCCTCAAACGATGCTTGGGGCGGTGTGTACATCAAGGATAGTGTGGACATTCAACTTCATCAGTTGTCGGTCACCGACCCAGGAAATAGTGCCTTGTCGGTTGAGGTCGACAACGGCAATCTGAATTTCAATGGCTGGGTTGACATTCATGGTCTAGTGGTTCAAGCCAATCGTACTGGTCCAGTCGTGCAATTGTCAGATACAGAAGCAAGAATTTCGGGGGTACGTCTCAATGGAGCAAACAACGGAATGGCATGGGATGGCAGTGGTGACTCACTCACCAGTTCGTTCACAGACGCAATTTTGTCTGGCTCCAACTGCTTGGAGTTTACCGATTTGTATTTGCTCGAGGCGGTTGATGTTGACGTCTCAGCATGTACGGGCCAAATCAATTTCCGAGATTCGACAATCAACATGTCCAAATCGATTCAAGGCACTTCAGTAGCCTTTGATATGACTGGACAACCGAGCACATTGAGATGGATTGATTCTGGAGATTTGGGTTCACTCAATGTAGGGGTTGGCAGTTTAGTCGACGAGATGTGGACACTACACGTTTGGGCCACAAATCAGCATAACCATGGTTTGCCAAATGCCGAGATGAATCTCTCATTCAATCAATTTGAATCTGGCCAAACACATACCATGCCTTACAGTGGCCACGTAATCCTCGGTCCTTTCTCTGCTCAACAGACAGATTGGATGGGCTCTAGTGCTTGGACTGATTTTTGGATTGGTTGTGAATACGAAGGTGAACGAAGCGACTCAAACCAATCTGAGCCGATCCCCACGAATCGGGTTCCGAATTTCTCATCCCCTGTAGTCACCTGTGAAATTACGCTGACCAATCAAGCTCCACTCATCATTTGGGAATCACCACTCGATGAGGACGTGTTTGGAAGCGGTGCCATTGTCGACTTCAACGCATCAGAAACATGGGATTTAGATGATGATCCCATGACATATACTTGGTCAAGCAGTATTGATGGCCAATTCAGCTCTAGCAATCAGTTTGTGGTCAATGATGGGAATGGTTTGACACTATCCGATGGTCAACACGTCATCATATTCGAGGCCTGTGATGATCAAGGAAACTGTGCCAATGAGAGTCGCGATATCGAGTTGAGAAACCTCCCGCCAGTCATCGATATCACAACAGACCCTGGAGTCGATTTAGATGGTGCTCTACGACTGTATCGCACCGCATCTCTACACATCAACATGTCCGGAACAACCGACCCTGAAGGTGATACGATTCTGTGTGGAATCGATGTCTCCTACCGTTCAGATGATGGCGCTATTGGACCCTGTGCAATGGAGTGGAATACCACATTCTTGGATGCAGGTGACAGCATCTCCACCTTTACCTACACTATTTCCGTTAGTGATGGTGTCAATACTCCTGTGGATTTGATTTACCAAATCGAATTGATCAACGAATTGCCTCACCCCGAATTTACCATCACGAGGATCGGAAATACTTCCGCATTCATGGTTCAACTCGATGCGTTTGGTTCCTATGATCCTGAAGGTGACCCGATGATCTACCGCTGGTCGACCGATTTGATTGGCCTCCTAGTGGATGATGGTGACGGAGTCTGGACGGGGAGATTGCCTGCAGGAACCCATCAAATTACTTTGGAACTTAGTGATGATCGAGTAGAACACCTTGACGTGTGGTCCAGCCATACTGAAACATTGTTGGTTGAAAATACACCTTCGACAGCGATGATTTCCAGTCACTCAGATTTCTCTACAGATTCGAGCTTCATGCACAATTTTGATTCTGAAGGTAGTGGTGATTGGGACCTATCCTGCTCAGAATACTCTGAAGAATGGGCGTCGACACACATTTGTGAGGATGGGACAGTAGTCAACCCTGACAATGTTGCAGTTCGTTGGGACTCAAGCCTTGTAAATGGCGCACTTGGAACCGATTGGACATTGTCAACACGGTTACCCTCAGGCCAACAGACCGTATCCTTCACCGTTGATGATGGTGTACATCCACCTTCGGTATCCAGTATTACAGTAGATGTATCCGAAAGTGCTCCTGTATTGGTTTTGGCCAGCCCAGTCCCAGGTGTTGAAGTGGATAGTGATGGCCCAGTTCTGTTTGATTTTAGAGAATCATTTGATGCAGATGGCGATGAGTTTTCGGTCGAAATTTCTAGTGATTTGCTTGAGGAATTGATCCTTGAAAATGGAACCACCGATTATTGGTACAACGATATGTTGCCATCAGGAGTCCACAATCTCACATTCAATCTAACCGATGCCACTGGGAAATCCAGAATTCACAATCAAATTCTACATGTGAATCCCACTGGACCTAAAGCGACGATCTCCTCGTTGAGTGAAGGCACATACATCGCGCCTGGTGAAGTCATCAACTTGGACGGTTCTCAATCATTGGACGCAGATGATGATATCATCCAGTACATTTGGCGTGAGGTCTTACCTACAGGTACAGTTGAATTGGCCAATGATGAGAATTACACTGCTTGGTTTGAACCGGGGCAGCACACATTTACTCTCACAGTTCGCGACTCACGAGGGGCTACAGACACAGCTTGGGTAAACATCACAGTCGGGAAATCGAATCCGGTGTTGTCTGAGTTGATTGTCAATTTGGATAAATTGGAAGGTGAAGTGAACAACAATTTGGTCGTGACGGTTTTCCTGCAGGATGCTGATGGAACTACCCAGATGCAAGGTAGCGTGCAAGGACGTGTGTCGTTTGGGTCCACAAACAATGAATTCACCATGACAGATGATGGAACTGGTAACGATGAAATCGCAGATGATGGGATTTACACTGGTACAATCACGACAAACCCGGGCGCAGAAAACTGGGCTAGTGTTGAGGTTTGGGCCTTGGATGACGATCTATCTTCGAATGTAGTCAAGGAACAATTGTCTGTTCACCATGCCTCGGGAATCTCAGGAGTGATGGACTTATTGGGTTCTACAGGTGTTACTGCCCTGACAGCATTGGTCCTCATCTTGGTGTTGGTTGGTGGCCTCTATGTGCTCAGAGGAAAGCGTCGTCTGGCTGCGGACCTTGAATTGATTGAATCTTGGGGTGGTGGAATGGGTACAGAACAAATGTTTGACTTAGGTAATGAGGAAACTGCACCCAAACTACCCGATATGGAAGCAGAAGCCCCACCAGCAATGAGCGACTTTGGTGAGCCTTAATCGCTTGAGGTGTAGAATTCAGCATATCGCTCAGCGTTTAGAGCGTAAGTGTACTCATCCAGTACACGTTTCCGTCCTTTCGTTGCCATATCCTGTCTACCATCGTGATTTTGTAGCAACGATTCAATCGTTTTGGCCAACGTTTCCGGTTGGTCAATGTCAAACAATCCCCCTACAGAATCGTCGACCATTTCTGGAAGGGGTCCATCATCAACGGTCACAACCGGAGTTCCACTGGCCATCGCCTCGAGAGGAATCAGACCTTGTCCTTCGTAATATGAGGGATAGGCGACCAAATCAGAACTTCTGAACAATTGTGCCAATTCATCAAACGGTAACCCGGGTTCAATTGTGACTGATTCAGATACACCGAGGCGCTTTGCTTGTCGTTCCAATGTTCGTTTCATGTGTCCTCGACCGACGATAACCAAATGCGCTTTTGGGAATGATTGGAGAACTTCAGGCATCGCTTTCAGAAGTGTACGATATCCTTTGCGAGCCACCAACCGCCCGACGGCCAACAACAGTGGAGTTTCCGTATTAGGCAATCCAGCGAGTGCATTTTCATCGGGTTCCCCATATCGATTTCGTATGGATTCATGTGCGAGCATGGTATCTTCATGGTCCCGATCAAGTGGAACGAACATGTTGGTATCAACACCCCAACGAACCACTTCACATCGCCAATCTTCAGGAGGACTGTATCGTGCAATAAAATCGGCTTTTGTTGCTTCTGAGTTGGCTACACAAACGGTCGAAGCACGAATTGCGGCTCGTTCGTATTTGGCGTAGTATTTTGCAGTCAACAAGATGGCCAAGTCATTCGGATTTTTCCAAACAGCTGCTTCTCCATGTTTGGCCGCTCTGGTCATGCCATCTCTCTCCCCCAACCATGATCCGTGCAAGCTGGTGATGACTGGACCGATTTTCTCGCGTACCATCTGATATTGTTTTTCTTTCCATGAAATCATTGGAGCATGGACGTGAACTGCATGAAACGGATCTTTTTTGTGAATTCGCATCAATTCTCTCATGGCCCATTTCCCGTAAGATACCGTAAATGCCATCGGTAGTGGAGCCCACTTGACCGAGAGTACAGAAACTCCTTTTTGTTGTGGGATTTTCTTCGGGTTTCGATCCGCGGTCTTGTCACGGCGTGTAATGACCGTGACCCGATGTCCGAGTTTGACCAGTGCTCCAGCGAGATGGAACACAGTCGACCCCATTCCACCCCATCGAGGGGGGTATTCTCCTGACAGCATTGCAATGTGCACAAGTCGCCCTCAATGGGGCCTGTAAGGCCCCTAGTTTTCAATCAATCCGGTTTATGCCACCAACGGTTGCATTCAAAACGGGTAGATTACTCCGAGGGCTGGGGATGTCATGACAGACCAATTACCCGTTCACGTGACAGTTGTGATTCCAACTCGCAACGAAGAGGCTGCAATCGTAGATACAATCCGTTCGATTCCGAACGATGGTTGGTGCAAAAAACTCGATTTTTTGATTGTTGATGGAAACTCATCCGACCGCACCCGCGAATTGGCTGAACAAGAGGGCGCATGGGTCGTACTTGAACCTAGGAAGGGGTATGGCCGAGCCTACCGAACCGGCTTTGCATTGGCTCCCGGAGAAATCATTGTCACACTAGATGCTGATTGCACTTATCCGGGTGAAGAAGTACCTGATTTAGTTCGCAAATTGGTTCAGGATGACTTGAAATTCATCACTTGCGATCGATTGCGCCGCGCTGAAGAGGGTGCAATGTCCGGATTGCATGGATTTGGGAACTGGGGATTGTCCGTCACAGCACGTATGTTGTACTGGTATGGAATTCACGATTCACAGAGTGGAATGTGGGTCTTTTGGAAAGACATCATGGAGAACAAAAAAATGCGTCCAACTCACGATGGAATGCCACTCTCAGAGGAAATGAAAATCAACGCACGTCGATGCTATGGTCGGAAGAAGGCAATCGAAGTCAGTGTCCCATATCGAGTACGTGTTGGAGATGCTGAAATCAACACTTGGGGAGATGGTTGGCTCAACTTCCGATTCTTGTTCGCCAAACGGTTGGGAATCAACCGAACCCGTTCTGAATGGGGGCCAGATGAAAACACTCAAGTTTGAGCGTTTTTGGTTGATTTAGGAAATTGTGTAGGGGAATAGCCTTACGTGCGCGGGTGCCTCCGGCACCCGATGCAACCGATAGGCTCCGTTTTGAAGCGCGCCGCCGCCGCATGTGTAATTTTGAGCCTCCTGCTCGCTTGTGCACCGACGGTATCAGCAGATGATGACATGGCTTCAGCCAGCATTTTGTCTGATGGAAGCAGTGGAACAGGCACCGTCAATGCCGATGGCGATCAAGATGATTATTGGCGTATTGATCTCATCAATGGTGACCGCGTTTCCATCAGTGTTGATGCCACTTGGGGTGCAGGAACTGGAGATGATTGTGGTTGGTGGATCTTTGGGGATACTGATCATTGGGAAGGGAAGGTTAAATTCCGAAATTCAGCTGGTGATGAGCTACTTGAGCGCACCATAAAGAGCGACGGAGGACCTACTTCAGTGTCGGTTGATATCGACCCCTCATCTTCGTCCTGGGGGGGGACCGGAACACCCAACGGCAACACCTCATGGTACATCCAAATCCGTTCATCTGGTACCGATTGCGAGGATGATTATGATTACACAATCACTGCTAACATCGACACGGATGACCGAGATAGAGACGAGGACACCTTCCCAGACGATGATGATGATTGTCCCGATACACCCGGTACATCCACACAGGACCGCCATGGTTGCGTTGACGGCGATGGTGACGGCTGGTCAGATTGGGGCGATGCCTTCCCCGATGAAGGTAGCCAATGGTCAGACCAAGATCAAGATGGATTTGGCGACAATTCAAACGGTGTAAATGGTGACCAGTGTGCCATTGCTTGGGGCGACTCATTCGAAGATCGATACGGCTGCCCTGATCGAGATAACGATGGCTGGTCTGATCCCGATAACTGGGGCGAATGGGGCCCTGTTTGGACTACTGCCGATGGTGCAGATGCTTTCTGGGAAGATGCGACTCAATGGTCAGACTACGATGTAGATGGATATGGTGACAACTGGGCTGACCCCGAATGGAATGATTCTCATGAAGAAATGGGAGTGGGTCAATTTGTCGAAAATGCGACGACACCTGATTTCTGCCCCTTAGAAACGGGCTATTCCTTCCAAGACCGCATGGGCTGCCCCGACAATGATGGTGATGGCTGGTCCGCCCCCAGTGGCAATTGGACCTGGGAATACGACGGTGCAGATGCCTTTGATGACGATCCGACTCAACATGCAGACCGTGATCGAGATGGATTTGGAGATAATGCAAGTGGGACCAATGCCGACAGTTTCCCCGACAATCCAACCCAATGGTGGGATACCGATGGTGATGGCTATGGGGACAACAATGGTGAGGGTGATTGGCAGGCAGACAACTTCACAGAAGATGCGACTCAATGGGCTGATTACGACCGCGATGGATATGGAGACAATAGCAGTGGAAACCAACCAGATTCCTGTGTTGAGCGCCCAGGTTCTTCGATGCACGATCGCTATGGTTGCCCCGATACAGATGGTGATGGCTACTCAAATCCTGATTTGGATTGGCCCGCACACCCCGAAGGATTTGCAGATGCATTCCCTGGAGGATTGAATGCTGAATGTGGAAGTTTGTGTGCAACACAATGGCACGATGTCGATGGAGATGGCTATGGTGATAACCAAGGAGACGGTGTTTGGCGACCGGATTCCTGTGTGACCACTTCAGGCACAAGTACCCGCGATCGCTGGGGTTGCCCCGACACCGATCGAGATGGCTCCAGTGACCCCAACATCGAATTGGGCTGGCTGCCTCATCCGGCTGGACAAGCTGATGCTTTCCCAGATGAACCAACCCAGTGGGAAGATTCTGATGGCGATGGCTACGGTGATGAGCAAGCTGGCTTCGAAGGAGATCGTTGTCGAGAATCACCGGGGACCAGTAACGGTGACCGCTTCGGCTGTACTGACACAGATGGTGATGGTTGGTCCGATCAAGGTGATCGATTCCCACAAGATGCATCACAATGGAGAGATGCTGACGGTGATGGCTTTGGAGACAACCCTGATGGGCATCAGGCTGACGAATGTCCGAATGAACTTGTGAATGCAGGTGTATCAGTCATCGATCGATTGGGTTGTCCAGATACCGACGGTGATGGTTACTCAGACGCAGACGATGAATGGCTGGCTTCCCCGGATGGACAAGCTGATGCTTTCCCAAAGAATCGAGTACAGTGGGCTGACTCAGATGGAGATGGCTTTGGTGACAACCCGATTGGTGCAGTTCGTGATGATTGTCCAATTGAGACAGGAACGTCGATGATTGATGTCCAAGGTTGCCCAGACGGTAATGGTGATGGATATTCCGATGATTATGGTGCTGTACGTAGTCAACTGGCATTGATGGGTTCAAATCCTACTTCCAGTTTGCTGACATTTGCTTGGCCACTACTGGTCTTCCTACTGACTCTCTTCACAGTCCGCCTCTCAAGCAAAGAGGGCAGGGAGCCGAATGTTGTTGAAGACAGGCTCGCTAGCGATGGAGGTGAATTCTGATGCACAAGCGTATGTTCACTTTCCTGATTGTTGCCATGATGCTGCCGATGCTATCTACGGTAGTCAGTGCGCAAGATGAAAGCCACATTGTGGTCGCAGGCTCCGGTGCCTTCGCCATCGATGAGAACTATGATGGGGATCTCGATTTGGTCCGGGTCATCGCATCGATTGGTACCACTGCGCCGACGGCTATGGTGGCCGTCGAAGTCATTGCTGACAACGGTGATATGGCGATATCATTCTGGAACAACACCACGCTTGAATCTGGTGAGTCGTTGATTATCAATACCACAATTAAGGCTTGGGCGGATGGTGAATACCAGATGACATTACGAGTGTGGGATACTGAATCCGGCTTGCTGACCCACGACGAAGACCTCGGTATTCACGAACTGGTTGCCAGTCTAACTCCCCCGTATCTTTCCATGGAACTTGAAGCTGATGAACAGATTTTCACTGGAGATACATGTTGGATTCACAGGGTCTCCACGGATTTGGTCGGAGCACATTATGATGTCATGGGGACTGTATCGATTCAAGGTGTTCCTTGGTTGGTTGGTGAGTATGAAACACCACTAGACTGCAGCCGATGGCCAGCAGGTGATTACACTGTAACTGAGCATTATCGAAATGGTTTGGGAATGACTGCAACAGAAACGCTGACTTTCAGCATCGATGTTCATCCTCCTCCCTCATTCATGGTCAATCAAACTGGTCGTGCTACAGAGGCAGGTACACCTTGTGACATGGAAATCGTCCCGACTGAAGATACCGCATTGGAAGAGGTGTCCATTCACTGGGACATTGTAGACCCTGGTCAAGATGTAACCACATACGAAGATTTGGAAATTCTGGACTGTACCATGTGGAGTCCTGGTGTTCATAAGGTTCGAGCAACCCTTACCAGTCCACAGGGTCGAGAAACAACACAAGCGCTGAACTTGGTACGACTCCCACCAGCACCTAACGCCAGTTTGGATGTTCTCAATGCCAGCGGTGATTCATCACTATGGCCTAGTATATCTCAGGGAGATGAGTACGAGCCTACGCCGTTGTTCATGAATCTACCAGCGACCATTTCGTTGGTTGGTGCAGGTGGATTTGTGTTGGCTTTACTATTGGGTCTATTTGTTGGCAAGCGAATGGGTCCGGAACCCGAAGCCGAGCGTGACATTTGGGACACAGTCGACCAAGCTCCAGACAGTGACGGCCTCCCCTCCTTTGTCGATGAATCAGGTGTGCATTGGCGACAACAACCGGATGGAAGCGTCGATTGGTGGGATGCTGCTGAGCGCCGCTGGGAACGTTTCCAAGAGTAATCAAATCCACTCTAACCCTGTGGATGCAGGGGGCGAATTGAAAGACGGATTGAATTTTCGCAGCCCATGGGAATGTTTTCTGCTCAATTTGGCAATCGACTTCGGACTCTCTCACATGGTGCGATTTTCCTCACCATACTGATCCTTGCATTGATCCATCTTCGACCTGTACTTGAACCATTCATCATCGCAGTGTTCATCTTTTTCCTTCTAGCTCCGGGCGCACACTGGCTAAACAATCGTGGGATGCCATTGTTTCCAGCATATGCTCTGGTTGTGACGGGGCTCGCTACCCTTTTTCTCCTCGTAGGGATGTGGTTGTACCAAGACTTGTCGACGTTTTTGGAAGACACAGAACAGTATGCCCAGAAGTTCGACGATTTGATGGCGAAATGGGAAGGAGAAACCGTCTTGGGGTTCACAATTTCATTTGAGGGATTGAGAATCAGTGAGTCGCAAATTGAAAGTGCAGTCCTCTCTTTATTCGGGGAAATCAGCAGTTTTGTCAGCCTGGCATTGACAGTATTTGTGTTCCTCGTATTCATTATTGTTGAGGCTGAAACTCTACCGAAGCGCCTTGCAGCAGCGTATCCATCCGATACAGAAGAGAACCTCAAGGTGATACTTTCCGACATCGGTGAAGGCGTATTTCGCTATGTGATTTTGAAAACTGCGGTCAGCCTTGGCGCGGGTGTGGTCACGGCCGTGATCTTGATTGCCATGGGCATTCCAGGTTGGTTGCTATGGAGTATGCTGACCTTCTTGCTAAGCTATGTTCCTTACATCGGTAGTCTGGTCGCACTTATCCCGCCCGCAATACTTGGATTCCTGCTTTTGGAACCGACTTCAGCGATTATCTTGGTTGTTCTTCTTATTGCTAAAGAGCAAATTTGGGGGCAATTCATTGAGAACAAATTGTTTGGTTCAAGTCTCGATATATCCCCTATCGTCTTGCTCCTAGTCACCGCATTCTGGTTCTGGTTGTGGGGAATCATGGGCATGATTTTGGCAGTTCCGATGGCGGTCATCGCGAAAATTATTCTCAGCAATATTCCAGAAACTCGTCCAATTTCTATTCTACTTTCAGAACGAGCCCCTCGGGCTGAAGAGGAGTGAATATGGATTGGAAAACCCTCGCAGGCATCAGCATCGCTGTTGTTCTATTGTTCATCAATTTCTGGTGGCTCACTGCGGGGCGAAAGAAGGCTCGATTGGATCGAGATTGGGCTCCGGACAATGCTCGAGTGGCTCGATTCGAAATTTCAGAGGACAGCGTTACAATACATAATCGCCGAGATTTCACTTGGCGCTCGACTCGGGATTATGATGAGAGTTGGGATAATTGGACATTTGACCCTAAGGATCTGAAAGACATCTGGTATGTCGTCGATTATTTTCACAAAATTCGTGGAATGGCCCATACGATGATTGGCTTCGAGTTCACCGACAACCGCTTTCTGATGGCCTCGTTTGAAGTTCGCAGAGAGAAAGGTGAGAAGTTTCACCCTTGGACTGGAATGTGGAACGAGTTTGAAATGATTCTAATTTGGGCGACTGAGCGTGATTTGTTGGGAGTCAGAACCAATGCGAGAGGAAATGATGTCTTTCTCTATCCGTGTGATGTCATTCCTGAGAAACAAACTGCACTGTTGGAAGCGATGATACATCGGACCAATCAGTTGGCGGAAACGCCGGAATGGTACAACACGATTACCGCCACCTGCACCACTTCGATTACTCAGATTGTCAATCGAGTCACTCCGGGTCGAGTTCCGTTTACTTGGCGAGCTTACCTGCCGGGATATTCACCATGGACCGCTTGGAAGCGAGGCATCCTCACCAAACGAGGTTCGTTCAAAGAAACCGTTTCTTCTGCGGCGATTAGTGAGAAGGCCAAAGCCGCTGGAGTGGGCAAACCGGGAACCCACGATTACTCAATCAATGTGCGGAAATGACGACCACTAGGGCTCCATCACTTTCGATATGAATCGGACCACCAAGCGCCACATTGTGGAGGCCACGAGTAGAAAATGCGAGCGGCTCATCATCCAAGGGGAATTCAACCCCTGAAATGCTGACATTGGCGCAGGGAGTAAAGGCGAACAGACTCAATTGTGTTCCCGCATCTAGCACCAGTTCCAAGTCATCCAAACATCGCATCACCACATGCTCAGTCATGTGCATGTAAATTTCCAATTCAGGCGGAGCTTCAACCAAAGCAGCAAACACCCCGAGTTGGTGATCAATTTCTCCTCCTTCAACGCCGACAATGTCCACAACTTCTGCCCCATTTTCCGCAGCATAATTCAGGGCCTTGTCTAGGTCAGAAGCATTCTGGTTAGGCAAAGATACGCGCTCGATTTCAGAATCTGTAATTGAATCGAAGTCCCCTGTGGCGAGGGTGACAGGGATTTTTCGCAAAAGCGCAGCATCGGTTCCTCCATCAACGCCAACGATGGTTTCACATGCTTGAGAAAGTGGCTCCCATACGCTCGCAGGCGGCCATTCACCATCCGCACAAAGCAGCCATCGAGCCTCGCCCATAAACACGGCTTGAG
>MDTB01174289.1_pt1 | contig 18101 bp, 14 predicted proteins | sample 811161 | NCBI WGS metagenome assembly MDTB01 (sample SAMN05326650, study PRJNA326480) | marine metagenome | isolation source: seawater | place: Mediterranean Sea | collected 2009
ATGATACTGAAAAGATTTATCTTCGCTCAAAATAAAATAATCTGATGAATTAATATTTAAATCTAATCCACTTATTTCCTTATAAGAATACTCTTTTGTGATTAAATGCTCCACCTCACTTACATCAGAAAGCTTTAATACCGGAGAATTAGCTTTTAATTGAAATGTATTCAAGGAAAGAATTGATAATAAAAAAATTACACTGAGAATTTGAAGAATATTTTTCATAATAATTATTTTAATACTTTACTAAGTATTGTGGGTTTAAAATCAAGTTCTAAAATTGATTTATCAATAGATAAACTTGAGTTTAAGGGCCTACTAGCCTGTTGTTGTAATTGATTAGACCTCACTCTCTGTATTAAAGAAGAATCAAAACCCCAATACCTTGCAATATTACAAACAATCTGATAAATAGAGAGCACCTCACCACTTGAAATATGATATATACCATATTTTTCCTTTTCAATTACACTAAAAATTGCCCTAGAAAGATCATCTACAAAAGTAGGAGTTCTATATTGATCATCAACGATATTAAGTGGCTCATTTTTACCTAAATTAATTTTACATCTTGAAGCAAAATTATTTATATCATCATTCAAACTGTAAACAAGAGAAGTTCTTATAATAGTAGAGCGGAATTTATTTTGACTAATTATTTTTTCTGACTCTAATTTAGAAAAACCATAGTAATTAATAGGATTACATATATCATCTTCACGATAATCTCCCTGTTTACCATCAAACACAAAGTCGGTAGATATATGTATAAAATGCGGATTATAATCCCTACAATAAGATGTAAAATTCAATATGCTATGAGAATTTACACTCAAACATTTAGACTGATTAGTTTCACAATAATCGACGTTAGTTAATGCTGCAGTATTTATAATAATATCTGGTTTATACTCCGCAAGAATCATTTTAGATTCTTCTGTTGACTCGATATCTAAATTAAGATATAAATGTGGGGAGTTTAAAAACTTATCTGGACCTCTACCCGTAGCAACAATAACAAAATTTCTATTCAAGAAAAAATTGCGCAGGGACAGCCCCAATAACCCATTAGACCCAGTAATTAAAATTTTATTCCTCATTGCATTATTAGTCTAAAATGATGACAATTCATAAAAAAACCTACCTGCTATTATATTAATTAATAAAATTTCGCTCAATCAAAACCAACTCCATCTTCTTCTGAATATCCAAACAAACCTGTCTAGAATAATCATAAAAAATTTTTGATTTATTGGCATATAAAATTGATCGCGACATATTAATTAGTAAACCACAAGATTCATTAAAAGCATGCTTACAAACTGTTTCCAAATCACCGCCCTGTGCACCAATTCCGGGCACTAAAAAAAAATGATGAGGCGCACTTTTTCGAATAAGAGACAATTCTAATGGCCGGGTTGCTCCCACAACAAACATAGTATTTGAAGGACTTGACCAATTAAAAGACTTATGAACTATATCTAAGTATAGGGGATGTCCATTATCAGTAACAATATTCTGGATTTCAAAAGCACTATCATTAGAAGTAGCTATTAACAAAATAGCCCATTTATTTTTTCTCAAAAAAGGCTTCACTGCATCTGCCCCCATATATGGAGAAACTGTAACAGCATCACAATTAAAATAATCATAAAATGTGTCTGCATATTTTTTTGCAGAATTAAATATATCAGACCTTTTTGCATCTGCAATAACCAAATGATTGTCAGAGATATAATCTATAGTCTTTTTTAAACTAATTAAACCAGAAGACCCAAGTTTTTCATAAAATGCTAAATTTGGCTTATAGGCAACACACAGATCTTGTGTGGCATCAATAATAAGTTTATTAAACATAAATACAGGGTCATCTTCTTTTAATAAATGCGAAGGCAACAAATCCAGATCTGGATCTAAACCAACACATAGAAAAGATTTTTTAAGACGAATATTTTTAATTAAATCATCTAATTTCATTTATCCATTTTTTAATTTTTCCGCATTTTCTGCAAGCTTCAGCTCTTCTATTAGCTTATTAATGTCACCATTAATAATTTCATTCAATGAATACAAAGTAAGTCCAATTCGATGGTCAGTCACCCGACCTTGAGGGTAATTATATGTTCTTATTTTATCTGAACGATCGCCTGTTTTTACCATTGTTTTTCTTTGCCCAGATATTTCTTCATTTCTTTTTTTCAACTCTATATCATAAATTCTTGACCTCAAAACCTTAAGTGCTTTTGCATAATTTTTAATTTGAGATTTTTGATCTTGACATTGAGCAACAACTCCAGTCGGAATATGAGTTAGACGCACTGCTGAATAAGTAGTGTTAACTGACTGACCTCCAGGACCTGAAGAACAGTAGGTTTCTTTTTTAATATCGCTATCTTTTAACTCAATATCAAAATCTTCAACTTCAGGTAAAACTACCACACTAGCAGCAGATGTATGTACTCTACCCTGAGTTTCTGTTTGTGGCACACGCTGCACACGATGCACACCAGACTCATATTTTAATATACCATACACATCTGTGCCAGAAACACTAAAAACAACCTCTTTAAAACCACCAGAGACACCTTCACTAACATCCATCAATTCCTGCTTCCACTTCTTAGAGTCTATAAATTTTGTATACATTCTAAATAAATCACCAGCAAATATACTAGCTTCATCTCCACCAGCTCCTGCTCTAATTTCAATTACAGCATTTCTAGAATCATCCGGATCTTTAGGAATTAATAATACTTTAATATTCTCATTTAATTTTTCTTTTAATAAAGACGATTGTTCTAAATCTAATTTAGCTAACTCTTTAAGCTCTGCATCACTTTCATTTTTTAAAATATCTTTTGCTTCATCAATATCTTTAAGTGCTTTCATGTATTGACTAATAGTAGACACGATAGGCTCTAAATCCTTATACTCCTTATTCAGTTTTATATATTTAGACATGTCTGAAATTATATCAGGATTCACAATAAGATTTGACACTTCTTCAAATCGCTCTTTTATTGCTATTAATTTATCAATCATAACCTAGTATACAATTAATCCGTCTGGAGACTGAATAGTTAATTTTTTATTGTTTGATTTTTCAACATAACCTATAATTTTAGCATCTAAATCAAAAGAACTTGCAATATCTATAATCTTATTTGAAACTTCTTTTTTTGCATATATCTCCATTCTATGGCCCATATTAAAAACCTTATACATCTCTTGCCAAGAAGCATTAGATTCTTCCTTAATTAATCTAAAAATTGGCGGAATATCAAACATAGAATTTTTACATATATGTAAATTCTCTATAAAATGTAATACTTTTGTTTGACCTCCACCCGTACAATGAATCATACCAGATATTTCTTTTCTATAATATTGCATTATTTTTTTAATAACTGGAGCATACGTTCTAGTAGGAGAAAGTACTAACTTAGCTAATGTAGTAGATTTTAAATTATCAAATAAAGACTTTGTTCCACTATATACTAAAGCTGAGTCCATCATAGGGTCAAAACTTTCGGGAAACTCTACTGCCAAATTATGATGGAAAATATCATGACGAGCAGAGGTTAACCCATTGCTGCCTATTCCCGAATTGTATTCTGATTCATATGTGGTTTTTCCTGAAGACGATAAGCCAACAATAACATCTCCATCAGAAATATTATGATTATTAATAATATCTTGCTTATGTATTCTTGCAATAACAGTATTGTCAACTATTATTGTTCGAACAAGATCACCTACATCAGCAGTCTCTCCTCCGGCAGAAAATATATTAACACCCCATTGTTTATACATTTGAATCAATTCATCAGTTGAGTTAATAATAGCAGAAATAACATCCCCATTAATCAACTTTTTATTTCGACCTATGGTAGATGAAAGAATAAAATTATCTATAGCCCCAACACAAAGTAAATCATCAATATTCATAACTAATGAATCCTGTGCAATACCTTTCCAAACAGAAATATCTTGTGTTTTTTTCCAATAAATATATGCTAATGATGATTTCGTTCCTGCACCATCAGCATGCATAGCCAATACGTAATCTGGAGAATTTGAAAGGTAGTCAGGAATAACTTTACAAAATGTGTATGGAAACAATCCTTTATCTATATTTTTTATTGCATTATGCACATCCTTTTTATCTGCAGAAACACCTCGCTTTAAATATTTATCCATCTTTTATTTTAAATTAAAAAAAAGAGTACCCTATAGGATACTCTTTTATAAAATATTTAACCAAACAACACTTGATTTGTATAATCAATTAAACTCTTGAACAAAATTTCCTTTTGAGTTTTTAATAAGCGGAATTACCTTCCCCCCTTCATCAATAGTAGCACGTTGTATTGTTGGCTCTACACCACCATTTTGAACTGGTGGATTATCCTTTATCCATTGTTCAAAATTATCACTTAACACTTTAAAGTCCGTTCTTCTATTTTTTTGATGCGCATATTCTTTCAGGCGATTAGATTTTAAATTATTAATGTAATCTTTATTGAGTTCTCCAGAAACTAACTCTTGATCATCTTTTTCTATAATAACAGGCTCATTAGATGCCATTCCAACAGGAACTAACCTGTCGACATCAACACCTTTTTCAACCAAATAATTAACACAACTTTGCGCTCTATCAAAAGACAATCTATCATTTAATGTATCACTACCTCGAAAATCAGTATGCGACCTTAACTCAACGACAACATTAGGCCAATCATTTTTAAGTAGTGAAGCTAAAGAATCTAATTCCTGTTTTGAAGTGTCTCTTAAATCAGATTTTCCTAAATCAAATAATACACTTTTTAAAACTAAAGGCCTTCTCATAGTTCTCATTTCAAATTCACGATAAATTGGATACACCAAATGACCCTGTTGATATCCACAACCTTTTTTAGCATCATTTTCTTCAATATACTGACAATCCTTTTTATTAATATTGATAGTATTAATCGTGGTATCCACTTGCTGAAAAAACCACTCTTTATTAACAACTAGTCTATAATCTTCATCTTCTTTAAAATTACATTCATCAAATAAAAAATTACCAAAACCATCTGTATGAGCAATCTTGCTAGATGATGGTCCAATTAATTCAATTTGAGCTCCTTTAATAGGAGAACCATCTGCAACATCAATAACTTGACCAGATAGATTAAAAAATATTTGTTGTTTATCAAAGTAATAAATATCTACCTTACCTTTACTTTTCCATTTATTACCAACTCTACTTGAAGAGAAATAACCTTTTAATTCTGGCTCCACATCACCTTGAACTTGATTTTCAAATGTTATACCGAAATCATCGAAACACGTATTAATAGGATACTGTAGATTAACAGCTTCCTCAAACATTTGTTCTGATGCTCCTTTATATTCTTCATTATATTCTGCTTTATATATATCAAGCCCCCCCATGCCAGGTCTGCCATCTGAAGAAAAATATAGATTTTTTGTTTGACTACTAAAAATAGGGTAACCTTCATTTCCAGAACTATTAATATTTTCTCCTAAATTTTCTGGCTCTCCCCATGCTTTTTTTCTCCTATCATAATGACTTACATATATATCTGTACCACCAAAACCACCTTCTATCTCAGCAGAAAAAAACAAACTTTTTTCATCTGCACTCACTGATGGGCCATGCACATCTACTAATGTGTCTACAGGAACTACTTCCATAGTAGCATCCCTAAACTTCTTGCCTCTAAAAGTAGCAGAATAAATTCTTCGACCTTGATATTTGTTTTTTTCAAAAATAGCTCTTGTGAAAAACATTTTATTACCCCTTTTATTGAAAGACACAACACCCTCTTCAGAATTTTTCATATTAACGACATCTTCCAAACCAACCTCTATATTACTAATTGTGTTGGTGTCCCAATTAGGAGGAACAATAGAGTTTTTATTAGACTTCTTTTTCCTCCCTCTCTTATCTTCTTCTTTTGTAATCAAGAAAACATCCGTAAATGGCTGTCCTGTAATATTGTTGATGTTTTTACCTAAAACGCCTTCCCTAGAAGACGTGAAGTACAACTCGTCATTTTTCTTACCTTTAATAAATGGTGAAAAATCATCTGCTTTAGAATTTAAATTACTACCTGCATTCACTACCCTATACTTACTTCCTTCTTGAATCCATTTTTTAGTTAACTTTAAAGACTCCAAGGCTATTGGACCTAGTGAATTATCTGGATCTAATTGAATGAAATCATCATAAGCCTCTGATGCCTTATCAAATTTTTCTGTTGCCTTATAACATTCAGCCAAATAATAATATACCATTGGATTTTGGTATCTCATTTTTATAGCTCTTCTTAAATTATTCTCCGCCTTTTTGTAATCTCCCAAGAAAAAATAACATTGAGCTAATTTATACCCTATCTCATTCTTCTCATCTCTATCATTTGACCTTTGGTATGCCCGCTTAAAAATAACTTCTGCTTTGCTATACTCACTGTTATTAAATGCTTTATTTGCTTTTTTAAAATCACCTGAGCTTTGAGAAAATGAAAACGCTGAAAAGCAAAAGGCAATAAGTATTAGATAGTATTGAAATTTCATATAAAATTATTAGTTAAAATATCTTTTTTCGCAATTTAGTAATTATTTTATATAAGGAGAAAAAAGAAGCCATTAGTCTGTGAATTAAACTGAATTTACATTATGAATCATAAGAGATACAATTTTATATGGATCTGCATTAGATGCTGGTCTTCGATCCTCTAAATAACCTTTCCAATCGTTGGAAGGCAATGATATTGGAATACGAATTGAAGCACCCCTATCAGAAACACCATAACTAAACTTATCAATAGATTGTGTTTCATGTAAACCTGTTAAACGTTGCTCATTAGCAGAACCATAAACAGCAATATGTTCATCATGTGTCTCTCCTAATTTATTACAAATACTCTCAATATAATCTTTACCACCAATATCTCTCATTTTTTGATTAGAAAAGTTACAATGCATACCAGACCCATTCCAATCCCCCTGTACTGGCTTTGGATGGAACTCTAAACCAACACCAAATTCTTCAGTTACTCTATGAAGTAGATACCTGGCTATCCATAAATCATCCCCTGCAGAAAAAGGATCAGTACCTAAAACCTGGAACTCCCATTGACCCAAAAGAACCTCCGCATTAATTCCAGTTATACTTAAACCAGCCTCTAAACATAAATCTAAATGAGCCTCTACAATTTCTCTGCCTGCTACATTTTTAGTTCCAACAGAGCAGTAATACATTCCTTGTGGATTAGGGAATCCATGGTCAGGAAAGCCTAATGGCCTTGTGCCATCCATTAATGTATATTCCTGCTCAAAACCAAACCAATAGTCATCAAAACCGATAGGGATTTGAGATCGAGTATTAGAAGTATGTGGAGTGCCATCAGGATTCATTACCTCACACAAAACTAAATATGCATCTAATCGAGCTGGGTCCTTATATAATCTAACAGGTTTCAAAACACAATCAGAAAAACTACCCTCCGCTTGTTGTGTAGAACTCCCATCAAAAGACCAATCAGGTAATCTAGAGATATTCTCGTCAAAATTATCAAATTTTAATATTTTGGTTTTACTTCGGAGATTAGCTTCTGGCGCATAGCCGTCTAGCCATATATATTCAAATTTCAATGCAGTCATAGCAGGAATAATTTTTAGTTATGAATTTAGAATTTTTTGTTAAAAATATCACGCTATTAAATTTATCGTATTATTAAGCTAAATAATAAAGTAATAACATTTTTTTATTAACATAAGCAAGTACTTATTAACACTTAACCGAATTAGCGTTCTAATTCATTATAGATATCACTGATTGAATTTTTAATTTTAAAAAACAACTTTCCAAAATCTTTCATCAAAGATGGAAAGTTTTTAGAACCAAAAAACAATAAATAAATTAATAGTACTAGAAAAATCTCTCCAAAACCTAAATTAAATAAAAGAAAATACATAAATAAAAAACTCTTCTAAACTTTAGTTTTTGGGAAGGTTTTTAGTCGTATCATACATAATAGGAGAAGCAATAAATAAAGACGAATATGTCCCTACAATAACGCCCAACATGATAGCAAACATAAAACCCCTAATGATTTCTCCACCAAAAATAAAAATCACTAATAAAACAAAAAAGGTAGTCAAAGATGTATTAATAGTCCTACTTAAAGTGCTATTAAGGGCTCTATTAATCACGTCCATTCTATCACCTGTTTTTATAGATATATATTCTCTAATCCTATCAAAAACTACCACAGTATCATTAAGAGAGTAACCTATAACTGTTAAAATAGCAGCTATAAATGCTTGATCAATTTCTAATGAAAATGGCAATAAACCATAAAAAATTGAGAATACTGATAATAAAATCATAACATCATGGAATACCGCGACAACTGCACCTAAACTATATTGCCACTTCTTAAATCTAAGTAGAATATACATGAATATTAATAACATGGAAAACAATATAGACCAAACTGCTGATTTCTTAATGTCATCTGCAATAGTTGGACCAACTAATTGTGAACTCATGATTTCATACTGCCCTATATTATTATCGGTAAATATTAAAAGGCCATCTTGAAGTTGCTTTTCAACCAAAGTGTCAGCTGATAAATCGTTAATCATATAATTAGTTGTAATTTTGACCTGATTCACGTTACCAAACGTCTTAACTTCTGGAAACATCTTAAGATTATTCTCCGTCAAGAAAACATTACCCAAAATATCTCTAAGTTCACTGGTTACAACTGCATCATCAAAACGAACAACATAAGTCCGTCCTCCTTGAAAATCAACACCTTGATTTAAACCCTTAGTAAATAAAGAGCCTACACCCAGCACAATAATTATTGCTGACAATACATAATATTTTTTTCGATTAGAAAGAAACGAAATATTTAAGTTTTTAAAAGCATTATTAGTAATGAAATTTGAAAATGACACTTTCTTTTTTGCATTTAAACGAGCTTCAAAAATTAATCTAGTAATAAAAATAGCACAAAATAAAGAAGTTAAAATTCCGATAATTAATGTTGTTGCAAAACCTTTAATTGGGCCAGAACCAAAATAAAAAAGCACAACACCCGTAAGTAAAGTAGTAATATTAGCATCAATAATAGAGCTGTATGCATTTTGATAACCATCCCGAATAGCTAAAGTAAGACCTTTACCTTGGGAGATTTCTTCTCTTATTCTCTCATAGATTAACACATTAGCGTCTACTGCCATACCTATTGTCAACACAATTCCCGCGATACCAGGCAATGTTAAAACACCACCTAATCCAGATAAAGCACCAAAAATAAAAAACATATTAACTATTAATGCGATATTTGAGGCAACACCAGCATGCATATAGTAAAAAATCATGTATAATAAAACAAAGCCTAATGCAATTAAAAACGATTTAAAACCTGAATCAATAGCTTCCGCCCCTAATGAAGGACCTACAATTTCTGATTGAATAATTTTAGCTGGCGCAGGTAACTTACCCGCTTTCAAAATATTTGCTAAGTCTTGTGCCTCATCTAATGTGAAATCTCCTGAAATTACTGAACTTCCTCCAGAAATTTCTGCATTAACTAAAGGAAATGAATATACATAATCATCTAAAACAACCGCAATAGATTGACCAATATTTTCTCTGGTCATTTTTTGCCATGATCTAGAACCACCTCTGTTCATTCTCATATTAATTTGAGGATTACCATATTGATCAATATCTTGACTAGCATCAACAATTACATCTCCAGCTAATTTTGCCTTATCCTCCCTATTAGATTTAACAATAATCAAACGTAATCTTTCTTTTTTATCATCAAAAGGTTTTGCTTCCCATAAAAATTTTACATTACGAAACTCCGAAGGCAACAAAGCCAAAACATCTCTATCACTTAAATAACTATTAACTTTAGACGTATCTTTAAGCAATGATGACCCGACTACAGGCCCTGGAATAATTTGAACTCCACCTGAATTAGGATCAATAGCAACATTAGGAGCCAATACTTCAAATAAAGTATTTGTTATATCAGCCAAAGTATCATTTGTATTGAAAGATTCGTCATTTACCAAATCTTCTAGCTGATCATCTAAATTAGAACTTGTATTATCTTGATCATCACTAACATCATACTTTTCCGTCAACAATTGATCAGCTTCTTGCATAAAATTAAAAACATCAACATTATCATAAGTTTCCCAAAACTCTAACACTGCAGCGCTTTGCAATAGTTTTTTCACTCTAACAACATCTTTCACTCCTGGTAATTCTACTATTATACGACCTGTTCTTTCCGCCTTTTGTATACTAGGTTGAGCAACTCCAAATTTATCAATCCTTGCTCTCAATACAGTAAAAGCTCGATCTACTGCACCCTCAGCCTCTAATCTAATAATTTGCATCACTTCTGAATCAGAAGCATCTGTTGGGATTTTATCTCGTAAATCTTTATTTCCAAAAATTCTAGGAGAAGATAAACGACTTAATCCATCTGTATTTATTTCTTCAAATGACTCCTCAAATAGTAGTAAATAATCTAATTGGCTTTGCTTCTCTTTACTAGAAGCCAAACTAAGAGCCTGATTAAAAATTGGATCTTGGCTATCGTCGGATAATGCAATTAAAATATCTTTCATTGATATTTCTAATGTCACATTCATACCTCCTTGAAGATCAAGCCCAAGTTTTAATTCACTATCTTGGCACTCTGAAAGAGTCCAAGATTTTTGACCAAAAAACAACCAGGGTGTATAGACTGGCTCATTTGCTATTGAATCCAAGTAATACTGCTCTAGAGCAAAATCACCACCTGAAAACTCAATAGCCTTACCCTGTTCTCGATTGACAACAAAAGTAAATGATAAAGAGAAAAGAAATGATATAAAAAAAACTATACCAATAAATCTAATTAAATTTCTAACGTTACTATTTTTCATAAAATAATTTAATTTGTAAAATGAACGCAAATATAAAAAAAAGAATGCAAGTTTTAATAGAAATACACAGGTGTTATCATAAGACACGGAAATACGAAAGATTTGTTGTAAATTTATTATAGACTATATGAGTAATTAATTACAATATTTTGAAATGCAAAAAAAAAATCTAATTATATTATTTTTTTTAACAACACTACAGATTGGTGTGACACAGGTATCTTTTACTCCAAGTAATGCGATTGCCGTATATCAAGACAATATACTCCAAACTAACCCATGGGCTGGGGGTATGAATTTTTGTCAATTTTCAAAAATTGACATGAATCTAGATGGATTTGATGATTTATTTATTTTTGATAAATCAGGAAAAAACGGAACACTCAACGGAAATAAAATAATCCCTTTCTTATTTAATTCTACAACAAGTGAATTTGAGTATGCACCTGATTATATTTCAAAATTTCCAGAACTCGTTGACTGGGCACTATTATTAGATTATAATGAAGACTCTAAAGTAGATATTTTCACAAGCTCCAACTCCTCAATTGCATTATACACAAATAATTCTCAAACAGAACTGTCTTTTGAATTCACCAAAGTACTGACATCTGATGCAGGATTTGGGCCAACTAATCTCTATGTTAGCAATGCCGATATACCTGCAATAGTTGATGTGGATGGCGATTCAGATATTGATATATTAACATTCGACCCCTCAGGAACTAACTTGTATTTTCATGAAAATAAATCCATGCAATTATACAATAATTCTGATAGTATAAATCTAATTAGAAGTGATAATTGTTGGGGGAAATTTAAAGAAGATTTTAGCACTAATACCGTTACTTTAAATTTAAATGACGATTGTTCTGAAAATACTGAAATAAGACACGGGGGACATTCTGGATCTACCATTTTAGCATTTGATTTAAATCCAGCGAATAATGGAGGGTTAGAAGTTTTGTTAGGTGATATCACATATGACAACATGGTAATGTTATATAACGGAGGAACTAATGAAGATGCTTTAATGGTAGAACAAGATCCTAATTTTCCTAACTACAGCGAATCCATTAATATTACTAAATTTCCGGCAGCATATTACATTGATGTAGACAATGACAACTTAAAAGACTTAATTATTAGTCCAAATGGTGTCAATGTATCTAAAAATTATCAAAATAATCTTTTCTATAAAAATATTGGTCTTAATTCAGAAAATAATACATTTCAATTTGAATTTATTGAAAATGATTTTATGATTAAAGATATGATTGACGTAGGTAGTAATTCTGCCCCAGTATTATATGACTTAAATAATGATGGATTATTAGATTTAATTATTAGCAATAAAGGTTATTTTGAAGCTGGAAATTATAATTCTCAAATTGCTCTCTATAAAAATATTGGAACTGCAACAAATCCCGTTTTTGAATTTACAACTAATGATTTTAGTAATATTTCCAATCTAGGAAACTTAGTAACTATGCAATCATTACATCCCACATTTGGAGATTTAGACAATGATCAAGATATAGATATGATAATTGGCGATAATAATGGTGAATTATATTATTTTGAAAACAATGGAGAAACATCAACTGAATGGCCAGTGTTTTCAAGCTATGAAATACTAGATATTGATATCGGTAGTTTTGCCACACCTCAATTAATAGATTTAAATCGAGACGGATTACTAGATTTAATTATTGGTGAAAGAATGGGAATAAACAACGGTGTCTATAATGGCATTAATTATTACCAAAATACAGGATCATTAATTAATCCACAATTTGAAGACTATACACCTGAACTTCCAAGTGGTGATTATGATGAAAATCTATCAGAGATTATTATCAAAAGCTTAGGCGGAATTCATATTGCAGACCCTATATACTTAACGGGCTATACTGCACCACATATATTTGAATATAACAATATGTATTATTTGGCGGTAGGGTCAGAAAAAGGTTCAATATATTTATATGACAATATTGAATCTTTTATTGGATTAGACTCGGAACCTACACTTAATTTAAATACAGAATTTAATATAGTTTCAAACAATCTCTTAAGCCCTAATAACTGTATTCATTCAAAAGTTTCTATAACTGACCTAAATAACGACGGACAACTTGATTTGATAAGAGGTAATGCAAGTGGAGGCCTAGAACTATTTATTGGAGAAAGTTTTAATATAGCAAATGTATTATTTGATGTCAGTGAGAGCACGGTGTTTCCAAATCCAAATAATGGAGATTTTTATATTGAATTTAATTCTGAAACAGACTATCAAATTAAATTATACTCTAACTTAGGGCAAATTGTACTAAGTCGGAATATACCAAAAGAAAATACTAGAATTGAGTTGAATAATATATCTAATGGTTTATATATATTGCATCTAAAAAATAAACAAAACCACTTTATTAATAAAGTAATAGTAAATTAAACAATAATTATTCCCAATCCTTTATTTTAATAATGCATTAGTTTGTTTTACAGAAGCTGCTGATTGATGTAGTTGATTTTTATCATTCTCACCTAAGTTAATGTCTACAATTTTTTCAATGCCATTTTTTCCTAAAACAACTGGGACGCCTATAGCTAAATCTGATAAACCATATTCCCCATCTAGCATTACTGAACAGGGGAACATTTTATGTTGATCACATGCAATAGACTGAACCAGTGCAGAAACCGCAGCACCAGGCGCATACCACGCAGATGTACCCAACATAGAAGTTAAAGTTGCTCCACCAACCTTAGTGTCTTGTTTTACTTGCTCTAATCTTTGATTAGACAACAAAGTGGAAACTCGAACACTATTCCTTGTAGCAAAACTTGTTAAGGGAACCATTCCCTTATCACTATGCCCACCTATCACCATAGCCGAAATATCAGAAGAAGGACAATCTAACGCTTCAGACAATCTATATTTAAATCTTGCACTATCTAATGCTCCACCCATTCCTATAACTCTGTTTTTAGGGATACCAGTAGTTTTATAAGTTAAATAAGTCATTGTATCCATTGGATTGCTTACTATGATTAAAATTACATCAGGAGAGTGTTCTATTAAACTAGATGAAACCTCTTTAACAATCCCAGCATTAATACCTATCAATTCTTCTCTAGTCATTCCAGGTTTTCTAGGTATACCACTTGTAATAACTGCAATATCACTACCTGATGTTTTAAAATAATCGTTAGTAGATCCAGTAATTCTAGTATCGAAATTATTTAAAGATGCTGTTTGCATCAAATCCATTGCTTTACCTTCAGCAAAATTCTCTTTAATATCTAACAATACAACCTCAGAAGCAAAATTTTTGATTGCTATATATTCAGCGCAGCTTGCTCCCACTGCACCAGCACCTACTACAGTAATTTTCATGTTTTTAATTTTTTACAAATAATTTACAATACGAATGTATAAAAATATAATTTTTGACATAAGTTCTGTGTAAAATATTTTTATTTAAAATTGTAAATGTAATATATCAACCCTATATTACTTAAATATATACTTGGCATAGTTATTGATATATTCGTTCTAAATAAGCATATTTATGAATAAAAAGATACTTTATATAATCATTGCAGTTATTACATGTCTAGGATCTTCTATCCACGCTCAAGTAGTTGCTGAAGGAGATACCATACTATGTAGTGGGCAAGAAGGCAATGTTGAAGTCACATTAACAGCAACATCATATGCAGTCGACTTAATAAATACTGGAATTTCTACTGATGACACATTTGGTGGAGTTATTAATTTAAATTTTGATTTTGTATTTTATGGCAATACATATAATCAGGTTACGCTATCTTCAAACAACTTTCTGTCATTTAATCTAGCAAATGCAAATACAGCTTCACAATGGCAAATTAATGATGCTATCCCTAATAATGTCGATGGAGCAGAAACTACAAATGGTATTTTATGTCCTTGGCAAGACATTCAACCCGGTGTGAATGGAAATGGTGTTATTGCATATGCAACTATTGGCGAAGCCCCAAATAGAGTTTTTATTGCTTCTTTCTGTGGAATCCCAATGTTTTCATGTACAGATATTTGCTATTCTAGTCAAATTAAATTATTTGAAACAACTAATATTATAGAAACACATATTGCGCAAAAAGTGTTATGTACTAGTTGGAATGGCGGAGCGGCTATACATGGGCTTCATAATATTGATGGCACTATTGCTCATGTAGTAACAGGATTAGATGGAATTGAGAGAAATTATCCAAATCAATGGACGTGTGAAAATGATGGATGGCGCTTCAGTCCTAATGGAGCAACAGATTATATATTAGAAAGTATTGAATTTGCACCAGCAGTAGCAGGAACTGATATTATTTGGCAAGATCAATTTGGCAATCAAATAGGAACAGGAGGGACCATTACAGTAATTCCAGGTGGCAATGTAGTATACACAGCAGGTGCCTCATTGTGCGGTGCAGCTGGAGATTGGTGTGGTTTTGAAGGTGGAATTGAGGGTGATGATGTTAGTATTACATTTGAAGAATTAGAAATTAATGGTGATGCAACAGATATAGTATGTTACTCCGCAAATAATGGGGTTATTGAAGTAATAGCTCCTACTACTGGAAATTGGGTGTATAGTTTATATGAAGATGGCACATTAATTAACTTGGAACAAGAAAATCAAAGTGATGGATTTGTTTTTCAAAATCTATCACCCGGCACATATACTGCAACAATTACAGAAGAAGAAAGTGGCTGTGTTAGTGAGGAATTAATATTAGAGATAATAGAACCAAATGAAATTAATGCTGACACCAATATTACAAGCATTGAATGTTATGGTGAAGATAATGGTAGTATCGAAATTGAAATTAATGGCGGAACTCCTCCATATAGTACATTGATAGGCGATGACACCCAGACAATTGACATACAAACTGGAAACACAGTCTTGTTAAACAATTTAAATGCAGGCGACTATTATTTCTCTACTACTGACAATAATGGCTGCCTAATTCCTGGTGACGAAGTTTTTTTTAGTATTTCAGAACCTAGTGAGATTATAATAAATACTGACGAAATTGGACAAGTAACATGTGAAGATGCTGCAAATGGATTTATCTCGATTACAACTGAAGGTGGAAATAATGAATCTTACACATACTTATGGTCTAGTAATAATGGTTTTGTGTCTTCTGAAGAAGACATCTCTGAAATTAGTGGAGGATTATACACTCTAGAAGTTATAGACGCTAATGACTGTTCTGCTAGTATTACAATTGAAATCAATGAAAATGAAGGCATTACATTGGAGGGCTCTATTTCAGAATGTATAATAGATAACAATGGTGTAATTACAACAAATATTAGTGGAGGAACCCCTGAATACACATATAGTTTAGTCTACAACAATGAAATATTTGATACAAATAATACAGGTGTTTTTTCTAATCTAAATGGTGGAGAATACTCAATCATAGTATCCGATTTTTTTGAATGTGAATCTGAAATACCATTTAGTTTAAATTCAGCACCTATAGCAGATTTTAGTGTTAATGAATATGAATTCTATCTATCCAATAATCCTTCTGAATTCACAGACTTAACTGATGATACTGATATCATGTCATGGAGCTGGGATTTTGGGGACGGTAATTCTTCAAATGAACAAAACCCTTCTCATTTATATACTAACCCGGGAATTTATTATATCAATTTAATTGTTACTGATTCTTATGGTTGCACTGATGAGATAACACAAAAAGTAGAAATACTCCAAGATTATTACTCATATACACCAACTATATTCACTCCCAATAATGATGGCATTAATGATACATTTTCACCATCCTTAGTTAATATTGATAAATCAGCATACTTACTTTTGATATTTGACAGATGGGGCAATCAAGTTTTTGAAACCACAAAGTATAGTGAAGGATGGGAAGGTAGGGAGAAAAATGGCACACTCCTACCTCCTGATGTATATAGTTATAAAATAACCTACAATACAAATAGAGGGGTTTCTAAAATTGAAAAAGGTCATTTAATTATGGCAAGATAAAATCACAATAATTAATTAGTTTTTTATGGAAAATTCTAATTTATATTGTGAATTTGTTCAAAATTTACCTTCCGATAATGTGCATCGAATCTATCATGATACTGAATACGGATTTCCTGTAAATTCTGATAATGAATTATTTGGAAGACTTGTTTTAGAAATCAATCAAGCTGGATTATCCTGGGACATAATACTAAAAAAGAAAATGAGTTTCAAAAAAGCCTTTTCTAATTTTAATATTCAAGAAATAGCAAGATACAATAATAATAAGATTTCTGAATTAATGAACAATGCAGATATAATTAGAAATAAACTCAAAATAAATGCAGTAATATACAATGCAAATCAAATCATGATATTACAAAAAAAATACGGCTCATTTAAAAATTGGCTAGACCAAAACAGTAATTTGAATTTAGAAAATTGGATTAAAATTTTTAAAATAAATTTCAAATTTACCGGAAAAGAAATTACTAAAGAGTTTTTAATTAGCACAGGTTATTTAGATGGTGCTCATCACCCTAAATGTCAAATCTATAATCTTTTGATACAAAAAAAACAGATTGGTTAACAAAAGACTACTAAAGACATTACTCTAAATTAATATAAGATGTATATTCTTAGTAAAAAATTGACTAAATACCCCTCTGAATTTACATCTTATATTAAAAGACATTTTAATGGTCAGCATGTTCTTCGCAATGTACATTTGTATATGTGCCAGCTGAAAATGTTTCTCCCATATGATCAAATGCTTCTGTCACAAAACCATTTGACTCAACATCTGAAAGGGCATCACCACAAAATTCACCAATTTCATAAGAATGATCAATTGTCCCGTCAGCCATTTGAAGTTGAAGGTGACATTCATGACAACCATGGTCATCGTGATCATCTTCTTCACAAGAAATAAAAAAAAGACTAGACACCAACAACGGTAAAAAAAATAACTTTTTCATTTAATTTTTGTTTTAGTTTAACATTGATAATACAAACCATATTATTTCGCTTCATAAAAGCTCATCAGAATGTTTTTTAAAATTTATATTTTGCACTTAAATA
>MDTB01074571.1_pt1 | contig 18100 bp, 18 predicted proteins | sample 811161 | NCBI WGS metagenome assembly MDTB01 (sample SAMN05326650, study PRJNA326480) | marine metagenome | isolation source: seawater | place: Mediterranean Sea | collected 2009
AACTGCGGTTGATACGGCAGAAGCCGTTGAAATCGATGTCAAAGCCGAAGTACAACGTGCTATTGACGAAAATAATGCTCGTACAGCTTCAATCACAACTTTATGTCGTGAGTACAAACAGTATGGAGCAGAAGATATTGCAGATGCTTTAATTAGAGGAAATAAATCTTCTGATGAAGCAAAAGCAGCAATCCTCGATCTTGTTAAAAACAAGTCAGAGGTAAATAATACTCCTATTCGTTCTACTGACATGATTGAGCAAAAACAGTCTAAAGAATTTCTTGATAAGAAAGAAGTTAAACAATTCTCATTTTTGAGAGCTATTAATGCCCTAGCATCTCCAGCAGATAAGCAAGCACAAGAAGCTGCTGCATTTGAAAGAGAAGTTTCTGATGAAGCTGCAAAGCGCTATGGTAGACCAGCAAAAGGAATCATTGTTCCTAACGAAGTTTTAAAAAGAGACTTGAATGTTGGTACTGCTGCTGATGGTGGTAACTTAGTTAGCACAGAGCTTCTAAGCGGTTCATTTATAGAAATCTTGAGAAATAAGATGGCTATTATGGAAGCTGGTGTAACTATGCTTACTGGGTTAGAAGGTAACATTTCAATTCCGAAGCAAGACGGCACAACTTCTGCTTACTGGGTAGGAGAAGGTGGCGCTCCAACCGAGGGTCAGCAAAGCTTTACGCAAATTTCAATGACACCAAAGACAATCGGTGCATTTACTGACTTTACTAGAAAAACTCTTCTACAATCTTCAATTGATATTGAAGCATTTGTAAGAGATGACATTGCTAAAAAGATTGCTCTTGAGCTAGATCGTACAGCTATCTATGGAACAGGTTCTTCTAACCAGCCATTAGGTCTAAAAGATACAAGTGGTATTGGCTCTCAATCCTTAACATCATTCGGGACATTCGCCGAATATATTGGGATGGAAACCGATGTTGCAGTAGCAAATGCAGAGGGTGGTTCTATGAAGTACCTCGTCAATGCTTCTGCAAGAGGTGCATTAAAGTCAACAGAAAAAGCTTCAAACACAGGTATGTTCGTGTTTGATAATAACCAAATCAATGGTTATGACGCTATTGTTTCTGGCCAGTTAGCTAACAATGACGCAATCTTCGGAGACTTTAGTCAGTTTATCGTTGGAATGTGGTCTGGTTTAGATCTAACAGTTGATCCATATGCTGGTGCAACTGCTGGAACAGTAAGAATCATTGCTTTACAGGATATCGATTACGCTATTCGTCAGGCTGGGGCATTTTGTTTCGCAACTTAATATGAAAGTTGAGTTAATCAGAGGTGTGTTGATAGCTGGAGTCGTAAAAGACTCCGGCACAACCATTGATGTAGATCAAGATTTGGCTAGATCGCTTATAGGCAGCGGTAAAGCTGTAATCCCTGTTGTTAAGACAACACCAAAAGCAAAGCCTAAACCTAAAACTAAAACTGTTGTTAAGGACGACTGACATGGGCTACAACCGATTAAATCTAGAAAAGCTTGACCTTTTATCAGGTCTTGGCACTTCTACTAAAACTGCTACTGGACAAGGTACTGGTATCGATCTTTTAGAATATGAAGGAGATATCCTTTTTATTCTTGATTCTGCTGCTGGTGGCGGATCATCTCCAACATTAGATGTAACTATTGAAGATTCTGCTGACAATTCAACATTTGCTGCATTGTCTGGAGCAGCCTTCACTCAAGTTACTGGTAGTGCATCATCACAAAAATTATCTATTAGTGCTGATGAATGCAAAAGATATGTAAGAGTTAAATTCACTATTGGTGGATCATCTCCTACATTTGATCTATCCGTAACTGGATTAGGTCTTAAAAAATATGGTTAAATATATTGCCCCTTTATTGGGGCTTTTCTTATGGCTTTTACAGAAGATTTAGATGCTTTTTTTATAGATTTCAAAGATTCTGTTATTTATAACAGTAAAGAATATACAGCTTTTTTAGATCAACCAGATGAAATAATTGCAGATAGTACAGTTTTAACAACTGATTATGAGTTAACAGGAAAAACATCTGATTTTGGCGCAATTATTTTTGACGAACAAATAGAAATAAATCAAGAAAATTATAAAGTTAGAAGTGTTAGAAAAATTGATGATGGTACTCTTTGTATAGTATCTCTGACTAAAGAGGAATAAATGTCATCAAAAAGAGAACAAATTCTTGCAGCATTAAAAACAAAATTAACAGGCACTACTGGAGTGGCTAAACGCATCTACAGAAGCCGTCCAGAAGCTTTTGCAAAAGCAGAAACTCCAGCTATAGTTTTAGAGCCTATTAGTGATACGGCATTAGATACTAATAGTATCTATGACAAAATTACTTGGGAATTTAGGATAAGAGTTTCTGTGATAGTTAGAGGTGCTATACCAGATAAAGTTGCTGATCCAACAAATGTTAGTTTATATAATAAATTGATGACTGATCCAACTATTGGAGGTTTAGCTATAGATATAAAACCATCTACAGTTAATTTTGAAATAGTTGAAGCAGATCAGCCAGCAGGGATAATTTCTAACGAATTTGACATAGAGTATCGTAGTTCATATAACAATCTTTCAACCTAACAACCTTGTTGCACTAATATATTAAATGAACGATAGATAAACTCCAATGGCATTATTGCAACGAAAACGAGTCATTCTTATTGAAACTGAATCTGGTACTGCCGAAGCAACTGTCGGAGCAACTGATGCGGTTCAAGTTATTGATTTAAGTATCACACCACAATCAAGTGATGTAGTAAATAGAGATGTTGTTAGACCTTATTTTGGTGCTAGTGAGCAATTATTAGCAAACACTAAGGTTGAATGTACATTTTCTGTAGAAATGGCTGGATCTGGCGCAGCCGGGACAGCGCCTAGATATTCAAAAGCCTTAGAAGCGTGTGGAATGAAAGAAACCATCGCCTCTGGTACTTCGGTTACTTACAAACCAATGTCTACAGGAATTGAGACAGTTACTATCCACTACAACGTAGATGGTCTGCTTCATAAGGCAATAAATTGTCGCGGAACTTTTGCTCTCAACTGCGAGGTAGGCTCGATTCCAAGAATTGATTTTACATTTACTGGAGAATATATAGCTCCAACAGATTCTGCTCTACCAAGTGTTACCTATGGAGATCAGGCATCTCCTTTAATATTTAAAAATGGAAATACTACTGGATTCCAAATATTAAGTCATGCTGGCTCATTAAATAGCTTTTCAATGGATTTAGGCAATACTGTTGAATATAGAGAATTAGTAGGAGCTTCTACGGCAAAAGAAGTTTTGATTACTGATAGAGCAGCAACTGGAAGTTTATCAATAGAAGCTGTTGCATTAAGCACTAAAGACTTTTTTGCTGCTTCAATAGCAGAAGGTTCATTAGGTAACTTACAATTCCTACATGGAACAACTGCTGGTAATAAAGTTCAATTTATTTCTTCTAGAGTCGATATTGGAGATGTAGCTTACAGCGAAATGCAAGGAGTGGTAATGCTCGATATTCCTTACACTCTTGTACCAAGTACTTCTTCTACGGCAGCAGAAGGAGATGAATTTAGTTTAATTTATACTTAACTTTTTAAAATATTAAAGCTAGAGTGTAGAAGTATATTTATTTCTACACTTTATGACTTTTATAAGAAAAAAGAAAAAAACTTTTAAATGGCCTGTAATCGTTCGTGAACCAAGCGAAACTGATGCTGGCGTATATGATGAAAGTGAGTTTATTGGTATTTTTAGAAGATTAAAAATAAGTGAATATGAAAAAGCAACAGAAAATAAATCTGAATTTCAAATGCTTAAGCTTATGCTTGTAGGTTGGGAAAATATGAAAGAAGAAGATGGAGAAGATATTGTTTTTAATGATAAAAATTTAAAAGAATTTATGGATGATACAGATTGGATAAAAGCTGTATCTACTGCTTATACCGCATCTTTAACAGGAGAAAAAGTAAAAAACTAAAAGAGGCAGTTCTGTATTGGTTAGGTGTAGGCAATGTTATTGACGAAACCACCAATGACGCAAAAGCATTTGGAATAGAATTGCCTAAAAAAGAAGAGAAAAAAGAAGAAGTATTTGAAGTTTACGATGATAATTGGGATGCTGTAGAAATGTTTATTAAGGCACAAACACAATGGCAAACATCTGCTGGAGGTTTCGTTGGGTTAAAATATGAGATATTCTTAATGCAAGGAGGATTGTTTGACCTTTACAATATTAAAGATAGGACTAAAATTCTAGAAGAACTGCAAATCATGGAAAGTTACGCTTTGCCAGAATTAAATAAAGAGAGCAAAAAATAATGGCTGGTACTGTAAGTGATATCCTTTTAAAGTTTAGAGCAGAAGGAGAAAGCGATGTTGGTAATGCATTTAAAAGAATTACAAGAGAAGCAAGGCAAGTTGAAAAAACTTTTAAAAATTTAAGTGATTCAGGTATAAAAAAATTACGAACAGAAATAAATTCTTTAAAATCAGCAAACGTAAATAGTATTTCATCTATGAGGGCGCAAAAAAATGCGTTATTAGGTCTTAGAGATATGGCAGACGTTGCTGGTGCTGAATTCAAACAGTTAACTGCTGATATTGCTGCATTAGATGCAAGAATGAAATCAGCTACTGCAACATCTGGAGGATTCAAAGGTAAATTAAAAGGATTTGCAAAAGGCGCTGGAGCTATAGCTGCTGGTGGTATTTTTGGAGGAATTGAAGGAGCTATTGGTGGTGGTATTGGTTTAGCATTATCTGGTGGTAATCCAGCAGGGGCAGCGGTAGGTGCGGCTGTTGGCGCACAAGTAGGAATGGTTAGACAACAAATTGCTGGTCTAGCGGAATATTCCGCTGCTTTAGGATTACAACGTAAAGCATTAAGACTAGTTATTGGAGATACAAATGAATACAATAAAGCACAGCAATTTCTAAAACAAACATCAAAAGATTTAGCTATACCTCAAGATATTATTACTAGACAATTTACTTCTTTAACAGCATCTGTAGTTGGTGCTGGTTATTCTGTTGATGACGCAAAAAAAGCATTTGAGGCAATAGCTGCTGGTATTAGAGGTACTGGTGGAAATTTAGAAGATATGAAAGCAGCGATGAGAGCGACTGCACAGGTATTTTCAAAAGGCAAGGTGTCTGCGGAAGAATTGAGACAACAATTGGGCGAAAGATTACCCGGCGCATTTACATTGTTTGCTGATTCTATGGATAAAACACCAGCAGAATTAGATAAGGCATTAGAACAAGGAAAAGTAACGCTTGATGATTTCATGAAGTTTGCTTCAACCTTGTTTAACACTTATGGAGAAAATGCAAAAATTCTTGCAAAAAGTCCTGAAGCTGCTGGAGATAGATTACAAACAGCTATGTCAGAATTAAAAGATGCTGTCGGTAAAACAATTATTCCAATAGGTGCTGCTTTTCAAACGGCATTCAATGATATTGTTGAGGGTTTAGCTGAATCTGAAGGTGCAATGACAGCAATATCAGTAACATTTAAAGTTGTAGGCGCAGCAGCGTTTGCAACTATGGCTTCTATAAGATTTTTAACTAGATCTTTAGTTGACATGGCAAAAATTTTATATCACATATCACAGCTTGAATTTAAAAAAGCTTTTGAAGTTGTGCAAAAAGGTATTGAAGATACCGCTGAAAACGCTAAAAAAGATTTTCAAGCTTTATATAATATTTTTGATCCATCAGAAACAGACATAACTGGTGGTTTAAATAAGGATAGTAAAAAGAATATTGAGGAAACAGAGGGCAGTTTAAATAATTTAAAAAATACAAGTATAAATGTATTTAGTTCTATTAGAGATGGAATAGCTAGTTATGCCGAATCAATAAAAGATTTTAACGCACAAATAAAATCTGCTACTGAAAATGCATTTAAGAGAATGGAAGATGCACTTGTGAATTTTGTAATGACAGGTAAGTTGAATTTTGCTGATTTTGCAAGATCAATAATTGCTGATATTACAAGAATATATATAAGATCATTATTACTTAATACTATAGGAAGATTTTTTAATCCAGTACAAGCAGTAGTTCCTGATGATACATTTGGAACAGGGATACCAAGCAATCCAACTAGTGTATTCGGATCTAAAAATGCTATGGGTAATGTTTATGGCAAAAATGGAATAGTACCATTTGCTAAAGGTGGCACAATTGTCCGAAAGCCAACATTATTTCCTTTTGCCAATGGTGGAGTCGGTTTGATGGCTGAAGCCGGTTATCCAGAAGCTATAATGCCGCTTAGACGTACAAAGCAAGGTAAGTTAGGTGTTGAGGCAACAGGAGGAGGTGGAGGTGCAGTTGTAAATGTGAGTGTCAATGCTGGCGGTACTAATGCAGAAGGTAATACAATGAAAGCAAATCAGCTTGGTAAATTAATAGGTACTGCTATAGAAGCAGAACTAATAAAACAAAAAAGACCCGGCGGTATTCTTTATAGCTAATGGCTACTTTTGACAACACTACTGTAGGTTCTGATGTATCTCCTAGTTATCAGCCTTCTTTGTCTATAGAAAATAATATTTTTAAAGTAGGATTGGGAGATGGTTATGAGCAAAGATTATCGAAAGGAGTAAATCCTTCGAGAAGAACTTTTACTTTGCCATTTAAAAGTAGGTCAACGACAGATACAAATAATATTCTTAATTTTCTTGCATCCGCAACAGGAGGTAATAATGGTGCAAGTTCATTTAATTGGACACCACCTCTTGGACTTACAGGAAAGTGGACTTGTGAAAATCCAAAGGTAACTTTTCTTTCTCATAACGTACATGATATTGAACTAGTTTTTCGTGAAGTATTTGAAACATGACTGATTCTTATATTGCAGAAGCACAAAAACTAGCTCCTAGTTCAATAATCGAATTATTTGAGCTTGAACTGGTTGAAGGGCTACATTACGCTACAGGTAATCCAGATAATGTAATAACAACGTATAGATGGCACGCCGGAACAAATTCGAGATTAAATCAATCAGTTATTTTTAATAGTCAAGTTTACACTCCTATGCCAATAGAAGCGGAGGGTTTTGACTATAAAAGTGGTAAAAATGATTCTTTAGCAAGACCAACATTAAGAATAAGTAATTTATTATCAACAATTTCTTCTATTTTAATTGATGTTAATAAAATAACTGCTGGTAATGATTTGTTAAATGCAAAGGTTACAAGAAAAAGAACTTTTGCAATGTTTCTTGATTCTGATAACTTTGGAAATGTGGGAACTACAACCTACATAGTAACTGTGGTTCAAGATTCAGAAAATGCTAATGTTTTTGCAATCAATGGTTCACAAAAACCAGCATTAACATTAACAAGAGGTCATAATTATATTTTTGATCAAAGTGATATATCGAATCAAGGACATCCATTACTTATAAGACAATCTGATGATAGTGCATTTACAACTGGAGTTTCTACATTTGGAACTATTGCACAAACAGGTGGATATACATATTTTTCTGTACCAACTTCAGCACCATCTTCATTGAAATACTATTGTTCCGTTCATGGTAATGGGATGGGTAACAATATTACTGTTAACAGTTATGTAAATCCAAACGCCAATCCAAACGCTACTAGTAGAGATGAAGTCTACTTTATTGATAGAAAATCTACTGAGAATAGATCAGTTGTAGAATTTGAGTTAGCACAAAGCTGGGATTTACCTAATTTTAAGTTACCAAAACGTCAAGTCTTACCAAGACAGTTTCCCGGCGTAGGCTCGTTCCATGAGTAATTGGAGAGTTGATGCTCAAAAACACGCAGAAGATATGTTTCCTTCTGAGGTTTGTGGTTTAGTTGTTGTTATAAAAGGAAGAAAAAGATATATAAAGTGCAAAAACGTAGCAGCAAATACCTATGATCATTTTATAATTGATCCTATTGATTACGCAGATGCAGAAGATAAGGGAACAATATTTGGCGTTTTTCATTCACATCCATATCAAACACCATTTCCAAGTTCTGCTGATAAAACAGCTTGTGAAATCTCAAAAAAAGTTTGGTATATATATGGAGTTGCATTAGGTCAATGGCATGAATTTGAACCTTCAGGTTATAAAGCACCTCTAATTGGAAGGCATTATGCTTTTGGTGTACATGACTGTTGGACTCTTGTGAAAGACTATTATGAGTCTGTTGGTATTAATTTAAGAGATTGGGAAAGACCAAGAGATCCAGATAGTTTTAGAGAAAATCCATATTTTGACAAGTGTTTTGTTGATACAGGCTTTAGAGAGTTAAACTCAGATGAAGAACTAGAGCATGGAGACAGTATATTGATGGCTATAAATAGTAGAGGATTAAATCATGTTGGTGTATTTTTATTGCCACAACAGATGATATTACATCATATAGAAGGTAGACTAAGCTCAAAGGATTTTTATGGCGAATGGCTTGTAAAATGTACTGGGAAAAGGTTGCGCTATGTTAAGTAAAATAAAACTGTATGGAGAATTAGCAAGTTTTTGTGGCAACAAAAATCAGTATGAGGCGATTGTTAATAAACCAGTAGATGCAATAAATTTTTTAAAAGTTAACTTTGCTAATTTAGAAAAGCACATGGCCTCGCAGTTTTATCAGGTATATATAGGAGAACACATAATAGATGAAGAATTATTAGATTTTCCTAGTGGTGGTTTAGATATAAAAATAATTCCAGTTGTTTCTGGTTCTGGAAATGTAGGAAAAATTATAGCTGGCGTAGCATTAATAGGTATAGCTGTTGGTTTTGGAGGTGCTGGTTTTGGAATATTAAAAGAAAGTATTTTTTTAACAAACGCAACAACAGGTGCAATTACAGGATTAAATTATTACGCTCTTGCTGGCAAAATTGGAATGTTATTAGTTTTAAGTGGTGTTGCTGGATTATTAACTCCAACTCCAGAATTACCAGAAGATGCAGATGATCCAATAAAATCATTCTCATTTAGTGGTATTCAAAACACTACACGTTCAGGAACTGCAATTCCGATTGTATATGGAAAAACGCTGGTTGGGTCAATTCCAATTTCAACAAAAATTGAAACTATCGATGTAGAAGCATGACTAAAAATTTTATTGCTGGTTCTGGTGGTGGCGGCGGAAAGGGTGGTGGTGGTGGCTCGCGCACACCATCAACCGATCCAGATTCTTTAAACAGTAGAGCTTTTGGTCGGATTGTTGATTTAATAAGCGAGGGAGAAATAGAAGGATTAGTTGATGATGGTTTTGTAAATCCAATATCTGGTGCAACAGATTCTTGGATGAGATCTATATTTTTAGATAATACACCTCTAAAAAATGCAGATGGTACAGTCAATTTTGACGACACAATTATTAAAGTAAATAATGGTACATCTGACCAACCTGTACTTCAAGGTTTTGTTCAAGCTGGAAATATCATTTCTAATCCACAAAGTGGTGTAGAAATTGATGCGTCAGGACAAACTTTTAATATTACAGATACAAGTGTTGACTCAGTCGTTTTTCTTTTAAGTGTTCCAACATTACAAAAAATAAAAAATAATGGAGATACTTTAGGAACTAATTTTGTATTTAAATTTCAAAGATCATTAGCAAACGGCGCTTTTCAAGACGTAAATATTGCTGGTACTGGAGTAAATCAAACTATAAAAGGAAGAACAGCAGATTTATATCAAAAACAATATGAATTTGATTTAAGTTCTATTGTTGAAGCTAACTTCCCAGTACGATTTAAAATTTTAAGAATATCAGATTCTGATACAACATTTATGAATAGTAATAGTGATTTTATTAGTCACACAAGTAAGTTTTTTATTACATCTCATACTTTAGTTAAAGAACAAGGAGAAAATTTTAGTGGAACATATACACACAATAATGGTAGCGGCGGTGCTGGTACTCTTCTTACAATCACATCTACTGGTAATCATAATTTTGAGGTAGGAGATAGCATTGGATGTGAATTGCAGAATAGTGACAATATTAGAACATCAGTAACATCCGTAATATCAGAAACAATATTTACGGCGCAACATACAGCAAGTGCTAATGTCTCAGGAACTATATCTTTTGGTAAAAGATTTAATTATCCTAACTGTGCAGTTTTAGGTTTAAGAATAGATGCTGAACAATTTAATTCTGTACCAAAAAGAAGTTATTTAATAAAAGGAATTAAAGTTAAAATTCCTAATGGAGTGACAGTTGATTCTAATAACGGAAGAATAATATATCCAGATAATTATGTTTTTAACGGCACACTTGGAGCAGCGCAATGGACAACCGACCCTGCTTGGTGCTTATTCGATCTTTTAACAAGTCAACGCTTTGGATGTGGGGATTTTATATCTGCAAGTCAGTTAGATATTTATAGTTTTTATGCAGCATCTGTATATTGTTCAGAGCTTGTAACTTTTAAAGATAGATTAGCAACTGGCGTTATATCAACAATAACAGAACCAAGATTTAGCCTTAATGTAAATATTCAAACAAGGCAAGATGTTTTTAAGGTTATTAATAGTCTTTGCTCAGTTTTTAGAGCTATGCCATTATATGTTTCAGGCAATTTTAGTCTTATTCAGGATAAGGCAAATATTAATCCTTCTTTTTTATTTACAGATTCCAATGTTACTGACGATGGATTTACATATTCTGGTAGCTCATCAAAAACTAGAGCTACAGTTATAGTTGTAAAGTATTTTGATTTAGAGTTACGAGATGCGGCTTATGAGCAAATAATTGATAATGATGCATTAACTAAGTACGGCGCAATAACAAAAAACATCGATAGTTTTGGCGTAACTTCAAGGCATCAAGCTAGAAGACTTGGTAAGTGGTTTTTAACCACTTTGGCAACCGAAACAGAAATGATATCTTTCACAACTACAATACAAGCTGGAGCATTATTAACACCCGGCCAAATTGTAGAAGTACAGGATAAAGTTAAAAGTGGAGTAAGAAGGGGTGGAATGATTGTTGGTGTCGAGACTGTTAGTGGTAATAGCGTTATTGAAATAGATAATATACAAGATTTACCAACTCTTACTGGAGGTTTGGGTGGGATGTTGACTGTTATTTTGCCTGATGGACAAATTAGTGCAAAAACTATAGTTTCAATAAATTCGAGTACTAAAAAAATAACTACTGTTGGTAGGTTTACAAAAAAAATACAAGATTCAAGTGGAAATAAACCTTTTCTAGATAATACAAGACAAGATAATCCAGTTTATACAAATACATTTCAAAATACTGATCCATCAGTAGGGTCATTTTGGATAATTGAAACAACAGGAACAAGCGCTGCAATACAATCTCAGCTTTTTAAAGTAGTCGGGGTTGAGGAAGATGATGATTTTAAATATACAGTAACTGGAGTTTTACATAATGAATCAAAATATGCAGCAGTAGAGCAACTAGAAACTATTGAGCATAGAGATGTAACCAATCTTGATTTAATACCAACAAGTCCTACGGATTGGGCGACAGATACAGGAGGAGTTACTTATCCAATAGAACAATTATATAAACATAGAAATCAGGTAAAAGTAAGAGTTTTACTTGCATGGAAACCTGTTCTTGGAATAAACAGATATGAACTTAGGTATCAAAAAGATTCAACTGGTTTTCAAACAGTAAATATACAAAATCCAAGTTTTTCAATAGAAGATATTAATGTAAGTACTTCTACAGGAAGTGCAACTTTTGATTTTGAAGTTCGTAGCGTTAGTGCTTCTGGGAAGAAATCTAGTACACCTCTATTAAAAAATAATTTTACAGTAGTTGGAAAAAATGCAAAGCCTTCTCAGGTCAATACTGATTTTTCTGCCTCTCTTGATTCGCAAATAGGTATTGTTTTGACTTGGACTCCTATAGCGGCATCATATCCAAACTTTGCAGATCTTGATATTAGAGGTTATATAATTTATGAAGGCACTTATGGAAGTGGAAATTTATTAGGAGAGTTTAAAGCAACATCTGTTAATATTCCAACTCTTCCAGCAAGCACAGAAACAAGTAAAACATTTTCTATAAAAGCTGTTGATGATGATGGTAACGTAAGTACTAATGCAAGGACAACAACTTTATCACTTGAAAACCCTAATACTCCAGCAAGTTTATCTGGTCAGTATCAAGACGATAATTATGTATTATCTTGGAATGCTTCTGTTGTTTCTGGTAATCGGTTTGCAATAAAAGAATACGATGTATTTCAAGGTAATACATTATTAGCAACAGTAAATTCACTTTCTTTTTCGTTACCAGTTACTTGGTCAACTGCACAAGAATTTAAGGTAAAAGCAAGAGATATAACAGGCCGAGAAAGTGCCTTGACAGTTTTATCTGTTTCTTTTGTTCAAACAGCCGCACCAAATATTTCTTATTCTTATGAAGGTCAAAAAATACGTTTAAGCTGGGTCAAACCAACTGAAGGCTCAACTAAAATAAAAGATTATGTAATTAAAACTAGTGCAACAAATATTATAGATTTTGGATTAGCAACAGATTTGGATGTTATTAGTTCTGAAAGTTATTTACTTGATATAGATCATAGTGAATTAAATGCGACTACATCAAGAAGATACTGGGTTGTGGCAAGAGATACAAATAATACTTTGGGAGTTATAGCTCGAACCGGCATAACAAATTATCCTGATATATCATTAACTGCGCCTCCAGCACCAAATAATTTAACAGCAGTAATAAAAGGAATTAGTGCGTTTATTCAATGGGAAGAAGTACCAATAGCAACACTTAATGGTAAAACTAATGGCATCCCTATTGCTTTTTATAAAATTTATCGTGAAAATGCTGGAGCATCATCTGTCGGAACTGCTGATTTTCAACAGAACAGCACATCATTAATAGAAGAAGTTACATGGTCAGATGCTACACAAAGATATTTTGTTAGAGCAGTTGATATTAATGGTAATAATGGTTCTTTAAGTAGCGTTGATTTTACTGTAGTTAATCCTTCTCCAGTTACAAATCTTTCCGATGAAATTATAGATAATAATGTTCTTTTAAGATGGACTGAAAGTGCTGTTTCTAACAATCAATTACCTATAAAACATTACAACATATATAGAAATAATTTAGGTAATCTTGTTGGACAAAAATTAGGAACTTTTACAACTGTTTTTGAAAATGTAGGAGGTAATTTTGAATATATATTAAAACCAGTTAATAGCGCTGGAAATGAAGGAACTCAAGCATCTGTAGTTGCTAATGTAAATCAACCACCTGATTTTGTACTTACACAAGATTTTGCAAGTACTTTTAATGGCACTATTGTTAATGGTTTTATAGAGGCAGATGGGTTATTCTTTTGTTTAGATAGCACTAGAACTTTTAAACAACATTTTGACCCTAATGACAACGATACGTCTAGAACTTTTGGTGTTTATGGTTCTTCCACTATTTATGCTTTACCTAGTGAAAATTCAGGCAGCTATGAAGAAATCATAGATACAGGAGCAACGATTAGTTCAACTAGAATTGAAACATCTATTGGTTTGATTGCTTCTGAAACTATTGGCGATGGTTTAACAATAACTCCTCATATATTTACTTCTCCAGATAATAGTACTTATACTTCTAGAGGATCAGGAAATGCAAATGTAATAGCGTCAAACTTCAGATATATAAAAATACAATATTCTTTTGTTGGGGCTGGAAATAATGATCTTGTAAAAGTTAATAGTATTAGAGTAAAAACATTCTTAAAAAGAAAAACTGATCAAGGAAGAGTAACTGTAACTGCATCTGAATCTCAAGGTTCTGGCAAGCAAGTTTCTTTCTCAGAAACATTTGTTGATGTTGATTCAATACAACTTACAATTCAAGGCTCAAGTACTAGTGCTAAATATGCTATTTATGATTTTGTAGACAGCGCAAATCCTCAAAATGGATTCAAAGTATTCTTGTTTGATAATAGTGGCAATGGCGTTGCTGGAACTGTAGACTTTACTGTAAGAGGAGTTTAAATGGCCGACTTTACAAAACCAGCTTTAACAAGCACATATACTAATTTTATTACCGAACTAAAAGGTAGAGATGATGATATTTCCTCTTTATTTTCAAATGGCTCTACTTTTACAGGAACATATCCAGTAAGAGCAGTAAGATGGAACGCATCTAATGGATATTTTGAAAGACGTAACGCAGCAAATAATGCTTTTGAAAGATTAGAAGGGGCAAGTGGAACGCATAAATTTGTAAATTTAGAGACAGGAGCTTTAACAGCTACTGCTGGGGCGACAATAACTGGAAATGCTACAGCGACAGGTCTTTTACAAGGTTCAAGCCTTAATGTTACTGGAAATACAGCGCCTGTTAACGGAATATATTTGCCAGCAGCTAATGAAATTAGATTAACTACTAATAGTCAGGACAGATTAACTATTGAATCTACAGGCGAGGTGGGGATAGGCACAGTTGATCCAGCATACACTCTTGATATAACTGGTACTTTTAGAATTCAAAATGGTTCTAATGATAGTTATTTAGAAGTAGGTAATGGAGGGTCAGGAAGTTCTAGAAATGCATATTTAGATTTAGTAGGAGATACTACATATACAGATTACGGATTAAGAATAATTCGTACAAATGGGGGTGCTAATACAAGTAGTCAAATAATACATAGAGGAACAGGGAATTTTGTATTAGAGGCAAATGAAGCAGCAGATATACTTTTTAAAACAACAGATTTAACTAGAATGGTTATTGATTCTGGTGGTGCTGTTTGTATTGGCGATGATGCAAGTCCAGACGATAGATTGCATCTAAAAGAAGCAACTAATAGTGCAGTTTACTTAAGAGTTCAAAATAACGATGGTTATGCCAGATTTGGTACGGATGCTAATGATTCATTTATAGACGCAGATGTTCAAAATTATAGAAGTCGGGATGGTTCGGCGACATATTTATTAGCTAATAGTTCTTTATTTGATATTAAAACAGCAGCAAAAGTAAATGGAGCTTTAGAAGTAACTGGAACAATTACAGGAAGCATTACAGGAAATGCTGGAACTGCAACTGTATTAGCTAATGCAAGGACTATTGGAGGGGTAAGTTTTAACGGATCAGGTAATATAAATTTACCCGGTGTTAATACTGCTGGAAGTCAAGACACTTCTGGTAATGCTGCGACAGCTACAAACTCAACACAACTAAATGGTTTAGCTTCAAGTGCTTCTGGTAACAGATGGGGTGTTGTGCCTTTTGTAGATACAGGTGGTGTTTTAGAAGCTGGTCGTTATTTAGACTTTCATACATCAGACGGATCAACAGCAGATCATGCTGGAAGAATTGATTGCGATGGATCTAATTTTACTTTTGATCTTAATGTAATTCCAAGTGGCAGCCAAGACTTAGGATCTTCTAGTGCAAGATGGCAAAACTTATATGTTAATGACCTTAAGTTATCGAATAAAGGTGGAGCTAATGACGTTGACGGAACTTGGGGAGATTTTACTATTCAAGAAGGTAAAGAATCATTATTTATAAAAAACGAGAGAAATGGTAAGGTTTATAAAATTAATTGGACAGAAGTGGAAATGTAATTGATAAAGTATATAATGGAATTACTTATATTTATACTTTAAAAAATGACAAGTATTTCTGAATTAAGAACTGAAGCTCAATCAAAAGGACAAGAGCTTATAAAAAGATTTCAAGAGTTGGAAAATGCTGAAAAGCAAATTGTTGCTGAAAAAGCACAAATAAAAACTCAAGTTGATCTTTTGAATGGCGAGATTAATGCTTATAATAAAATTGAGCCGCCAACACAAGACGCTCCAAACGAAGCACCTCCAAACGAAGCACCTGTAGAAAACTAAAATGTCATCTCCTCCAGCTTTACAAAATCTAGAAATATATAGAGGAACTGATTATAGTGCTGGATATATACTTTCTAATGAAGCTAGTGATGGTACTATTACTCCATTAAATTTAAATGGAGCAACTATTCTTGCACAAGTATGGGATGAAGATCGTGAATATAAATACGCAGATTTTGCTGTTACTTATACAGATAGACCAAATGGAGAATTTAATTTAAAATTATCTGACGATTTAACATTACATTTTCCAGATGTTGCTTTTTATGATGTTGTTTTAGTAAATACTGGAGCAGACAGAGAACCCTATGTTAAGGGTAAAATTACTACATTAATGGGGTACTCAAGATGACAAAAAAAATAACTGTAAATAGTGATACTAAAGTTGTTACGATTATAAAACAAGGAGCGCAAGGTGCTAATGCTCAAGGTACATTTGAAGAGTCTGGCAGAGTAGACGGAAGCATACCAGTATTTTCTGCTAGTCTAGGTAAGTATGTTGCCAATGCGACTGTAACCCCTACTACGCTTACCGATGGCGGTAATTTTTGAAGCCCCATTGCCATTAGTAGTTTTCTTTAGGTAAAAACCATGCCAAATGTAATCAGATTTAAAAGAAGAGCATCAGGAGCGGCTGGTGCGCCGTCATCTTTAATGGAGACAGAACCAGCTTATAACGCAGTTGATGATACGTTATATCTTGGTATTGGATCAGGGGGTGCAGGGGGTTCTGCTAGTTCTATTATTCCTATTGGTGGGGCAGGGGCTTTTGTTGATAAAACAGCAGCACAAACAATATCTGGTAATAAAACATTTACAGGAACAGTTGATTTAAGTTCTGCAACAATACCATCTTTTTCTGTATCTCAAAATTTAACAGTTGTTGGAAATTTAACAGTTCAAGGTACGACTTCAACAATATCCTCTACTACAATTACTGTATCTGATAAAAACTTAGAACTTGGCAAGGTTTCTAGCCCAACAGATACGACTGCTGATGGTGGAGGACTCACTTTAAAAGGAACTGACGATATTACCTTTAATTGGATAAACGCCACAGATTCTTGGACATCATCAGAACATATAGAATTAGCAACAAATAAAGTATTTAGAATTGATGCTGTTGAGGTGCTTTCTAAAACAAGTCTTGGGTCAACAGTTGTTGGATCAAGTCTTACTTCGGTTGGTACTTTAACTTCAGGAGTATGGACAGCTTCAGATATTGCAATAGCCCACGGAGGTACTGGAAGTTCCACAGCTTCAGGTGCGAGGACAAATCTTGGTCTAGTGATTGGTACAGACATTGAACCGCACTCAGATATTCTTACAGAATTAGCGACTATGGTTTCTGGTGCGGCTTCAGCATTAGCCGACCTAACTCAAGCTGAATGCCAAATTCTTGACGGAGCAACATTAACAACTACTGAATTAAATTATGTAGATGGTGTTACCTCTGCAATTCAAACACAATTAAATAATAAACAACCTCTGGATTCTGAACTTACAGAATTAGCAACAATGGCATCTGGAACGGCCTCTGCATTAGCTGACTTAACTGGAACTGAATGTCAAATTCTGGACGGAGCAACCATAACGACTACAGAACTGAATATCATAGATGGTGGCACTTCAGCCTCATCAACAACTCTTGCTACAGCAGATCGTATTGTTCTAAATGATAATGGAACAATGAAGCAAGTTGCTTTAACTGACTTGGTTACATTTCTTGAAGATGGGGCAACTTCTGGTTTTGATGTTAATGGGGGTACTTATTGATAGGAGGTAAATTAAACACTAGGAGGTAAAAACAATGGCAGTCACAATTAAATTAAAAAACGCAAGTGGCAGCGATCCAAGTGCTAGTGATTTAGTTGTAGGGGAAGTAGCGTTAAGAACTGATCTTGGTAAATTATTTACAAAAAAAGATGATAATTCTATTGTTGAGATAGGAGGTAGTCCAACTGTAGCTGATTCGTCAATAACGTCTGCCAAAATTGTCGATGGGGCTATTGTAAATGCTGATATAAACGCAAGTGCAGCGATAGCAGGGTCAAAGATTTCTCCTGATTTTGGATCGCAAAATATAGTTACAACAGGAACTTTAGGTAGTGGTAATGTAACTATAAGTAATAGTCAGCCACAATTAAATTTTACTGATACTAATAATAATCCAGATTATGCAATTTTTAATGAGAATGGGGTTTTAAAATTTAAAGATACTACAAATAATCAAGCAATACTTAGACTTAACGCTCAACACGCAG
>MDTB01090892.1_pt1 | contig 18100 bp, 22 predicted proteins | sample 811161 | NCBI WGS metagenome assembly MDTB01 (sample SAMN05326650, study PRJNA326480) | marine metagenome | isolation source: seawater | place: Mediterranean Sea | collected 2009
CAGCCGCAACGATCGCGAGGCCGCTCGCGGCAAGCAAAGTGGGCGCACGGTAGAGATCCAGCGCCTAATCGGCCGATCGCTGCGCGCCATGGTGGATATGTCAAAACTAGGCGAGCGAACAATCCGTATTGACTGCGACGTAATCCAAGCCGACGGCGGCACGCGCACGGCTTCTATAACCGGCGGCGCCATTGCGCTGGCCGACGCCATTGCTAGCATTCCCGGGTGTGAGGCCATGGTCGACTTGGTGTCGTCTGTCAGCGTAGGCATTTATAAGGGCGTGCCAGTGCTGGATTTAGACTACGCAGAAGACTCTAACGCGCAAACCGATATGAACGTTGTACGCATGGGCGGTGGCGGTTTTATCGAGTTGCAGGGCACAGGCGAGGAAGCGCCTTTCAGCAAAGAAGAGCTCGCCGCCCTGGTTGAACTGGCGGAGGCAGGAACCAAGTCATTGCATGATTTGCAGCTGGCAGCATTGAAGTAGATCAAGCTAACGCAAACTCTATTGGTCTACAGCGAGAAGTTGAATGATGTAGTTGTGCGCTGAAGAGGCGTGCACGAATAAAACCTGGGAGTGGCGATTATGAGCGCATCCAACGTAAGTGAGTTTATCGATTTTCTCGTGCGGCAAGGGGTGCTGAAGTTCGGCGAATTCACCCTTAACTCAGGTCGCAAAAGTCCGTACTTCTTTAACTTAGGAGAAGTCAGCTCTGGCGAAGGCTATGCAGTATTGGCCGCCGCCTACGCAGACGCCTTGCTGCGCTCGAACATCACCTTCGACGTGTTATTTGGACCAGCATACAAGGGCATCCCCATCGCCGTAGCGACCGCCCAGGCGATGGCTACTAAGGGTCGGGATGTTGCCGTGGCTTACAACCGCAAAGAGCCTAAAGATCATGGTGAAGGCGGGATGTTAGTAGGGGCTGCGTTAGATGGGCCAGTGGTACTGGTTGACGATGTTCTTACCTCGGGCAAAGCGATTCGTAGCGCTGCTGCATTGATTGCCGAAGCAGGGGCTGAAATTGCTGGTGTTGTAATCGCCATGGATCGTGCCGAGGTAGGGCCTTCGGGGCGCACAGCGGTTGCCGAACTTTCGCAAGAACTGGCAGTGCCCGTGGTCAGCATCGCTCATGTAAATGACTTGATGGATTACTTAGCCGCCGATGGCGGCTATGAAGAGGTTCTATTGGCTATGGGTGAGTATAGGCAAAACTACTGCCAGGCTTAGTGAGCAGTTTGCGTCACTACGATTTGATCCAACAACTGCCATTGGTCGGCCCAATGCTCTGTGGGGGCTAGGCGAAAGTCAGAACGCACGAACTGCAGGATCCGTCCCTCGGCCGCGGCAATCAGCAGGTTCGCTACTGGATTAAGTTTAGCCCCTGGCAGAGCGTCGATTTTAAGGCGCTCGTCGCGCAAAACCGTTCGCAGCTGGGTTTCGATCCGATCTAGCACCTGACAGCAACGGCCGCGTAACCTTTCTGTCTCTCCTTGCAGTGCGTCGCCGACAAACAGGCGGGCAAAGCCTGGGTTTCTCTCCACAAAGGTTAGCAGTACCAACAAAATGTCGTGGCATTTGGCGCTAGCGCCCTGCTGTTCTTCAAGCACGCGGCCGATTAGACCGAATAACGTGTCTTCGGCAAATTCGATCAGCCCCTCTAACATTTTTGCTTTGCTAGGAAAGTGGCGGTATAGCGCTGCCTCAGAAATACCCACTTGCTTGGCCAGAGCTGCAGTGGTGGTTTTGCCCCCAGGATTTTCCTGCAGCATCTGCGCTAAGGCTTGCAGGATCTCTTCGCGTCGATTTGGCTTCTTCATGACAGGATCTGAGTACCAATTCCTTCGTCGGTGAATACCTCGAGCAACAACGCATGGGGCACACGTCCGTCAATGATTTGAGCGCTGCGCACGCCAGCATTAACGGCGTCGAGGGCGCAATCCACCTTGGGTAACATGCCTTCATTGATGGTGCCTGCTCGAATTAGCTCGGCCACTTCAGATTGGGTAAGTGCAGAAATGGTGTTGCCTTGAGCGTCTAAGATGCCTGGAGTGTTGGTTAGCAGGATTAGCTTTTCTGCTCCTACTGCCTGGGCCACCGCGCCGGCGACAATATCTGCGTTAATGTTATACGACTCGCCTTGTTCACCCACACCGATAGGGGCAATCACTGGAATAAACTGGGAGTGAGCCAGAGTGTCTAGTACGTCGACATCGATATGGGTGATTTCCCCCACTTGACCGATGTCAACGGATTCGTTGCCCTGTGCTGTTTCCACAGCGACGGGCAGCTTGCGGGCGCGAATAAACTCCGCATCTTTGCCGGTGACACCCACTGCACGTCCACCGTGGGTATTGAGCAGCGAGACAATTTCAGGATTTACCAGGCCACCCAGCACCATTTGCACCACATCCATGGTTGCAGCATCGGTGACCCGCATGCCGTTTACGAAGGATGATTCAATGCCTAGTTTGTCCAGCAGCCCACCAATCTGCGGGCCGCCGCCGTGCACGATGACTGGGTTTATGCCAACCAATTTCATTAGCACCACGTCTCTAGCGAAGCTGCTCTTTAGCGCTTCCTCAGTCATTGCGTTGCCGCCGTATTTGATCACGATCGTGCTGCCGTGGAACCGCTGGATGTACGGTAAAGCCTCGGTCAGAACCTGGGCAGTAACGGTGGCTTCGTTAGAATTCATAAGACGACGATCTCGAGCTAAATAAACGACAGACCATCATCTATGTTTTGCAGTTGGGTTTGAAATAGATTTTGGATGCGTGACAGCGCAGCTTGCGTTTCTGCTTCAAAGCGGAGTGATAGCACTGGGCTTGTATTTGATGGACGTATCAGTCCCCAGCCATCAGCAAAATCAACGCGAATGCCGTCGATGGTGGTGATGCGACCATCAGCGAAGTCGCCTTGCGCCGCCAGATCGGTCATCACCGAAAACTTATGCTCTTCGGTAGTTTTAATTTTGATCTCTGGTGTGGTCATCGCGGTTGGATATTGAGCGAAGATTGCATCTGCGTCGCGGGAGTCTTTGCTCAACAATTCGAGCAGGCGCGCTGCGGAGTATAGGGCATCATCAAACCCATACCAGCGCTCGACTATACAAATATGGCCACTGAACTCGCCTGCGAGCGGAGAATTGGTTTCCTTAATTTTGGCCTTAATATGCGAGTGGCCAGTTTTCCACATGAGCGGCTTACCGCCAGCATCGAGGATAGTTTGTTCAAGGTGGCGGCTACATTTGACGTCGAAGATCACCGTTTCACCAGGGTGGCGAGTGAGAATGTCTTGCGCGAACAGCATCATAAGTTTGTCTGGCCAGATAATTTCTCCCGTGCTCGTCACTACACCAACACGATCACCGTCACCATCAAACGCCAGGCCAATATCGGCACCGCTGCGCTTTACCTCCGCGATCAGATCTTCAAGGTTCTCAGGTTCTGCGGGGTCTGGATGATGATTAGGGAAGTTTCCATCTACTTCGCAAAACATGGGGATAACGTCGCATCCCAATCGTTCTAGCATTTCCGGAGCCAAGCCGCCGGCGACGCCATTGCCGCAGTCCACTACGACTTTTAATGGCCGCTCGACCTGAACCGATGCCAGCAACTTAGCCAAAAACGTTGGGCAAACGTCCACCTCAGAGATGTCTCCGATGGCCTGGTCAGTGCCGCCACTTAATTCGCCGCCGACTAAAGATTCATAGAGATCCTGGATGCGTTGTTCGGCTAACGTAACGCCACCGATCATCATCTTTAACCCATTGTATTCCGGCGGGTTGTGGCTGCCGGTAATCATGATTCCGGTGCCAGTGTCGAGTTCATGAGTAGCAAAATATAAGACCGGCGTAGGCACTAGCCCGATCTTGATCACGTTAGTGCCACCATCAGTTAGGCCTTTGGCCAACGCCTCTTCCAGGGCAGGGCTAGATAGTCGGCCGTCGCGACCGATTACCACATCCGGCTGAGCCGCAGCTAGCGCTGCAGTGGCGAACGCGCGGCCAATCCAATAGACCACCGTTTCCGTAAGGTTCGAGGTGGTGATACCGCGTATGTCGTAAGCGCGAAAAATCCCCGCTTCGATATCGCTGATAGGAATACTGGATGAGGTGACTGAAGTCATAGACGGCGGCCTTAAACTGAAAAAGAAAGAAACTGATAAAGGTCAATGTCGGCCTAAGCTTCGCGTTTGAGCGAAAGCCCGAAGTGCATATGCAGTTCAGTAAGCAACATCTGGCCAATGCGGAGTTTGGTTTGCTTGCCAAAGTCCACCTCTACATCATCAATGATCAACGTGACGGCATTGTTAATGCTGTTAAAACCGATGCTTTGATCAGACACATCGTTCACAACGATTGCGTCTAATCCTTTGCGTAAACGTTTGGCTCTTGCGTGCTCATGAGCGTCGTTAGTTTCTGCTGCAAAACCTACTACCAAGGGCTTGTCGGGCAATGCGGCAACGCTAGCAATGATGTCGGGGTTTTCAATCAAAGGTAGATCAAATGCTGCTAGCGCAGATTCACTGCGCTTAATTTTCTGCTCCGCCGCAGAAGCTGGTCGGTAATCGGCGACCGCAGCGACGCCAATAAAAATATCCACATCCTTAATATGTTGATGCACTGCGTCGTACATGTTTTGTGTAGAAACCACATCGATGCGCTGGATGCCAGATCCGCAATCGGGCACCCCAGGGCCTGCGATCAACGTAACGGTTGCGCCCGCGGCAAGGGCTGCCTCGGCAATGGCTGTGCCCTGCAATCCTGAGCTGTGGTTAGATATGTACCGAACTGGGTCAATGGCTTCGCGAGTTGGCCCTGAGGTAATTAAAATATGCTGGCCCGCAAGGAAGGCGTCCTGAGACGTAGGCGCCGAGGATGCTAACGGTTTGCTTGTGTTGATAATGGCGTCTACTAGATCGTCAGGCTCCGTCATTCTGCCCGGACCATCATCGCCGCAGGCTTGATCGCCGCTATCCGGGCCGACGATCTGATAGCCGTAGTCGCGCAGGGTTGCCAGATTTGCTTGCACCCCTGGGTGAGCAAACATTTGCTGATTCATCGATGGGGCGATGGTTATGGGCGCTGTAGTCGCCAAGCACAATGTGCTCAGAAGATCTGATGCAGACCCTGCAGCCAGACGAGCAATGCAGTTGGCGGTGGCAGGTGCGATAAGAATTTGATCGGCCCAGCGCGCTAACTCGATGTGTCCCATGGCCGCTTCTGCTTGTTCATCCCAAAGGCTGCCACGCACCAGATTGCCGCTAACCGCCTGCAGAGTGGTCGCTGTGACGAAATGATGAGCGTTGTCTGACAGGACAACTTGTACATTCGCACCCAAGGTAGTGAGTCCTCGCACAAGCATTGGCGTTTTATACGCAGCGATGCCAGCAGAAATACCCAGCAATATGTTTTGCCCAGACAGGTCGGACATGGATAAGCCTTGAATAATTGTAGTGGCGAAAAAAAAAGCCCTGGCCAAAGTGCAAAGCGGCACGCCAGCCAACGCGACGGATCACAAGGAGAGAAGGTTAACACCGAACAAACGCGAGACGTAATTGCCAATTGGAACGAAGATGATCAGCCTCGGGCTCGACTGCAACGCTTGGGGGCTAATCAGTTGTCCACGGCAGAGCTGCTGGCCATCTGTCTTGGCAGCGGAGGTCCGGGTGAGGATGCTGTGCGGCTGGCGCGGCGACTGTTGGATCAGTTCAAAGGCATCGGTGGTTTGTTGGGTTCGCCATTTGCCGAACTGCTTAAAGCTAAAGGTGTCGGTGAGGCTAAAGCATCAATGATCAAAGCCGTGCATGAGTTAATGGCCCGAGACGTTGAGGGCGATCTGATGAGTGGCGAGAGTTTTAACGACCCAGGCGCAGTGAGCCGATATTTACGGCAACGGATGGGCCATGAAAGTAGCGAAGCGTTTGCCTGCTTATTCCTGAATACAAAAAATCAGATGATTGCCTTTGAAGTGCTGTTTCGAGGGTCCATCGATAGAACCCATGTGCATCCTCGTGAGGTGCTAAAACGCGGCCTTGAACTGAATGCCGCTGGTGTGATTTTGACCCACAATCATCCTTCAGGGGTAGCTGAACCGAGTCAGTCAGACATTTTGCTTACGGTTCAATTGAAAGAACTGCTCTCTCAGGTGGACATCCGAGTATTGGATCATATTGTAGTTAGCTCTCGCTCCAGCGTTTCGCTGCAGAGCCGTGGCTTGATCTAAGCGCTGATCGTGCTCGATTCAGATAGATCTAAGTTGCTCAAGAGTGGCGGCTCTGGTATAAAATGCGCCTCATTTTTTTAGGGCGCTGACCAATGTCCAAAGTATGTCAGGTAACAGGTAAAAGACCCATGGCGGGCAACAACGTTAGTCATGCAATGAACAAAACGCGGCGCCGCTTTTTGCCAAATTTGCATGAGCATCGCTTTTGGGTGGAATCAGAAAAGCGCTATGTGAAATTGCGTCTTTCATCCAAGGGCATGCGCATTATCGATAAGAAAGGTATTGAAGCCGTACTTAAAGATGTTCGTGCAGCCGGACATCGGGTCTAAGACAGGCCTGCAGCCCCGGGGTTAAAAGCTGGTCTATTCGGGGATAGGGCAATCGTTAAGGTAAAGAGAGTATTATGAGAGAGAAGATTAAATTGGTTTCTAGCGCTGGCACTGGCCATTACTACACAACCGACAAGAATAAAAAGAACACGCCTGACAAGATGGAAGTTAAAAAGTACGACCCGGTTGTCCGCAAGCACGTTCTGTATAAAGAAGGGAAAATTAAATAGGCCAGATAGGCAATGCCCGAACTCCCCGAAGTCGAAACGACTCGGCGGGGCATCGAGCCCTTCCTTCTGAAGCGCACGCTACGCAACGTAGATGTGCGCGACCCGCGCCTTCGATGGCCAGTAGAAATCCCTGCTGACATCTCTGGCACCCTTATAAAGTCTGTACGCCGTCGCGCAAAATACATCCTTATTGAAACCGCCATCGGCCACCTGATTTTGCATCTAGGCATGTCGGGCAGTCTTCGTGTAGTAACCCCTGACGAGCCGATCAAGCTGCACGACCATATTGACTTACAGATCTCTGGAAATTACTGGCTGCGCTATAACGACCCAAGGCGCTTTGGCAGTTTGCACTTCACCGCTGGTAACCCATTCGACCACTGGTTGCTCAAAGACTTAGGCGTTGAGCCCCTTGGCAATGAGTTTTCAGGGGATTATCTGTTTGACAATTCTCGCCGGCGGAAAGTAGCGGTTAAGAACCACATTATGGACGGTAAGGTTGTCGTCGGGGTCGGGAATATCTACGCCGCCGAGGCATTGTTTTCTTCAGGCATTCGCCCCTCGGTGCCGGCTCATCGCGTCAGTCGTAGAGCATATGCACGTCTCGCCCATGCAATCCGCGACATTCTTGCCAATGCCATTAACGTTGGTGGCACTACCCTAAGAGACTTTGTTGGGTCCGATGGGCAGCCCGGGTATTTCAAGCAAAGCCTCAATGTGTATGGCCGACAAGGTCTGCCTTGCCGCACCTGCGAACAACCATTGCGCTGTAAGGTCATTGGTCAGCGCAGCACGGTGTTTTGCAGCCGCTGTCAGAAGACCAGCGGATGGGGTGCCTAGCAGCACTCACAGCACGCGCGGCCTAGCTGCCTTGCTGCGACACTAAGGCGCTATGTACTGCAGGGTGCACAAACTGGGAGATGTCGCCGCCTAAAGCTGCAATCTCGCGCACCAGGGTTGAGGAGATGAACGAACAATCCTTAGACGTTGGAAGAAATACGTACTCGATGTCCGGATCAAGAGATCGGTTCATCTCCGCCATCTGGAATTCATAGTCGAAGTCCGTCACGGTGCGCAGACCGCGCAAAATAAAACGCGTGTTCTTTGACTTCACATAGTCCACAAGCAAGGTGTTGAACCCATCAACCGACACACGGTCACCGTACTTTGCCAGTACCTCTTCACACAGCGCGATCCTATCGGCTAGGTCTACAGCAGGATTTTTCTGCGCCGACGTGCCAATAGCTAAGACAACGTGATCAAACAGATGTAACGCCCGATCCACCAAATCTGTATGACCATTGGTGATCGGATTAAAAGACCCAGGATAAACAACGATTCGATCCGCCATACGACTAATCCCCCTCGGCAGAAATGACAAAAACATAAGTTGCTGGAGGCGGCGGATGTTAGCTCTGGGATATAGCCCCTGCAAGGGTTGCAATTGCTCGAAGTTCTTCGTCGCGTGGGAGTAACTCGCCGTCGACTTATCTCAACCGCGCTAATACGCTATGCGATACGCCAGCGTATGCGGCCTTTTCGATACCAAAACCGGTGCCGCTTATGGCCTCTTCTAGCTGATCTTTGTTGTTAGATTCGAGATATACCCAACCACAGGACAATTGGTTGTTGGCAATGCGGTTTAGCGTATCTGTTAGCAAACTAGCTTGCGAATATGGAGGGTCGATAAAGATTACGTCGAAGCCGTCAGCCTTCTCGACCTTAGCACTATCCAGATAGGCCAAAGCGTCGCAGCACTGGATACTTAAGGGGCCGGAAGTGACGTTGATTTTCATGCGTTGGGCGTTGGTGACGAGTGCTTGGTAAATGTTCCGGTCTTTTTCAATCAACGTCACTTTACTTGCGCCAATGGATAAAGCCTCAAAACCAAGCACGCCAGAACCAGCAAAGAGATCCAAGCATGCCGCCCCGGGCAAAGACGGGCGTAACCAGTTAAACAGCGTTTCTCTGGTTCTGCCGAGCGTTGGGCGTAGCCCTTGAGCATCTGGAAATGAGAGCTTTCTGCCGCGCAAAGAGCCGCTGTTGATTCGGACTTCCTGACTTTTGACTTTGCTGCTCAAGGTGATGCGCCCACCGTCCGTATGGTTTTAGGTGATACAACCGAAATTGATTGCTCAGTCCCGGTCATCCGTACTATAGAATGGAGTGGCCAGGATTGAGAGTGTTACGTCCCGCGAAGCCGGGTTAAACGGCGTGTCATATTGCGAGATCATGCTTTGGTCGAGTCGATGGTTGCAACACTGCTCTTAACTGTATGAGCCGTATGCGCATCTGTTTTTCATTCAGGGTTATGGATACAACTTCGTTTATGTCTGACGAACTACAAACAAAAGGCCTCTTTGCACGCCTGCGCTCGGGTCTGGCGAAAACCCGTGAACAATTCACTTCTGGGCTGGGCAACCTGCTGCTTGGTGAAAAAGAAATAGACGATAGTGTGCTTGAGGAGCTAGAAATGGCCCTGCTCACCACCGATGTCGGCATCGAGACCACCACAGCGATCATGGCTGATCTGACCGGTCGAGCGAGTCGCAGAGAGCTTGCCAATACCCAGGCCCTATACACTGCCCTGAACGAGTTATTGGTTGAGCGCTTACAGCCTATTACGAAGACAATGCAAATGTCGCCAAGGCCCCCAGATGGCTTGCCGAAAATCGTTTTTTTCATTGGCGTCAACGGCGTTGGCAAAACGACCACTATCGGTAAGCTGGCAAAAAAATATCAAGACCAAGGGCTTAGTGTCCTTTTAGCGGCAGGCGATACATTTCGCGCGGCTGCCGTTGAACAACTGCAAAGTTGGGGCGCGCGCCATGATATTCCTGTGATTGCTCAAGCCCAAGGGTCGGACAGCGCCTCTGTGGTGTTCGATGCTGTGCAAGCAGCGCAGGCCCGCGCAGTGGATGTTTTGCTGGTGGACACCGCGGGCAGGCTACAGGCGAAAACCCAACTGATGGATGAGCTAGAAAAGATTCAACGCGTAGTAAAACGGTTGGATCCTGATGCGCCCCACGAAGTCATCTTGGTGTTAGACGGCGGCGTCGGTCAAAACGCCTTGAGTCAGGTAAAAGTGTTTGGCGAATCCATGCCGTTGACGGGCTTGGTTGTTACAAAGCTTGATGGCACTGCAAAGGCTGGAGTGATTTTTGCGCTGACGGCAAGTTTGGCGGGCGCATCACCAATACCAATATATTTTATTGGTGTAGGTGAGAGTGCGGAAGATCTGCGGCCTTTCGATCCCAACGCGTTTGTGCAGGCTTTATTGACCACTGACCCAATGGATTGACTGAGCATGTCATCTATCGAATTACGTAACGTTACCCAGCGCTTTGAGACCGGCCAAGAAGGCCTGATGGATGTTTCACTCACTGTTGCTGATGGCTCTATGATCTTCGTAACCGGTCACTCAGGAGCTGGCAAGAGTACCTTGCTGCGGCTGCTGATCGGTCTCGAAAAGGCCTCTTCCGGACAAGTTCTGGTAGGTGGGGTAAATATCGGCAGACTGGCAAGAAAGGCCTTGCCTTGGTATCGCAGACAAGTTGGGGTGGTGTTTCAAGACCACCACCTTCTACCCGAGCGCAGCGTCTTTGATAATGTGGCGTTGCCACTATTGGTGCGCCAAATGCCGGCGAAAGATTTGGCCCGCCGGGTAAGGGGAGCACTGGCTACGGTAGATTTAAGTGGTAGTGAGCGATTACTACCAAAAAATTTATCCACCGGCGAGCAACAGCGTGTGGGCATTGCTCGAGCAGTGGCAACGCGGCCAAGGATTATTCTCGCCGATGAGCCTACGGGCAATCTCGACCCACACCTATCACGACAGGTTATGGCATTGTTCAAGCGTTTTAACGAACTCGGTAGTACCGTGATTGTAGCCAGTCACGACTTAGAATTGATCAAAGCTCAGCAGGCTAGAACATTAGAGTTGTCTGGCGGTCGATTGGTCGGTGAAAACAACCCAGCTGGCGATGGATTGACGGCGCCGTGAGTCTTATTCGGCCAACGGCTCAGAACCCGTCTGTGGCCTCTTCTCGGGTTAAATCTCCCGGCCAGGTAAGTGCAAAAGACCAAGGCAAGGCGGCGGTATTGCCTAACGCGTTGACCTGGAAGCGTCCTGCATGGCAGCCCAAAGCGTGGATAAATGACCATTTACGCGTTGCGAATGATGCGACTGGTTATGTCAGTCAGCGCTTGGGCAGCAGTCTATTAGTGTGGCTTCTGGTTGGCATTGCTTTAGCGTTGCCGGCGCTGTTGTGGCTGGCGCACACCAATTTAAGTGCCGTGGGCAGTCAGTGGCAGGGCGGCTCGGGGCTCACCGTCTATTTTTCAGTCGCAGCCGAACCCCAAGAGATAGCGGATACGACAGAGTTTTTGGCCAATGAACCTGCCGTAGCCGGCACCTTTCTAACCACCCCCGAAGCGGCTCTTGAAGACTTTCTGGCGCAGACTGCCGATGCCAAGCTATTGCGTGACTCCATTGACAGTATGAGCAGCAATCCGCTGCCAGCATCCTTGGCCATCACTATCAAGGAAGATGTTCAAGTCATCCAGCTCGAGGCGCTGGCGCGCAGGTTGGGCAGTCTGGCGGGGATAACTGATGTAGTAATCGAAAAAACTTGGCTGGATCGACTAGGCGCGCTAAATGAGTTGGTTCAGCGCTTCGGCCTGGCCTTGGCAGGGTTATTCTCTGTGGGTTCGATACTAGTGACATTTGCGTCGGTGCGGTTAGCCATAGAGTCGCGGCTAGATGAGCTGCGCATTATGGCATTGGTCGGAGCGACCATAGGTCAGATCAGACGACCATTTGTTTATTATGGCGCTGGCTACGGCTTAGGTGGTGCGATGGTAGGGTGCATGATAGTGGCTCTGGTGCTAAACACCATCGAAGGGCCACTGTTCGAATTGCTAGGCTCCTATCAAGTATCACTGCAAATTGTAGGCTTCGACCTTAAATTTCTAGCCATTATTCTTCTGGCTGGCACTGGCCTTGGCGTGTTGGGTGCGTTGCTAGCTTTCCGACAGCGACTTCGGAACAGCGATATCGTTTAGCTGGGGCCTGGGTTTGTATCAATCGCTCGAGACTGTCGACATGGATTTAGGCTCCGAAATCGACGCAATACCCCAGATTAATCTGAGAACTAGATCTCATCACAAGCTAGACGGCGATTAGCACTCTCTATATGAGAGTGCTAAACTTGCTCGCCCAGTGTTACCGGAAGTATCACATGACCACGAGTATGACTCAGAGCCAACTGATGGCGATGCCAAGCATCGCGCCTGGTGGCGACCTCGATTCTTACCTCAGAACCATTAGCCAATTTCCTATTCTCACGCCTGAAGATGAAAAAGTGCTGGCCGAGCGATTCGCCAATGAGGGCGACCTCAATGCTGCCCGCGAGTTGGTCATGTGCCATCTGCGATTTGTCGTGCATCTAGCCCGATCTTATAAAGGTTATGGCTTACCGCAGGCTGATCTGATCCAAGAAGGCAATGTAGGCCTTATGAAGGCGGTAAAACGTTTCGATCCTACGGTTGGTGTGCGCCTCATCTCTTTCGCGGTGCATTGGATCAAAGCCGAAATGCACGAGTATATTTTGCGCAACTGGCGCATCGTTAAAGTGGCAACAACCAAGGCCCAGCGGAAACTGTTTTTTAACCTCCGTGGTGCTAAAGACAAAATGGCTTGGCTCAGCCGCGAAGAAACAGCGGCCATTGCCTCTGATTTAGGAGTGGCTGAAGCTGAAGTTACGCGCATGGAAGGCCGTTTGAGCGCATCGGATATGGCCTTTGACGGTTACGGCAGTGATGATGAAGCTGGCACAGCGCCCATGCACTACCTCATGTCGAATGCTCCAGATCCCGCAGATCTAGTGGCAGAGGAAGACAGCCAACGCGACGTTAGCATGCGCCTGAGTTCCGGGCTGGCCGGCTTGGATGAGCGTAGCCGAGACATATTGCAACAACGATGGCTCAGCGATGATAAAGCCACGTTGTATGAGCTGGCTGAAGAGTATGGGGTATCTGCGGAGCGTATTCGGCAGCTTGAAAAAAACGCGATGAAGAAACTTAAACTCGCTATTTCTGCTTAAGACGAGTCGTGCCAGGCAACGTCTTTCTGATATTTGGAGGCCTTTATGGCCTCCTCGCAGTTATGCTGGGCGCGTTTGGCGCCCACGCACTGCGTTCTCAGCTCTCGCCTACATCTCTCTCGAGCTGGGAAACCGCCGTTGCCTATCAGATGTATCACGCATTGGTGTTGTTGGTTGTCGGCATTTGGCTGAATACCGACGGGCCCTCAACGTTGAAAATAGCCGGCGCATTGTTTGCTTTCGGCGTGGTGTTGTTCAGCGGCAGTATTTACGCGTTGGTTTTAACCTCAATGAGTTGGCTCGGACCTGTGACACCTCTGGGAGGTCTATTGCTGATGGGAGGTTGGGCTACGATCCTTTATTCTGTGGTGTCCAGCTAAGCAAAGCAGTTCGCCCTAGTATGATTGATGGCACCAAACCAACCGGCCTCAAAGGGGCTGCAGTAACAGAAGAAAACCCCGCGGACGGTGCTAGTCTGCTCAGAGACGCATTCGCCTATATCCGCCGTCGTGGTCGCTTCACCAAGGCTCAGGCTCAAGCACTGGAACAATTGGTTAGTCACTATGAGCTGCGGCTGGAAGAAAATCTTGACGAAAATGCGCACATAGCACCGCCCTTAGGTGTAGAGATTGGTTTTGGCATGGGCTACGAGCTGCTTGACTGGGCGCAGCAACAGCCCGATTGGCAGTTACTAGGCGTTGAGCTTTATCAGCCCGGGATTGGCTCAATGCTATCTCGCCTAAAAAAGCTGGAATTGACCAATGTCCGCTTGGTCCAACGCCCAGCCCAAGAGTTATTTGCCGATCTCCCGCCTGGGCGAGTGAACGAAATCCGCATTTTCTTCCCAGACCCCTGGCCTAAAAAGCGGCATCACAAGCGACGTCTTATTCAGCCGGAGTTTTTACAACAAATGCACCAGGCATTAGCGCCTGATGGGCGGGTCAGATTAGCAACCGATTGGGCAGAATACGGTGAGTGGATAGTCGAGCACTTCGCGGCATTTGCAGGATTTGAGGTGGAGCTGGATGTGATTCGAGACGCATTTGCAGCGGCTGAGACGGCGGATCAGAACGTACGCGACACCACTAAGTTCGAGGCTCGAGGCGAGCGCCTTGGGCATCGAATTCGTGATCTGATTTTTCACAAGATCTAGCCACTGACCTAGCTTTGATCAACCGGGCTTTGATCAACCGAGCTTTGATCGCTAAGAAACGAAACGCTCAAGGACGCTGTCCAGATAGCGCAAGCCCTTGGCAGTCACTGCGCAACGATCTTCCCTAAGCATTTGCATTTGCACAAGTGATGACCAGGCCGGCTCTAGGTCGTCCCGAGTGAGATGCGCACGCTCTTCGAGCACCGGCCACCCCACACCATCTAGCATACGTAATGCATTCATTAGAAATTCCAGCGGCAACTGAGCACCGCTGATGCCGTGTGTATGGGTTGTTTGCGCATTCGCTTGGTAGAGGCGAGGCTGGGAATCCTTGCGTGTACGTAAAATCTTTAGATCTTTGGTTATCTTACCGTGGGCACCCGCGCCGATCCCGACGTAGTCGCCAAAGGACCAATAATTGAGGTTGTGTGCGCATTGCAGCTGTGGAGCCCTGGCATAGGCCGACACCTCATAGCGTGCGAACCCCTCCTGTGCCAGCAGCGCAAGCCCAGACATCTCAATCTCGTACAGCGTATTGTCTATTGGTAGCAGCGGTGGCCGCTTAGCGAACTCGGTTTTCGGCTCTATGGTGAGTTGATACCAAGAAATATGCTCCGGCTCGAGCGCGATGGCCTGCCGCAAGTCGCTCATAGCCTCGTCTACGCTTTGATTTGGCAGCCCCCACATAAGATCAAGATTTATGTTTGTAAACCCAGATCTACGGGCTTTGCTGAACGCCTCAATGGTATCGTTAGCTTGATGAACTCTACCCAGCGCGTCGAGTTTTTCTGTAGCGAAAGATTGTGCGCCTAAGGAAAGTCGATTAACGCCGGCTTTTCGATAGGCATTGAAGTCGCTGCGCTCCTGAGTGCCTGGGTTGGTTTCAAGGGTAACCTCCGCCTCTGGGCATGCCACCTCGTTCAGTAGGGTATGGATATGTTCAGGTGCAAAAAGGCTTGGTGTACCGCCGCCAAAAAACACTGTGCCGAACTTGGGTTTGACTGGCACCGATTCAGTGGTCGCAATTATCGCCTGACATTGATAGCGATAATCGGCGAGCAACGCATCAAGATAAACGGTCTGGTCTACATCGTCGCGTAGCGGATGAGAGTTGAAGTCACAGTAGGGACACTTTTTGATGCACCACGGAAAATGAATGTATAGGCCAGGGTTATCCAACATTGAAGGAATAGCGCTGCCGAAGTTGGGCAATCAGCTGCGTCAGGGCTTTGCCCCGGTGGCTGAGTAGATTCTTCTCCTGGGCAGGCAACTGCGCGGCGCTTTTAGCCAGATGGGGAATCAGGAAAAGCGGATCGTAACCAAATCCGCCATCGCCTTGTGGGCTGTGCAGAATCTCGCCATGCCACTCGCCCCAAGCGATCAATGGTGCTGGATCATCCGCATGTGAGAGAAATACAAGCGAGGTGTAGTAATGGGCGCGTCGATCTTGTTTTTCGGCTAACTCCTCGAGCAGCTTCGCGTTATTGTCAGCATCCGTAGCCCCGTCACCCGCATAGCGAGCAGAGTAGATTCCCGGTGCACCGTCTAAAGCCGGCACCACTAAACCGCTGTCGTCAGCAATCGCCGGCAGCTGAGATGCAGCGCTAACTGCACGCGCCTTTATCAAAGCGTTTTCTATGAAGGTGCTGCCATCCTCTACCGGGCTTGGAATGTCATGATCAGCCTGATTCGCAAGCTCAAAGCCCAAGGGCGCCAACATGCTGCGCATCTCGGAAACCTTTCCCCTATTCCTCGTTGCAAGAATTAGCTGCACTACTCAGACCAGTAGAGCTTCTGGTTGAATTTTAGGTTAGTGCTGGCAATGCCTACAACGTTTGCATCAATGTTAATGCGGTGTACCTCTTCCGGGCTGTGTCGGATCGTAGCCAGATAATAAATTGCCTCGCCTTCTTGCACTCGCGTGAAGCCCAGCCGTTGCTGCTGGCTGAGCAGATTGGTCGAGGTGCCCGCCAGTTCTGCCTCGACGGCTTTGCCGTCTCGATTCAAAACAGAAACGTTCAGCAGCGCTCGATCTTTGCCTCTGGGCAGATCATAGCTGCGAGCAATTTCCGGCGTGAGCATGGTCGTAGGGATAACGATGTAATGCAGTTCGAAGCCATTGAAGCTGTGCTTTTGCTCCGCGTGTGCCGCTCCAGCTAAGGCAAAGAATAAAAAAACGATAAACCCGAGGTTGTAAAAGCTCTGGCTAAGGAAACTCCGGTCTAGAAAAGTAGCGTTGCTCATTCAGATCGTCCAAGTCGATAAAAGCCGTAGGTGCCAAAAACGTTTGGGGCCATGCGGTTCGCGATACTCTCGCGATAGCTATCGTCAACTACACGGCGTTCAATGATCGTGAATTGCTCTTCTATGCAGAGCTGTTCGAAATCTTTAAACGTACACAAGTGAATATTGGGAGTATCGAACCAGTTGTGCGGCAGGTGTTTGGAAACCGGCATATAACCGCCAAGAGTGAGCTGAAGACGACAACGCCAATGGCCAAAATTTGGGAACGTGATAATGCATTCCTCGCCGATCCGAAGCATTTCTCGCAATAGTTCCCGCGGCGCCTTGACTGCCTGCAGAGCCTCGGTCATCACCACCATATTGAAACTGCGGTCGACGAAATTGCTCAGGCCATCATCGAGATCTTGTTCGATTACATTCACGCCTTTGGCAATACACAGAGCAATATTGTTGGCATCTCGGTCTAAGCCATATCCGTTTACACCCTTACTGCGGGCAAGATTATCGAGCAAAGCTCCATCGCCACAGCCAAGATCCAACACCCTAGCGCCAGGGTGAATAAGCCCGCGAACCAGCTCTAAATCACCACGCAAGTTCATTGGTTTTGGCCCTCACTTATGTCGTTGGCACATCTACTCAGGAACAGGCTTAAGGTCTGAACATAACGATCAATAGGCAGTAGAAAAGAGTCGTGACCGTTTTCCGATTCTATGATTGCCGATGCCACGTTCTTTTTTGCCTGGATCAAGGCGTCAACAATTTCTTGGGAGCGCCCGGCGGAAAAACGCCAGTCGCTGGTAAAGGAAAGGACCAGGAACTTAGCTTCAGTACTTGCCAATGCTTTTACTAAGTCGCCATCAAACTCTCTTGCCGGATCAAAGTAGTCGAGGGCGCGGGTCATCAGTAAGTAGGTGTTGGCATCGAAGTATTGAGTAAATGCTCTGCCTTGATAGTGTAAATAGCTCTCTACTTGAAACTCTACGTCGCTGCCCTGATCAAAGTCTCCTGACTTAACGTCGCGGCCAAATTTGTTGCCCATGCCGTCGTCTGACAAGTAAGTTACGTGGCCGACCATGCGTGCCAACATCAAGCCACGGTCGGGGTTTTTGTTCTCACTGACGTAGTAACCATCAAGATAGTCCTTATCGGTGGTGATGGCTTGGCGGGCAATTTCATTGAAGGCAATGTTTTGCGCGGAAAGTTTGGCCGCAGAAGCAATGACCACGCATGCGTGAACTCGTTGAGGGTAGTCGATAGCCCATTGCATGGCCTGCATGCCGCCGAGGCTGCCGCCAATAACGGCGGCAAAACGTTGAATGCCTAAGTGATCTGCAAGCAACACCTGGCTGTTCACCCAATCGCGAACCACCACGTTAGGAAATCCAGGCCCATAGGGTTTACCGTCCGTGGGACTAATAGATCTTGGCCCCGTGCTGCCGTGGCAGCCGCCTAAATTATTGAGGCTAACAACATAGAATAAGTTGGTATCAATGGCTTTGCCGGGCCCTATGCAAGCATCCCACCAGCCGGGCTTCTTTTCGTCAGCGTTGTTAAAACCTGCTGCATGCTGGTGACCTGACAGCGCATGGCAAATTAGTATTGCGTTGCTAGCTTGTGAGTTAAGGCTGCCATAGGTTTCATACACCAGCTCAAATCCGCCCAGTACTTCACCGCTCTGGAGGTGAAAATCACTGGGGAAATGAAAGGTCTGGGGGCTTACCAGGCCAACGCTATCGCTGGGGAATTGATTCATCCGCGATCACCGCTCCTGCTAAAAGCTGACAGCCAAGGCGCGCTCGGCAATGGTTA
>MDTB01052154.1_pt1 | contig 18099 bp, 15 predicted proteins | sample 811161 | NCBI WGS metagenome assembly MDTB01 (sample SAMN05326650, study PRJNA326480) | marine metagenome | isolation source: seawater | place: Mediterranean Sea | collected 2009
ATTTTGTAAACCCGTACCAATAAACATTGGAGCTACAAAAACACGTCCTAATGAATAAAGATCTCTTATATCCTCCACCCATCCAGAAATATGGATGTTTTTTTGTCTTAAGCTTAAAACTTTGTTACTTGGGTTAGTGCCACCTATCAATATATTACATGATTTATGTTGTTTTTCAATCAAAGGAAGAATCTTTTTACAAAGATAAGTTGCTGCCTCTACGTTGGGTGGATAGCTCATATTCCCGATAAATACTATATCAAATTTTTTTTGAATTTCAGTATTAGGTTTAAAGAATTTAGTGTCAACTCCATTAGGTATTATTTGGATAATTTTGTTGTTTTTATGAGAAATATACTGTTGATCATTTTTAGTTATTATTGTATGCTTTTTAAATTTATCAAAAATATAGTTTTCATATTTTTTTGTAATATGAAATTCATGATTAATCAATGGCTGAATAATTTTTGGAAAATTTGATATTCGACGTTCAATTCCTTTAGACATAGTATCCATGTAATCAATAATATTGTTTTCATATTTTGCTAAGTATTTAGAAGTTCTAATTAACTGGCTAAAAACCCAATCTGGTCTAATCTTTTTAATAATCTTATTAATTTTACTTTGATTTTTTTTGGAGTAAAAATAACCTACTTGCAGAGGTTCCTTAATTATAAAAGATTTTAAAGTATTAAATAAAATAGTAAATGAATCAGTATTTAATACATGAACTTCTTTACAGAATTTTTTTAATTCTTTTATTTTGTGTTTTTGTATTGGGGATTCGGTATTTATTGAAATTAAGTAAATATCATGAACAATTGATAAATTTTTAATTTGATGGTATATTCGTAGTTTATCACCCTTGTCTAGGGGAAATGGATATCTAGATGTTAAAATGATAATTTTTTTTCGACTCATTTTAAAATTTCATTTATTTTGGTTACAACATTCATTTCAGAAAAATGTTCTTGAATAATTTTTTGACCATTGGTTCCAATTTTTTTAGCATAGTTTTTGTCATTGATTAATAGTTCAATGGAATCAAAGAAATCATCAGCATTGTCTGCAATTAATATATTTTTTCCACTAGAACATGGAATTCCTTGTGCTCCTTTAGTTGTTGTGATAACTGGAATCCCCAAGGCCATACCTTCAAGGATTTTAATTCTTATACCGCTTCCAGAAAATAAAGGAACAAATAAAACCTCTTTATTGGAAATATATGATTCTGCATTTGCAATTTCAGATTGGATTTTTGTATTCTTAAGTTGTTTTTTTAAGTATTTTGCAGGCATTTTTTTTCCTGCAATATATACGTTAATTCTATGCTTTGAATTAAGTATTTTTGGGAAAACAGATTTTAAAAACCAATTTATTCCTTCTAAATTTGGTTTCCAATCCATTGCGCCTAAATGCACAATGCTGTTTTTTATTTTTTGTTTTTCGCTTTTTTTTACATTAAAGGTAACAGGTATATTATGAGTTTTTTTTGGATAAAGTTTTTTAAAGAACTTAAAATCTTCGTTTGAAATTGTAAAAATATAATCAACATCCCTAGGAATAGTTTTTTCCATTTTTTTTATTTGCAATGCTAACACAAAGTAAATGCTTTTTTTTAAAAAGTTTTTTCCTGAAAGATTCTCCCATATTTCATGTTCTAAGTTATGTGCTCTTAAAATAATTTTAACAGAACTTTTTATCTTAATTTTATTCAGGAATACCGTTGTGAAAATACTTTCAAATAGGATTATTTCATAGTCATTTTTATCTATCATCATTTGAATGTAATCTTTTATATGTCGACTATAAAATCGATTTGCTTGATATGAATTATTGCAAAGAAGACTCTTCATTAATGCTTTTAAGTTTAATGACATGTTTTTATAAAAAACAATTTGATTTATGTTGTTGTTAATTGTTGACTTAAAGATTTTTTTATTTAATGAGTCATTTTTTTTTGTTATAGCTAGAAGATCTATTTTATAGTCAAGTTTAATAAATTTTTGAGCTAAATTTTGAATTGCAAGTGATCCTCCATCTAGGGCCGGAAATACCTCTTTATTAGCTATGATAAGTAGTTTTTTCATTCTTCATCGTTTCGTAATTAAGTAGTTTTTATTGACAATTGTCAATAAAAAAATACCAATAATTAACATTATATATGTTGATCCCCACATACCTATTAGTGGATCTATTAAATCTTTTTTTACCATTTTTTCACCTGTAATTGATACTATATGATAAACGAGAAACAAAATGATTGAAAAGACAACCGGAAGACCAAATCCCCCTTTTTTAATAATTGCCCCTATCGGAGCGCCAATAATGAGCATTACTATACAAGCAATTGATAATGTGAATTTTCTATGAAGTTCAACCTTAAATCTATTTATTTTTTTAATTAAAATATTTCGTTGATTTTGAAAATTTGCAAGGTTTTTTTTCTTCTTATTAATACTTGTTATTATTTGTGTTTTTGATGGATCTGTAGGTTCATAAACTCTTGAATCTGTATTTTTTGCAATAATTTTCTTTTTAATACCATTTTGTAGACTTAGTTTTTCATTTTGCAATGAGTCTAGACCAATTAGTAATTGTTTGATATTCATTGTTTTTGCTCTATTACTAAATCTATCAGAATTTGTGCGTTCCATTTGAAAGGATGATAGGTCAAGTTTTAAGTCATATGTGTCGAATTTGGTTGTTAATATATATTCATCATTTTTATTTGTGACTTCACTGTAACTTTCTCCATTTATTAAGTTAATTAGTAGATATTGGTTATTTTCTGTAGTTCCCATTTTAGCATTTTCTGAAGTGAAAATTTTTTTAATTCCTTTTTTGTCAGAATAATCATATATAATAACATTTTTCATTATGCCATTTTGTTCCTTTTTATCAATTCTTATACTATATCCCTCAATATCTGAAAAAAAGATTTTTTCTTGTATGTTAACATTAAGTTTTTTCTGCATAATATCATACATTAAATTTGTTGCTTTTAAATTTGAAAAGGGTATTGCATAATTTGAGATAATAAAAGAAAAAAATGCAATTAACAGACTAAAAGTTATTAATGGCTTAAATAAATATAAAAATGGCTTTCCAAGCGAATTTAGTGCAGTAATTTCTGATCTTTCAGCCATTCCACCAATTAACATAATTGATGCCAATAAAACAGATAGGGGCAGTGCTATTGGAATAAGTGTAATTGATGAATACCATAATAGTTCTAAAATTATGTCAAACTCTAGACCTTTTCCAATTAAATCATCAATATATTTCCAGAGAAATTGCATTAATAGAATTAACATTACAGTTGTAAATGTTAATATTAATGGCTTTATAAAAGATGAAAATATAAATTTTTTAAAAATGTTCACATTAACTAATGTTATGTGTTATGAACCAAGATGTTTCATTAATGTGTGTATTTGACTAGTCCATAAATCTTTTCCTTCTTGTACTTCTTCTGTTTCAGCAAAATCAGTTACTTTTAGAATTACATCATTTGTTATCTCATCAACTTCAATTCTGAATTCAAAAAATGTGTTATGAGGATAATCAACCCATCTAAACTTAATAAAGTAATTATTGGAGACAGTAATAAGTTCGGCTTCTTGTTCAGAATTATCCCAAAAAAAAGTATATGTTTTTTTTGTGCAATTTACATCATCTGCAAACCATTCTGATAAACCGCTTGGAGTACTTAGGCAGTTGAATAAAATATTTACTGAGGATCTGATTTGAAATTCTAATTCATATTTTTCCATCTAAAATAATTTTTGTGTCAATATACATTTATTTTATTATAATTTTATTCCTAATTCTTGGAATTTCCAAATCATATGTCTAAATTTTAGTATGTTCAGATCGAAAATTCTTTTTTTCTTACTAATTACCATTAATTTATCATTTGCACAACAGAATTATAATTTAATTGTTGATTTAGGTAGTAATCAATCACTTAATTTTCGTAGCATGTCTACTCAAGATAGCTTAGATATATTAATTGATTCAGATACAATTCTTAATATTAACTGTGCTATTAATAGTATGTTTTATTTAGAAAACAATAATGGAAATAAATATTATTTGTATTTGACTGAAAACTCACCTCATCCTACATCTTTTAAACTAAATGATACTGTTAGTATTAGTGGATATAATTCTAATTTTATTAAATTTTTTAATGAGTATGTAAAATTATATCAGTCAAATTTTGATATACAATCTTTAATGTCTGATTATACTAATTTAGACGAATTAGAAATCTATTTATATAATCTAATTAATGATGATATTTATGTTTTTTTTAATAATCATCAATACTTTGATTTTTTTTCAACAGAAAGTAGGGATTATTTTAGAACATTATTAAAGTATGAGTATTTAAGTTCTATTAGTAATTTTTTATTTAATGTCCAACATAAAAAAATTAATCTTGATTTAGATAATGCCAAATTAGATTTAGACTTAGTTGATATTAGATTATTGAAAATAGATGCCTTAATAGATAGTTTTGATGACAGCAGGTTTTTTGGAATGCAAACATTCCAGGATTACTCATTTAATTCATTATTCTTACTTGCTTTAAATGACTATAATGAATCTTTTAGGGATATTAATGATTTTCAGAATTTCACCTTATATTTTTTAAATTTTATTAATCAGTATTCTCCATATAGTTTAAGATATATTTTCATTCAAAAAATGATTAAAAACTTTTCAGCTTTAATAAAAAAAAATACTATTGACTATATAATCCAATTTTTGGATAACTCTAATTTATCATTACAAGAAATAGAATCAATAAGTAATATATTTTTGGAGAATTATAATCAAAATCTTGATAGTGATTTTAATTTAGATTCTCAGTCTTTAACACATGATTTTTATATTGAAAATAAATTTGGCGAAACATATAATTTAGATGGTTATTTGGGAAGTGTTTTATATGTTGATATATGGGCCAGTTGGTGTGGTCCTTGTAGAAAACAATTTCCATATTCTAAGGATCTAAAAAGTAAATTTTCAAAGCGTCAACAAAAAAAAATTAAATTCGTTTACATATCTATTGATAATGATCTTAATAAGTGGAAGGAAAGTTTAGAAAAATTAGATTTAGAAGGTGAACATTTTATTTCTCCTGCAAGCCACCCCAAAAGTGCAGCAAATTACTTCCAGGCTTTTAGTATACCTAGATATATTTTAATTGATAAGAATGGAAATATATTAAATATGAATGCTAAAAGACCTAGTGATATTGCAATTTATGATGAATTACTAGAACTATTAGATTAAAAAATAAATGATTTCTAGAACAATAAGTAGCGAGGGGGAGATTTGAACTCCCGACCTCAGGGTTATGAATCCTGCGCTCTAACCAACTGAGCTACCTCGCCATGTTTTGGTGAACAAATATAATTATTTTTTATATTTAGTGTTAACTATGAACATTTTTCAATTAATTCTTTACATCTTAATACTTGTATTATTTTCGTGTTCTTCAAACAAAATCACCACTCACGATAATATATTTAGATATAATGAATCCTCAACAATAACTTCTCTTGACCCAATATTTTCTAATAATCAGTCTAATATATGGGCTACGAATCAAATATTTAGCACTCTAGTTCAATTAGATAGTAGTATGGTTATAAAGCCTTTAGTTGCTAAAGATTGGTTTGTGACTGATAATGGACATAGATATACTTTTATTTTACGTGATGATATATATTATCATAAATCCGAATGTTTTGGAATTGATTCTACACGAAAGCTCGTTGCCAATGATTTTATTTATAGTTTATCTAGATTAGCTAATAATGATATTTTATCACCTGGAAGATGGACATTAGATTATTTTGATTTAGAAAATGTAATTGCTTTAAATGATACAGTTTTAGAGATTACTTTACCTAAACCTTTTCCTGGATTTTTAGGTTTATTGACAATGAATTATTTTTCATTTGTTCCTCAAGAAGCTATTAATCATTTTGGTGAAAATTTCTCTTCCAAGCCTATTGGTACTGGTCCTTTTTGTTTCAAAAAATGGAAGTCTAATGAAAAATTAATTCTTTTAAAAAACCCTGACTATTTTGAGTTTGAACAGAATTTAAGGCTTCCTTATTTAGATGGTATTTCAATTTCATTTATTACACAAAAAGAGTCTGTTTTTATGAATTTTATGTTAGATAATATAGACTTTATCTCTGGTTTAGATAGTAGTTTCAAAGATGAGTTAATTGATAATCAAGGTGAACTTTTGGAAACTCATAATAATAGATTTTCAATTTTATCTAACCCATATTTAAATACTGAATATTTAGGTGTGCATTTACCAAAAGTTAATAATGAAAATAGTCCATTAATGTATAAGGATTTTAGAAAAGCTCTAAACTCTTGTTTTAATAAATCTATAATGGTTAAATATCTCAGAAATGGATTAGTATATCCTGCAGATGCTGGATTTGTTCCACTTTCGTTAAAAAAATGTTATAATATTGAGTCAAATACTTTGTCTGCCGATAGTATAAAAAAATTAATATCAAAAACACCAAATAATGATAAAAAAATTATATTAAATACAACTTCAGAATATCTTGATGTTTGTGAATTTATTCAGCATAGTGCTCTTGAATATGGTATTAATATTGAAATTGAAATATCTTCTCCTGCTGTCCATAGAGATTTATTTTCTTCGGGTAATGCAAGTTTATTTAGAGCTTCTTGGATTGCTGATTATCCTGACCCAGAAAATTTCCTATCTCTTTTTTACTCAAAAAACAAAAGTCCTTTTGGACCTAATTATACTCATTTTAATAATGAATTATATGATAAGTTATATGACCAATCATTTATTACTAGTGATATGGATAGTAGATGTGATTTATTTAAGAAAATGGAGATAATTCTTCTTGAAGAAGCTATTGTATTCCCATTATATTATGATTATGTTTTTAGATTAGTTTCTAATAAAGTTAAGGGAATGTCTATCAATAGTATGAATACACTTTGTTTAAAAAGAGTCAAAAAAAATTAGAAATTATCTATTTTTAAATAATATATCTTTTTCTTGTTTTGATAGACTATCATACCCAGATCTACTTATTTTTTCAAGTATCTTATCAATTTCCATCTCTTCTTTTCTTTTACGAGCATTGTACTCGTAATCATTTTCTTTTTTTTTATGTATGTATTTTGGTGAATAGCTAATTAATTCAATTATGTTTTCAACTAAATAATTGGAATTAAAATTTCTTTTGTACAAAACGATGTACACATATCCGTAGAGAGCTCCTCCAATATGTGCAATATGTCCACCGGCATTACCTTGTGGTATACTTAAAATGTCAATAATTAATACACTAATAGCAATATGTTTTAATTTAATTGAACCAATTAACATTAGAGAAATAGAATAGTTTGGTACATATGTCGCAATTGCAAATACTATAGCAAGCACAGATGCAGATGCACCAATCGCTAATGAATCTACTTTAAGACTATAAAAAACAGGAAATAAATTAAAAGCAATTATATATATTACACCCCCAATTATTCCCCCCATTAAATATGTTGAAAATAATTGTTTTTGTGATAAGTATTGAATGAATATTTTACCACCAAAATATAAGCAGAATAAATTAATTAATAGATGTAAAAGGTCTACATGAGTAAACATATACGAAATCAATGTCCAAGGTCTTTTGCTTAGTATTTCTAAATTCGATGAAACACCCAAATAATAAATAATATTATCTTCTTTTTCTAGTAAAAAATTTGTTACATGAACTAGATTTATTATTACAAATACAAAGATATTAGCATATATAATTGTTGTAAATAAGTTATTACTTTTCATTGTTTTAGAAAATATCATTTTATAAATTTTTCCATTGCCAATATTTAATGATAATGAATCCAAAAATCATCCCCCCTAAATGAGCAAAATGGGCAATATTATCATTATCTTGGATACCAAGATATAATTCTACTAAACCATAAATAAGTACAAAATATTTAGCTTTTATTGGAAATGGGAAGAATAAAAACATTAATAATGCATTAGGAAACAAAACCCCAAATGCTAAAAGCAATCCAAACAATGCACCTGATGCACCAACAACAGGAGTGTTATATAGACTATTTAATTTGCGCATATTTTGGTTAATATAATTTTTTCCCTCGTTTAGTATCAAGTGCCCCTCTTCGAATACAGTATTTATATTATCATAGTTCATTGTGTTTTCAAGAATTTTAATTTGCCAATGAATAATTGTAAAATGTAAAAATGCAGCACCTAATCCAGTTAAAAGGTAATAGTTTAAAAATCTTTTTGATCCCCATAAATTTTCTAATTGTGACCCAAACATCCAAACTGCAAACATGTTGAATGCAATATGTGTAAAACTTCCATGCATAAACATATGTGAAATAATTTGCCATGTTTCAAAGTTTTTAGAAGTCCAATAATATAGTCCAAGAATTTTTCTTAAATCAATACCAGAACTCCACAAGGTTAGGGTTGCTAAAAATAGTAACCCATTAATAATTAAAATATTCTTAACAACTGGCGGTAAAATAGAAAATTTTTGAGGTTGAAAAAACGACATTTTAGTTGAAAATTTTATTTGGTTCTACAGAAATAACAGACGGTTTGCCATCAATGCCGATAAACGGGATCTCACATTTCATAAGTTTATTAATTAATCTAATTAATAAATCTTTATTATTAGGATATTTTTCGTGTGTTGTTTTTTGATAGGTAATTTTTTTTGCAATCTCCTTGGTTATTTGGTTATCAGTAATTGTATTTGATTTTTTTATTGATTCAATGATTAGTTCAATAAATTCTTGAGTTCCATCTTGATTTAAATAAAATGGTATTGCACTAATTATAATATTTTCTTTTTCAATACTCTCAATTTTATAGCCTAAATTTTCAATAGTAGTATTGTTCTCCTTGATAATTTGCATATCGATTGCATTCAATTCCACAGTTGTTGGATTTATAGTTAATTGGCTATTTATTTCTTGATTATTCAAGGATTGAATTGTTTGGTCATAAATAATCCGTTCTATTGCTTTTTTCTTATCAATAAGATTAATGATATTATCATGATTTATTTTAAATAAGGCATATCGATTATCAATATTAAATACTTCATATATATCACTTGTGTTTTCTTCTTTAAATAATTTTTGAATATTTTGTGTATTTTCTTTGTCTCTAGCAAATTTTTTCCTAAATGGATTGAAGTCACTATTGACATTTATTTTCGGCTCTTTAGGCGGATTATTTTGTATGTGTATAGGAACCTCAAAACTTTTTTCAATCGAAAAATCTAAACTTGGTTTTATATTGGACATACCAATTGTTCTTTTACATGCAGATTTAAGAATTTGATAAATAGATTTCTCGTCTTCGAATTTGACTTCAGTTTTATTAGGGTGTACATTTACATCGATATATTGATGGTCTATATTTAGAAAAATAAAATAGGAAGGATGTTGATCTGTTTGAATTAGATCGGCCATAGATTCTTTAATAGCATGATTTAAATATGGCGATCTAATAAATCTATTATTTACAAATAAGTACTGTTCGCCCCTTGTTTTTTTAGCGTCTAATGGATTTCCAAGGAAACCATCAATTGCAACTATAGTAGTCTGTTCTTTAATTTGTAGTATTTTTTGCTTGTATCTTCTACCAAATAACTGAATAATTCTGTTTTTAAAATTTTCAGTCGAGAGATTATATAATTGTTTACCATCATTTGTGAATTGAAAATTGATATGATGATGAGAAAGAGCTATTTGTATAAATGTCTCTATAATGTGTTTTAATTCTATCTTATCAGATTTTAAAAAGTTTTTTCTTGCAGGTATATTAAAAAAAAGATTTTTAACAATTATTGATGTGCCTCTTTTACATGCAGTTTGTGTGATCTTATTTATTTTTGAATTATCAATACAAATAAGAGTTCCAATTTCTTCATCTTGGGTTTTTGTTTTTAATTCGACCTCTGCTACCGAAGCAATAGATGCAAGAGCTTCACCTCTAAAACCCATGGTGGATATTTTAGTAATATCGTCGGTAGATTCAATTTTAGAAGTAGCATGTTTTATAAAACATACTTTTGCATCTTGTATGTTCATTCCGATTCCATTATCAATAATTTGTATTAAACCTTTTCCTGATTTTTTAATAATTATATGAATATTATTTGCTTGCGCATCAATAGAATTTTCCAGTAATTCCTTAATTATAGAGGATGGTCTTTGAATTACTTCTCCTGCTGCAATTTGATTAATAACATTATCTTTTAATATTTGAATAGTTTGTTTCACACTTGATAATTAATAATAACGTATCCCAACAAAAATAATACTATTATCATCATTAAAAGAAAAAAAGTTGATTTATAACTTTTGTTATTCTTTCTAAAATCTAACAGACTTTTCTTATCAAACCTTCTATAAAAATTAATTTTTTTATTTTTTTTAGCCATTTCGTTTTTTTATTCTAATATTAAAATAAGCAAATAATAAAGTCATAAATGGAGAAATAATATTAAAAAAACAATATGGAAGATATGCTAATGGATTAATTGAAAGTATTTCAGCATGATATGCAGCACATGAATTCCATGGTACTAAAACTGATGTTACAGTACCTGTATCTTCAATTGTTCGACTTAAATTTGTAGAGTGTAATTTGTGGTCCTGATAAATTTCTTTATACATTCTTCCTGGAATGACAATAGCCAAGTATTGATCACAAGTTGTAATATTAAAGAATATACAAGAGCCTGCTGTTGATTGAATTAATTTTAGATTAGATGATGACTTTGATAATATTAAATCAGTTATTCTTTTAAGAAAACCGCCTGCATGCATTACACCACCGAATATCATTGCTGTGATAACTAGGATAACAATCCAAACCATTCCTAAAACACCACTTTTTGATAATAATTTGCTAACTGCATCATGTTCTATTTGAATATTTGTTCCAATAAAAATTGTTTCTATTAATGTAGAAAGTGTTGTAGCATTAGTATGTAAATTAATTTCTTTAATTAATTCTTGTTGAAATAGTAAAGCAATAATTAGACCTGTGAATAAACCAATTAACAATGTTATTCTGGCCGATATTCCATTATATATTAACACTATTATTATCAAAGGAAGAGTAAATAGCTCCCATCCTACGTAAAATTTAGATTCTATAGCATCTAAGAAGGATTTAGTTTCATTAATTGAAATATCTGTATAATTGGAATTGATACCAATAAAAAAGAAACATATTAGAGTAATAAAGATTGAAGGTATAGTTGTATATGTCATATATTTTATATGCTCCATTAAGCTACTTCCAGATACAGATGGAGCAAGATTTGTTGTTTCAGACAGCGGAGACATTTTATCTCCAAAATAAGCTCCTGAAATAATTGCCCCAGCTGTTAAACCTCTTGGTATTAATAATAATTCTCCAATACTCATAAGTGCAATTCCAATTGTTGCTGCAGTTGTCCATGAACTTCCTGTTGAAATTGATACTATAGCGCAAATAATACATGTGGAAAATAGAAAGTATTCTGGGTTTATTAACTCGATTCCATAATAAATCATTGCTGGAACAACACCAGATAATATCCAAGTTGAAGTCAATCCACCGATAATTAAAAGAATTGTTATAGCATTAATTGATGAGTATATGCTTGTTTTGACACCAAATATAATTTCCTTGATATTATAGCCTCTTTTTAATGCAATTAATGAACCTAAAAAAGCGGTCACTAATAAAGCAATTTGATTAGGACCATTCATTGTATTTTCAAAATATATTAAATTAGAAAATAATAAAAATATTAAAGTTATGATTGGTAAGAAAGTTAGAATGCTATTCATTTAATAATTTGATTAATTGTTCGTATACTTTGTGTGTAGGTAGTCCCATAACATTATAAAAGGATCCTGAAATTTTTTTTATTGCAATTAATCCTATCCAGTCTTGAATTCCATATCCACCAGCTTTATCTAGTGGATTAAAATTTTCTATATAATATCTAATCTCTTTTGTAGATAGTTTTTTAAAATAGACAGAACTTTTGTCATAAATAGAAACACTTTTGTTAATTAATTTAAATGTTACACCAGTGACAACAAAATGCTGTTGATTGGAGAGATGTGATAACATAATCTCAGCTTCATTATTTGACTTAGGTTTGCCAAGTATCATATTATTGTTATATACAATTGTGTCAGCACAAATTAAAATTTCGTTTTTTTTTACTGAGTAGTTGTTAGCTTTTTTTTCTGATAAGTAAACAGCTACTTTAGATGGTGATAGTGACTTTGGATAATCCTCATTTACTTCTAGTTTTTTTACTTTGAAAGGGAACCCCATTAGCTTCATTAATTCAGTTCTTCTTGGAGATTTAGAACCTAAAGTAATGGTTTTTTTAGTATTTAATATTTCCATCTAAATTCCATTTATCGGTTACTCTTAGAGTTTGCTCAATCACATCACGAACACAACCTTCACCTCCTTTTTTCATAGAAATATAGTCGCATATATTTTGAACATCAAAAGATGCATCAAATGGACAGCAACTGAAACCTACATGCTTTAGTACTTCTAAATCAGGAATATCATCACCCATATACATTACATCATCTTTGTGTAGGTTATGTTTTTTTAAAAATTCTTTTAATATAGGTAGTTTATTGTGTGCTCCTAAAAAAACTTCTTTTACACCTAGATGTTCTAGCCTTGTTTTTATATTTTGCTCTCTGCCACCAGTAATTACACCTATAATATATCCGTGTTTAATAGCCAATTTTATTGCATATCCATCTTTTGCATTCATTTGACGTAAAAATTTTCCATCTGGATAAATAATCAAACCACCATTTGTTAAGACTCCGTCAACATCTAATATAAATGCTTTAATTTTCTTTAATTTATTTTTATAATTACTTTTCATATTATTTTATAATTTTTTTTTATATTCATTTAAAATGCTGTCAGATAACAATTTATATATTTTTTTATATTTTATATTGTTTATTAAATCTATATGATTCTGTATAGTCATTAAATCACCTCTTCTAGCTGGTCCTGTTAGATTTTCATATGCTTTGCTTTTTGTGTTTTTATCTGCTGTGTGTTTAATTAAATGATTTAATAAATTAAAATCAATATTTTGTTCTTCTAAAATATTTTGTGCAATTAAATAACAGTAATTAGAGAAGTTACATGAAATAACAGCCGCTAAATGTAATAGTTTTCTATTTTTTGAATTCATTATATTTATACAAGCAGAGACTTTTGATAATAATTTATTCAGTTTGTTTTCTGTTATTTTATTATTGGCTTCAATGCAAATTGGAATTTTTTTAAAGTCAACTTTAATATCTTTTGTTAAAGTTTGTATAGGGTAAATTACACCAAAATTATTTTTATTAACGAAAACATCTAAAGAAGTACATCCTGATGTATGAATCATTAATACATTAGGGAGAATATCTGCAATTTTTTTGATGCTATCATCATTTACACAGATCATAATTAAATCACATTCTTTTATATTTTTAATTTCACTTATATAATTAGCATTTACTTTTCTAGCTAGTTGTTTGCCGGTAATTTTGTTCCTTGAAAAAATATTAATTATTTTAACACCAACAGAGTGAAATGATAATGCAAATTGTGTTGCAACATTACCGGATCCAATAAATGAAATACTATTAATCATAAATGATGTTATTTAATCACATTTTTAATATAAAAATAAATACTTTTGTTGTCTAATAAATTTAAATTTTGAATAAATATTTTAATTATTTTTTTTCAATCCCATCTGCACTCTTCTTAATGTGTTGTTTTGCTGTTTCTATTGGAGTTGCAACATTTGTTGAAAATGATTATGGAACTATAGCAGCAAAAGCCACTATATTTAATAGTTGGTGGCTTGAGTTATGTCTATTTTTACTTGCAACTATTTTTATATTTAATATTTTTAGATATAAGCTTTTTAGTTTAAAAAAATTACCAGTTTTATTATTTCATTTATCATTTATACTGATTCTTTTAGGAGCTGCAATTACTCGTTATACTGGTGAAGAAGGTATGATGAGAATTAGAGAAGGTAGTTTCAATAAGCAATTTGTTTCTGAAACTACTTTTTTGGATTTTAAGATTCACAATAATAAAAGTGAATATATAGGTAAAAAGCCTCTCTTATTATCTACTATTTCTAATAATAATTTCTCCATTCCTATCAATTTTGATAATAAAAATATTAGTATTGAATATGTTAATTTCATTAATGATCCTGTTGATAAATTGGTATTAGATGATATAAATGGCTCACATATTTTGGAGATAATTGTTCCCTCCGTTCGTGGTGGCATGCAATCGGAATACATTAAGTTTAAAACTGTAAAAAAAATTAATAATTTAGATGTATCATTTAACTCTAATTTAAATTCTGACCTTGAAATTTATCTTGAAGACTCTTCATTTTATTTTTCCTCAAAATTTGATGTTGAATTTATGAAAATGTCTAATCAAGAAAAAGGTCTGTTAAAAAAAGAAACAAAGCATATATTAAGTAAAAAAACATTATATACTATTGATGGTAAAAATATGGTTTTTAAAAATCATTTTTCAAACGGATCAATTAGTCAGGTTCCTGGTAGCATGAAAAATAATCAAGAGAAATCAGATTTGTTACAAATTAAATTAACTGTTAATAATAATGACACCCTAATTAGTTTATTGGGGAATAAAGGGGTTATATCCCCTAAAAATTATTTTTCTTTTGCAAATTTATTTTTCTCTTTTGGTTATGGTTCACAGACAATGAATTTACCTTTTGCAATTTATTTACATGATTTTCAACTTGAGCGTTACCCCGGATCTGATAGTCCATCCTCATTTGCAAGTGAAATTAAAGTTATTGATGGTGAAAACTCTTTTGATTATAGAATCTTCATGAATAATGTTTTAAATTACAAAGGTTATAGATTTTTTCAATCCTCATATGACTCTGATGAAAAAGGAACTATTCTTTCTGTAAACAAGGATAAGGCTGGAACTATTGCTACTTACATTGGGTATTTATGTTTATTATTGTCTGTTATAAGTTTAATTGTATCTAGGTTTTCTAGATTTAATATATTGTCTAAAAAAAATAAGAAAATTAGTTAAATGCTTTTTAGGTTATCTCTCATATTATCATTTCTATTTTGTTCAGTAAACTTTGCTCAAACCTCGGATTTATCTCTTGATAGCTTAATCATAAATAGAACCATAAACAAACAACATGCTAGTATTTTTGCAAAGCTATTAACTATTGACAATGAAGGAAGGGTTAAACCTTTCCATACAACTTCTTCAGAAATTTTAAGAAAATTATGCAGAAAAACTAAATTATATAATCAAGACCCATGTCAAATTGTTTTAGGCATGACCGTTGATCCATTATTATGGCAAATAATTCCAATAATTAAAGTTGCTGATAATGATATTTTAAAGATTCTTGGTAAAAAAGAAGAGCTTGTATCTTTTGTGTCTTTTTTTCAGAATAATCAGTATTTACTAACACCTTATGTAGAAAGTGCATATTCAAAAAAGCCAATTGATCGTACTAAATTTGATAAAAAGATTATTGAAACCGATGAAAGGGTTAATATATGTTCAATGATTTTTTCAGATAGACTTGTTAATATTTTTCCTCAAGAGGAGGGAGTGTGGAATTCGGATGCTTCGATGGATATTCCAGGTGTTGATTCAATAAAAACTAAAAGTTTTAAACAAATATATCGTGATTTAGTTTTTTCGTCTTTTGATAATAAATCTTGGAAGGAAGCAAATTTAATTTTAGGCTTTGTGAAAAAATGGCAAAATAATTATGCTGAGTCTACCGTTTTGCCCTCTGCAAAAAAAATTAATGCTGAAATCTTTTATAATAATTTAGATCCATTTGGATGGACTCGATTATTTTTAGTTTATTTTCTGTCAGGTTGTTTATTACTATTATTTTTATTAATTAACATATTTTATTCAAATCAACTTGTCAATTATATTTTATCATTTCTACAGATTACAATTTGGTCAGGATTTGTTTTTCATCTTTTTGCATTGTCATTAAGATGGTATGTTTCGGGTCATGCACCTTGGAGTAATGCATATGAATCAGTTATATTTATTGCATTTGCAACTATGATTGCGGGGATTTTATTTACTCGCAAATCTAGTTTTGCATTATCTGCTGCATGTTTAGTTTCAGCTATGTTACTTGTTGTTGCTAATTTAAACTGGCTTAATCCAGAGATGACAAATTTAGTGCCAGTTTTAAATTCATATTGGTTAATGATTCATGTTTCAGTTATTACTTCTAGTTACGGTTTCTTTGGTTTATGTGCATTTTTAGGATTTTTTAATATGTTATTGATTATTCTTAGTAATAGAAAGAAGATTAAAGAAAATGTCAAGGAATTAACTATTATAAATGAACAGTCCATGATGTTGGGTTTATTTTTATTGACAGTAGGTACTTTTTTAGGGGGTGTTTGGGCAAATGAGTCTTGGGGAAGATATTGGGGTTGGGATCCAAAAGAGACATGGGCATTAGTTAGTATTTTAGTTTATTCAATAATCTTACATATTAGATTATTGAAATCAAGGAGGTATAATTATTTCTTTAATTTTTTTGCTTTATTTGGCTTTGCCTCAATTTTAATGACTTATTTTGGAGTTAATTACTATTTAGATGGTTTACATTCATATGCAGCAGGTGACTCATTTCCTATTCCTTCATTTGTGTTCCCTACTTTATGCATTTGTTTATTAATTTCAATTATAAGTTTTTTCAGATTTAATAAATGGCTTAATTAAATTATACATGGAACAGATTGATATTCTTGTTTTTGGTGCACACCCAGATGATGTTGAGTTAGGTTGTGCTGGCACAATACTTTTACAGGTCTCCTTAGGATATAAAGTTGGAGTTATTGATCTAACAAGAGGAGAGCTTGGAACCCGAGGATCTGTTAATATAAGAAATTCTGAAGCTGAAATAGCTTCTAAAAAAATGGGAATTAGTTTTAGAAAGAATTTAGATTTCAAAGATGGTTTTTTTGAGAATAATGAAAATAATAGATTAGAAATAATTAAATGTATAAGATATTATCAACCCAAAATTATTATTTGTAATGCACCAGACGATAGACATCCTGATCACGGTCGTGGTGCTAGCTTAGTTTATGATGCAAGTTTTCTTGCTGGTCTTGATAAGATAGTTACTAATTATAATGGAGTTTTACAGACACCCTTTAGGCCTAATATATTATATCATTATATTCAATATAAAGACTTGAAGCCGGATTTCATTGTAGATATATCTCAATTTATGAACAAGAAAATGGATATTATTAAATCCTATAAATCTCAATTTTATAATCCTGTATCAGATGAAAAAGAGACTTTAATTTCTCAAAAAAATTTTTTAGAATTAATTACTAATAGGGCTTCAGACTTAGGTAGATTTATTTCTGTAGATTATGCTGAGGGTTTTTTAGTTCGTAGATATATAGGTGTAGATAATCTATTTAGTATTATTTGATTTTAATTTCCAGTATTTTTTTTTCTCCAATAAATCCTTGTAAAATATCATTTTTGTATATTTTGTCGACTCCGCTTGGAGTTCCTGTGAAAATAAGGTCTCCTTTTTTTAAAGTTATATATTTAGATATATAAGAGACAATCTTATTGATTGAAAAAATCATATTTTTTGTATTATCTGATTGTTTAATTTGATTATTAACTAAAAGTTTAAAATTAATATTCTGTATGTCTTTAAATTCACTTTTATTAATAAAATCTCCTACTGCAGCTGAACCATCGAATGCTTTTGCTTTTTCCCATGGCTCTTGATTTTTTTTTAATTGTTTTTGTACATCTCTAGCTGTGAAATCAATTCCTAAACTTATTTCGTTATAATAATTTGGTGCATATAATTCATCAATATGTTTTCCAGTCTTATTAATCTTTATAATTAATTCAATTTCATGATG
>MDTB01143415.1_pt1 | contig 18099 bp, 24 predicted proteins | sample 811161 | NCBI WGS metagenome assembly MDTB01 (sample SAMN05326650, study PRJNA326480) | marine metagenome | isolation source: seawater | place: Mediterranean Sea | collected 2009
GGATAATGAAAGCGATACATGAGTACTTTCAAGATCACGGTCTCATCCGCGAATGAAAACCCTCTGTGTGAATGGTGTGTGATCAATCAACTAACGTGATGTGGTGATCTACATGATAGTTAGGTTCCTGAAAACCGATGAGCGAAGATATGCGGTCACCGTGGTGACAGACTAGGGTGAAGAATTGTCGATGCCAACCGGCCCAGGCTCAGACCCACTGATGCCGCATGACCTGCAACACTTGATTGTTGAACAGAAATTCGGTTTGAAGCATGCGATTTTCGGGCAACTGGCACTCGGTGGGGACGCAGGTATGTTTCACAAGCAGAAAGCCGGTTTGACCAAGCGGCATTTGTCCAGACAGCGAAGTTCGGAGAAGAAGAAAAGTACGACGTCGGCGTCGCAGGGTGCCGAAGAGTCCGCAAAATCAGAACGGGCGACCTACATCTCTCTGCACCGTTGGATGAAGGCGTCCAGTCACAAAAGGCTCAAAGGGCGCGCTGCGGAAATAGAGGACTCTATCGAAAGTGCTTTAAAGTTCATGGACAAGGATGAGAGGGCACTCTATACACCCGTGCGTCTTGAAGAAGTCGTGGCAAAGATGAACGTGCTGAGCGAACCATGGGTGAGCACCCCGGTTGACAGCCACATGGATATCAAGAGGGAGTGACGACGTTTGTTCCAATCCATCTGGATCCGTGACGTCCTAGGCCAATCGCCTGGACGGGTGATGCTTAACTCATGGATCGCGGAAGCTAGCGGACATCGAATGCATACTGCACGAACGTGTCTACCGGTAAAGCGACGAGGTCGTCGTCGTGGTCAGTCGTCAGTCAGGGGAGGGGGCGAGGTAAAGGATGCCCGCTGAAGGGTGGAATCCGGTAAACAGCCGTGACCCAAATGCGAAAGAGATTTGGGTCCGGTGTATACGCTGGATCAGAATCCAGGTCTCAGCCGTCACGGGCTGGAGACTAATGGCGTTTCTTAGACGGGTTTGATTTGCTCAGCTTGTGGTCCTTTGCGGCCCTGGGCAACCGTAAATTCGACCTTTTGACCTTCGGTCAGTGATTCCATCCCTGGCTCAGCGATATCGCTGTAGTGCGCAAAGATATCAGACCCTGATTCCTGTGCGATGAATCCGTAACCCTTGCTTTCATTGAACCACTTAACGGTTCCTGTTTGCCTGTCTGACATGTTTGTCTCCGAAGAACGATAGTATTGGTCGAGCGAATCGCTGACTGGGGTAGCAGGTATAAATCTAGATTGAACTTCGAAGCGTTGAGTAACGAGCGGAGGGCAATAGAGGCTTAGGTAGCTGGGCGCTGACATTACGGAAGTAGTTTAGGATAGTCAAGGAAAAGTGTTTGATTTTCAGTCAGTTGGATCTCAATATCAGAGTGAAATGGGTGGTTTGCAATGAGTAAACGTGTGCCTTTTGATCTGTCGAGGTTCAAAGGAGTCACGAACTGTTTCATCTGCGAGTTTCTTGGCGGCAATACCAAATACCAACACCGTTTTGTTGCAGAAACAGAGAGGGCCGTTGCCTTCCTGAACCGTTTTCCAACCCTCGAGAGTTATGTGCCGGTCGCTCCAAAAGAACACCGAGAGTAGGTTACGGTTGAGTTTACGCTCCCGGAGTACCTTGAGCTTCAGCGATTGGTTTACTGTGTCAGTGAAGGGTTGCGACAGTATTTTTGAGCGGAGCGAGTCTACGTGCTCAGCTTGGGGAGTCTGGCTGCTAATGCACATGTGCATTGGCATGAGGCACCACTGCCGCCTAGTGTGCGGCTCGAGGAACAACAGTATCACGCGCTTATGCATGAGTACGGCGCCCTTGAAATCAGCGATGTAGAATGGAGAGTCTCGCGCATCGACTGCGACCTGTGATTCAGGAGATATTGGCGCGTGTCTGAAACGTTTGCTCTGTGTTGCGGTCCAGACGTGGTCCTCAAACAGGCCCGATAGACTTGGAGGGAGTCCGATGCCTGAGGAAATCGAACGAAAATTCCTGATTGATCGGGACAAGCTGGTTCTCCCCGATCGTGGTGTTGAGATTCACCAGGGCTATCTGCCGCTCTCTGAGGCGTCAAAGACGGTCGTTCGCATCCGCATCAAGGGTGATAAGGGCCTGATTACCATAAAGGGTGAGAACCTTGGTGCAGTAAGAGCGGAATACGAGTACGAAATACCGATAGCAGATGCACGAGAGATGCTGGGTACCCTTTGTCAGCGTCCGATCATCGAGAAGACCCGCTATGAGATAGTCGTCGGTGGACACCTTTGGGAGGTTGACCTGTTTCGCGGTGACAATGCGGGTTTGATGATCGCAGAGGTTGAACTCTCCCATGTCGATGAGACCTTTGAGCGACCGGGATGGGTCACATCGGAAGTGACGGACGATACACGGTATTACAACGCGATCCTGCTGGCGCACCCATACTCACAGTGGCAGGCACCCGAGGCACATGACTGACCGCCCGAAGCCAGCACCGGACAGCGAGATGGAGGTCGTTAAGTTGTCGATAACCCGGACGGAATATCCGCAGCAATCTATCAGTGTGCCCATGAGGCGGCACTTACCGTTGAAAGTGTGCCTATAAAAGATACTGAGCAAAGGCACTGGCATCTCTACGATAGGAATGACCGCGTACTTGAAGCCACGTTTCGGGCAGACACCGGAGGTAGATCGTACACCTGGTTTCTCTTTCTCCTGATGAGTCCACATCGTGACGATCGATCTTCGCAATCTGGCCTTTAACCTGATCGAAAATGAAGACGGACACGCGGCCGGAGCGACCCAATTGTCGTTTGATGAGTCGTCCAACCCCATGCGCGCCGCCTATCAAGTACCGAATGTGGTCTTTGGGCACGCGCTTGTTGTCGATGACGTGATGTTGTACCACGCGTTGGATACGAGTGGTGAACTCTCTGCGGGTCGTGCGCACATCGAATTTGACGAGGCCAGCGCGACCCTGACACTTCGGTGGCGCTGGCTGTCGGGCGAAGGCAGCGGCGAGACGGTATGGCGCGTCGCCCGTTGAGTCACAGGTTTCTCATCATAGTTTGTCGAGCTAAAGTGACACGGTCGTAGCTACTGATTGCCTATGCCGATTACTCCCTTTCACCTCGGTCCTGGTGCCGTATTCAAAGCGATTGGTGGCCGTCACTTCAGCTTCATGGTGTTTGGTGGTTCACAGTGCTGATGGACCTCGAACCCCTATAGGGCGTCATGATGGATTGGCTTGAGCTGCATGGCTATTCACATACACTTGCCAGTGCAGTAGCGATCGGTACGATCGCTGGCCTGATAGGGAAGCCGATCAGTGAGGCTGTACTGGATTGGCTGAAGGTACCGCGTTATCCGCTGACCTGGCGAGCATCGTTTACCGCAGCCTATCTGGGAACGCTGTCTCATCTGGTGCTGGATGGGATCATGCATGGTGATAAGCGTACATGGTGGCCACTGAGTGAACGCAATGGTTTGCTCAGTTTCCTGACGATCCCGGAACTGCATGTTTAGCGTGCGCTCAGCGGCGTCGTGGGTGGCGCGATTGTCGGTTGGTGGTTCTGGTGCAAGGGCAGGGCTTAGCGTATGTTGAATCAATATCGGACGCGCAATGTTGCCAGCGAACAACATCACTGAGGAATGTAGTTTGAGTGCTATCGAATTCTCATCGGATGAAAAGGAAATACTGGCGAAGAAGATCCAGCTGTATCTTCACGAGGAACTGGATAGTGAGATCGGTCAGTTTGATGCGTTGTTCCTGCTGGATTTCTTCAGTGAGGAAATGGGTGCGTACTTCTACAACCGCGGGCTATACGACGCCCAGGCAATCATGGAGAAGCGTGTCGAGGAGATCGCGGAATCAGTCTACGAACTGGAGAAACCGACAGAGTTCCGGAAATAATCGTTTCCTCGACGTGTTCGATGCTAAGGGTAGCGCCAAGTGATGCCGAAAATGCCTGAGCAGAATGCTTAAAGATGCCAATGCTGAAAAACTTGCGAACGCTGAAGCGACTGGACCCCTACTTCAACCCACCTTCATGGACACGGATCCTGCACCCCTCGATTATCTGCTTTCTGTTACCGGGGACAACGGCACTTTTGGCCTGGAAATTGTCCTTCGTTCGAAACCTGTAGAGAAACAAGTCACGTGGAACTGTTCTACACGTTTCAAATCGGCGAGGCGCATATCGGGTGTTTCTATCTGAAACTGACAGCCACACGGCTGCTCAGCATGACCCGTTTCAGACAGACTGAGAGTACGTTCTATACAAACCGATTCGACCTTCGGTTTGATCAGGATCACATTCGGGCCATCAGGCACGGTGAGGCTGAATGGGTCGATCTGTCCAACTTGCCGGATCATCACTATCCATCTCCGGCCCATCCGCTGTTGCTCACCAGGGTAAGCAGCAAGCAGTGGCTATACCTACACTCAGGTAGCGGACACGAATGGGGCCGTGTTAGGAGAAATCAGGCTGGCTAGGAAAGGGGACGACATTGTGGAATATGAGAAGGGTGTGGAACGCCGTCGATTCACGATGCGTGAAGATCGCCCCGTTCACATCGATTGGGGTGGTGCGACTTCGAGCCAGGTGGCGGACACTGCATCGGCGGTTGGCAATAGCGGCGCCTGGTTGACGAAAAACGATCTTGGGTGAGTTATTGATCCATGCCATCGGGCCGGGAGCGGCGGGATAGACGGTCACCGGCGAGGCACTGGGGAACCACCCGGGAATGCACTTTGTTGATCTCGACCAGGAATACCTGAAACGGAGTGATATCGGGAATGATATCGATCAGTAGGGCTACGCAACCTATGTACGTCGCAACGTCACACTCTATCTTGAGATTGTCGATCAACTGGAATTGCCTTCTGTGATTGCAACTTCATCAGGATACATGACGTATGCTCGATCGCTGCATCCCCAGATCGCAGGCGTTCAGGAAAAAATTGCCAATGATCCCGGTACAGTCCTCTTACTGCCATGGTTTGACAAGGAACTCTGCATTCGCGAGACGGTGCGGCGGCAACTGGACCGGTCGTATACAAGCCGTGATCCAGCGCAACATCGAGACATCATTGGACAGCGGGTTCGACCTATGCAGGGGGCTGGGAATGATACGGGTCGCCAGTGATAGGCTGGTGCATCGGGTTGTCGAAGATGTCGCCCACCTGCTGAGACAGTGATCTGAATGAGGCAGGAGATACCTCCTGACCTTCCTGTTCAGGTCGAGGGGGTTTGTCATCGAGAGAAAATTCGAACACGTTGGTCTTGAGATGGTGGTGTTGAGTTTGCATCGGGTCGCTGGTACGACACGTCAACCTGCCGAATAGGAGAAAAAGTGCCTAGGAATCCCTAAGCGAACACGAACGATGGTGCAGTCTATTTTGGCGTGTCTATTTCTATGGGTGTGGGGATGGGAACCGCGCTGGGCGTCGCATTCGACAATATCGCTCTCGGTGTGGCCATGGGCACAGCTCTTGGTACGGCGCTTGGAGTCGTTGTCATAGCCGTCAGCAGTGGCGACGACGATATACGATTACGACCACAACGTGGTCGTTCAAGCGATGAACCTTAGTCCCATACGACCCCGTAACAAGCGATAGATCGCCATATTAGCTGGGCTAATAGCTGCCGCTCGTTGACTTCGTTAGTCTGATGCATCCAATACCTATATGAGGTTAAGGATTACTTACGAGCACTGCCTGTTCTTCCGAAATACCGCCGGGACCAACGATGATTGCGTCTTTGAGGAACGTGGTTCATTGGTATCAGCCTTTCTCAACCCACGACAATACGAGACAGGTGCCATGTTGCTGGTTCCGAATGTACACCGGGTCACGATTCTTGACATGACTGACGACGAAATGGTGGACGTGGCCCGGTTGTCGAAACAACTGGCGACAATATCGGTGGATGTCCTGGGGGCCATAGGTATCACGATCTGGCAGAAGAATGGACGACCGGCCGGACAGTATGTGGGGCACTATCACATGCATGTGACCCATCGGTATGCTGACAGTGATCCGAAGGAGCTGTTCCTGGGCGCAAACTTTCCACGCACTGATTTTGAGACCAGGATGAAGATAGCCTCGCGACTCCTGCGAGAGTAAGCCGTAACTGTAAGCTGTAATTGAAGGTGAAAGAGAATGGAGATGAGGAGACTGGGTCGTCATGGGCTAGAAGTACCATCGTTGTGCCTTGGCACGATGACGTTCGGTTACCAGGTGCCGGAGGCGGAATCGATTCCGATTCTGGATGCCGCCTATGATTCTGGGCTGATCTTTCTCGATACAGCCGATGCCTACCCACTGGGCGGCGGCAGGGACACGATCGGAGCGACTGAAGCCATCATTGGCCGGTGGATGGCAACACGTGGCAATCGCGATTGTTTGCTGATCGCCACCAAGTGTTTTGCGCCAACGCGAGGGGGACCGAACAACCAGGGACTGTCGCGTCAACATATCATCGAGTCAGTTCATGCCAGTCTCCGGCGTTTGCAAACGGAGCACATTGATATCTACCAGTCTCATGGCTTTGATCCAATGACACCCATTGATGAAACGCTGCGCGCCTTTGATGATCTTGTTCGGGATGGCAAGGTTCGCTACGTCGGCTGTTCCAACTATCCGGCCTGGCGGCTGGGGCAGGCGATTGCGAGCGCCCGTCAGTTGGGTGTCTCCGGCTACGCATCGGTACAGCCGCGTTATAACATGTTGTATCGGGAGATTGAGACGGAACTACTGCCGTTGTGTGAGTCGGAGGGGCTGGGCGTGCTTGTATACAACCCACTGGCTGGCGGGTTTCTGTCTGGCAAGTACCAGAAGGGACAGGTACCGGAGGAAGGCACACGCTTCACGTTGGGCAATGCTGCCGAACGCTATCAGGCCCGTTATTGGCAGGAAGCACAGTTTGAAGCGGTCGACACATTGAAGTCGGCGCTCGCAGAACGCGGTCTCGATATGGTGTCGATCGCTGTGGCTTGGGTGCTTCGTCAACCCACCGTCACGTCCGCGATCATTGGAGCCAGTCGTCCGGAACAACTCACCGCCAATCTCGAAGCTCTGAACGTTGAACTGGATGATGAAGTGCTCGCGGTCTGTGACGCGCTCTGGTATCAGTTGCCGCGTCGACCGGTGGCGCCCGGTTATCGATAGTCTTTTGACCGTCCGTTGGGTCTAGTCAGGTAGGCCCAAAACTCGTTTCGCGATGATGTTCTTCTGAATCTCTCGGGTTCCGCCATAGATCGTCACAGCACGGCTGTGCAACCATTCGCGTGTGGTGGAGAGTTCCAGATCGGAAAACCCGGGCGCTTCCCACCCAGCACCGGCGGCGCCCATCGCCGCTTGCTGAATTTCTATCCGCTCCTGGGCCAGCACGGAGCCGGTCACCTTGAGAATGGACGTTGCGACGGTTGGCGCACTGGCCTCGGTTTCTGCCATGACCCGCTGCCGGGTCAACTGATAGGCGCGGTCATGTGTTTCGAATTCGGTCAGGCGCTGGCGAAATGTCGGATCGTTCAGCGTTCCGTACTGGTGTGCGATCTCCGCCAACGAGGCGTTATCTGCCTGAACCTGTGCTCCGGCAGTATTCACGCCACCATGGACTGATCGTTCATGCTGCAGCAGCCGTTTGCCTACGGCCCAGCCGCCGTTGACTGGTCCGATCAGGTCATCCTTATTGGCCACAGCATTTTCAAAGAACGTCTCACAGAACGGTGACTCGCCGTTCAACAGTGCAATCGGTCGTATCCGCACACCCGGTTGATTCATGTCGACGAGGACCAGACTGATGCCCTCGTGTTTTGGCTTGTTCGGATCTGTGCGGGCCAGCACGAAGATCCAGTCGCCATAACGACCATCGGAGGTCCAGATCTTCATGCCATTCAGACGGTATTGATCACCCTCGTCTTCACATCTTAACTGTAGGTTGGCGAGGTCGGATCCCGCGCCGGGTTCACTGTAGCCCATGCACCAACCGCCTTCTCCGCGGGCCAGTCGAGGCAGCCATTTCTGCTTCTGATGGTCGGTGCCAAATTCAAGGATGGTCGGGCCGATGTAGTTGATACCTCGGCCGGTGAGTGGAGCGCGAGCGCCAATCCGAGCCATCTCTTCTTGAAGGACAAGGTAGGCCCCCTTGCTAACACCTGCGCCACCATATTCCTGAGGCCAGGAGGGCACGGTCCACCCCTTGTCGGCCATCAGTGTCAGCCAGCGTCGATTGTCGGGATCCAACTCGATCTTCTGGCTACCCCAGGGCACCATTCCGGGCTCGCGGGCACCCTCAGGACAGTTTGCTTCTAGCCACTCACGGGCTTCGGCACGGAATGCTGTCAGATCTTCGCTCATGTTTTCCCTTGTCTGCTGAGGGCTGTTTTTAATCTTCCCAAGGCTGTTCTCGTTTCGTCGAAGTTTTATAGTGTGGGTTTGATCAGAACAGGATAGATTCTCGATGTCCAACCGGTCTCAGCATGTCTGTTGAAGTTACGTCAGGCCGTCATGTATGGATGTGTGTTTGCGTGTTGTTAACGGTGTCGAACCGGTCGCTGGCTGCGGATACTGCGGTTCGATTGCAGACCACGAAAGGGGAGATCGACATACGCCTGTTCATCGATCGGGCGCCAATATCGGTGGAACGGTTTCTAGAACAGGTGGAAACGGGTCAATACAACGGTAACCTATTCCATCGAGTGATTCCTGGATTTGTGATCCAGACCGGTGGGCACAACGTTTTACAGGAAGCCTTGCCGGAGCCGGATCCGATCAGAAATGAGGCGGACAATGGGATTCGAAACCTGGCCGGAACCGTGTCGTTTGCACGGGAAGACATCATCGACAGTGCCAGACGCCAGTTCTTTATCAACACCAGAGACAATCCATCGCTCGATCATTCATCGTCCAGTTGTACCAGGGAAGATGAAGCGCGTCAGTTAAAGGCGGAGGAACGTGGCTTGTATCGTCCGAGTACGTGTCGAACCTTTGGCTATACCGTGTTTGGGACGGTGATCCGCGGCATGGATGTCGTGCATCACATTGAGGAGTTGCCGACTCGGACGACCGAGAAGTTTGACGGTTTACCGGAGACACCCGTTCTGATAGAGCGGGCGTTCAGGCTTTCCGACATTGAGTGATTATTGGCTGACGAACACATCTAATTGTGGCGCGGGCAGCGTATTTTGGCGACGTGCTTTGACCTCACCATCTTCCAGCAGGACCAGCGTCGGGATGGCACGGACACCATGTTCAACAACGAGGTCAGCTCGCTGCGGATCGTCAACATTCACCGTATCAAGCACCACGTCAGGATGATCAGATATGTGCTGTTTTACGATCGGCTTCAGCTGTTGGCAAGGTCCACACCAATCAGCTTCAAATTTGAGTAGTGATTTCATGTTGTCCCCGGATCTGTATCTCTCGCCATCGATCCCCATTAATCACAGGCTCAATACCTAAGGGGACAGACACACCAAATTCACGGATTGTTACTAAAATGATTTCTTCTAAACATATTCAAACGATTCAACAGTCAAGGATTCACGGATGCTGAAGGACGTTCCAGTGATCGGCGTGTCGGCTTGCTTGCTCGGACAGCAGGTCCGATTTGATGGCAATCACAAGCGTGATAGATACGTGGTCGATGTGCTGGGCGATCAACTTCCGCTGGAGTCCTACTGTCCTGAGGTTGCGATTGGCCTCGGCACACCCAGGGCGCCGATCCGCCTCGTGAACATGGGTGAGGATGATGTGCACGCCGTGGGTGTCGAAGACCCCACTAGGGACGTGACAGAGGCGCTTCGTGCATACGGACGGGACACGGCCGCTTCACTGGCCCATCTTTCTGGTTACGTTTTCAAGAAGGATTCCCCTAGTTGTGGCGTCCATGGTGTTCGAGTCTATGCGCGCGAAAATGCACCACCATCGCGAACAGGCCGTGGGTTGTTTGCATCTGAGGTCATGCGCGCATTTCCGGAACTCCCGGTCGAAGAAGAAGGTCGGCTGAATGATGATGGCCTGCGGGAGAACTTCCTGACACGCGTCTTTACGTACCATCGCTGGCAGCGACTAGTCGACTTAGGGATTACTGTGCATTCGCTGACGCAATTCCATACCCGGCACAAGTTTCTGCTGCTGGCGCACCACGAGCCGGGCTATCGTGAACTGGGTCGTATTGTGGCCAGTTCTGGTGGGCGACTGAAGGACGCCAGCTGCGAATATATTCGTCTTGTCATGCGAACGCTCAATTATCCCGCGACACCTCGAAAACATGCGAACGTCCTTATGCATCTGATGGGGCATGTGAAAAATGAACTCGATGCGATCGACAAACAGTGTTTGCTAGATACCATCGATCAGCAACGACAGGGGCTCGTGCCTTTGATTGTGCCCCTGACGATGCTCAAGTACTTTCTCGCGAAGTTCCCGACACCCTACGTGGATCAGCAGGTTTACCTAGACCCGCATCCAGCAGAACTGATGCTGCGTTTTGGATAGTGCGCGCGTTCAGCGACGAAACTGGTTGATCTGAATCTCTTCGCCAAAGTCCCCATAGTCACCCTCGGCACGGGCGCTGCGGTAGTCACCCCAGTTGATGGTCTGATAGCGTTCCGGGGACGTGAGCGGACTCACCTTTGCGGTCGTGACCGGGTTCAGAAAATAGGGCGCTGAAAACCGGGCCCGGGTTTCATTGGCGAGCACCCGGTGTTCCGCCGCCAGGTAACGGTCGTTGGACCACACCTGCAACATGTCACCGATGTTGATGATCGCACCTCCGGGTTCAGGGACAACGGTTGACCAGCGGCCATCGTGATTGACCTGCAGCGCGGGTACATCATCCTGTACCAGAACGGTCAGTGCACCCGCATCGGTGTGCCGGTTGATTCCCAGTACATCCGGCGTATCACCCTTGATCCCTTCCTGATCACAAGGTGGATAATAGTTGAGCCTCAAAAAACTGGTGTTTCTTGGCATGAATGAGGAAAACAGTGCATCTTCCGGTTGACCGAGTTGCCGGCAAAGTGCACCCAGGATTTTCATTGCCAGTTCTTCACAAGCAAAGAACCAATCCAGCATGTCCTGCTGAAAGTTTGGCAGTGCTTCGGGCCACTGCGATGTGGCCGGGTGATCCGGGTCTCGAAGATCACTGCCCAGGTCAAAAATCTCCTTCCAGTCCCGGGTGTTCTTCGTCAGTTCCTGATCGTAGAAACCCATTGGGTTGTCCATGGTCCGGCGGACCGCTTGTTTGTCCGCGGTCGGTAGAGTAAAGAAGGCTGCCATCTGTTGCATGAAAGGAGACTGCAGTTCCTCTGGTAAACCGTGATTCACCACTTGGAAGAACCCCCACTGTGCGCTGGCTTCCTCGATTGCAGAATCAGTTGCATCCGTAGGTTCGGATAGATCGATGGTGGGTACTGACAACGACATTATTGTAACGACACTATTTGTAACGCCATAGGGGATTCTGAAGGCGTGTATCACGGCTTTGGCTTACCAGCGGACTGGAAGCGATGCTGACCTCGGTACCAATGCATGTTATCAAAGGAGTGACCGAGATGTGCTGGTGAAGTTGAAGGTGAATGGGGAAACTCACGACGTCGAGCTCGACGGTGAGACGCCACTGTTGTGGGTCCTTCGAGACCATTTGAATCTGACAGGCAAAAAATACGGTTGTGGTATTGCACAGTGCGGTGCGTGCACCGTTAATGTCCGGGGTAAACCACTACGATCCTGCACAACCTCGGTCGCATCGGTGTCCCAGTTTGAGATTACAACGATTGAAGGACTGGCCGGCACATGAGGCACAGGTGATCAAGGGCACCACCCGGTGCAACAGGCCTGGGTTGTCGAAGACATGCCGCAGTGCGGTTATTGTCAGTAGGGCCAGATCATGATGGCCGCCGCTCAGATCAGTGACGCATTCGATTTCACGAGAAATGAATTCAGGCTTTAATATGCGAAGACCTGACCCTAAGTCTCTTCAAGGTGTCCTGGATCATCCCTACGACTTTGGCACACGAAGTGTGACGCACAGTAAAAACAATACCCACCTGACAACCTGGTTACTGGTGCAGTGTGGGCCATTCGCAGGACGCCCAAATTCTGGAGTGATTTGTTGACGAAATGGCGGTTGCCTCCAAGGCGGATCCACTCACATTTCGGCTGAACCTTGCCGATGGGCATTAGCGTTACGTGAACGTCCTGCAGGAGCTGCAAAAAAGCGGCTGGATGGGGGCGCAGTATGAAACGAGGCAGTGCACAGGGAATTGCTATTCACGAATCGTTTGGCACGATCGTCGGTCAGGTTGCGGAGGTGACGGTCGCGAGTGATGGTTCGATGTCAGTTGAGCGGATTGTGTCCGTCGCGGACTGCGCCAAGCTCGTAAACCCCCTGCGCGCGGAAGCGCAGATTGAAGGAGTAACTGCTTCGGGTTGACCGCGTCACTCTACGGCAAGCTGACCGTGGACAACGGTAGGGTCCTGGAGACGAACTTCGATCGGTACCTGTTGTTACGGCTGGACGAGGTGCCGACATTCGAAACCGACTTCATTCAGGCGACTGACGACCACTTTGGGGGGCTGAGTGAACCAGGGACGCCACCCGTGGCACCTGCTGTGTGTAACGCGCTCTATCGCATCACACGGCGTCGAATCCGCCAACTGCCGATCAGCGAGTACTATCTACAGGTCGCTTAACCGCCAATAGCTAACGCACGACGCCAGTGGCTAGCGCACAATGTCGTAACAGGGTTTGTAGGCCTTGCCGGGTAGTTTCATTCGATGCTGTGCAACAAAACTCTTCAGTATCTCGTCCATCGAATGCATGATCTCGGCGTCGCCGCTGATTTGAAAGTTACCGTGTTCGGCAACCGCCTTGAGCCCGTCTTCCTTAACGTTGCCCGCGACAAGGCCTGAAAAGCATCGCCGCAATTGTGACGCGAGTTGCCAGTCTTCCCGGTCTCGATCAATCGACAGTGCCGCCATGTTCTCGTGTGATGGTTTGAAGGGGTACTGGAATTCGCGAGGGATATTGAGCAGCCAGTTGAAGTAGTACGCATCGCCCCGTGCCTTCCGGAACTTCCGAACGCGGCGCATGCCCGCTAGCAGTTCACTCGCCACCTTTTCCGGATCGCCGACGATGATCTGGTAGAGCGAACATGCACGGTCGCCCAAGGTGGCAGCGATGAACTGGTCTATCCGCTCAAAGTACTCGGAGGATTCCTGCGGGCCGGTGAAGATCAGAGGGTAGGGGATATTCTCGTTGCTGGGATGCAGCAGGATACCCAGCAGGTACAGGATTTCTTCCGCGGTACCAACACCACCTGGGAAGACACAAATGCCATGCCCGAATCGTACAAAGGCCTCCAGACGTTTTTCGATATCCGGCATGATGATCAGGCCGTTAACGATCGGGTTGGGGGGTTCAGCCCCAATAATGCCTGGTTCCGAGATGCCTATGTATCGGCCCGGGTAGATGCGCTGCTTTGAGTGCCCGATGGTCGCGCCTTTCATGGGCCCCTTCATGGCACCGGGCCCACAGCCGGTACAGATATCGAGCCCGCGCAGGCCCATCTGGTAGCCCACCACCTTGGAATAGTTGTACTCGGTATCGTTGATGGAGTGTCCGCCCCAGCAGACGACCATGTTGGGCGGCATACCGGTATTGAGCGCACTCGCATTGCGTAGAATATGGAACACGATATCTGTAATACTTTCCGGATAACTCTCATCCAGGCGGTCCGAGATCTCAGAGTTCACGTAGATCAGATCCCGAAGAACAGCGAACAGGAGTTCCTTGATGCCCTGAATCAGCCTGTTTTCAACAACGGCCAGAGCCGGTGCGTTGGACAGTTCGATGCGGATTCCCCGCTCCTGTGGCAGCAACCGAAGGTCGAAGTCCGAATAGCGTTCCAGGAGTTCCTGAGCGTCGTCAACGTCCGCGCCACAGTTGAGGACCGCCAGCGTGCAACGACGGTAAAGGTGGTATAGACCGCCCTGGGTTGTGTCGAGCAGTTTGTTGACTTCCTGCTGGGACAACACATCCAGCGCACCATCGGGGGTGACTTTGATGCTGACGGTGTCCCGGCCTTTGGCCGCGATGGAGGGTTGTTCGTTCACGATAGATACTCTTCTACCACACGGCAGAAATCGGTGGTACTGGCGTTGCCACCCTGGTCTGGTGTCAACGCATTGCCTTCCCGATAGACCTGACTGATGGCGGCGGTGAGATTATCGGACGCTTCAGCGAAGCCAAGGTAGTCCAGCATCATGCCGGCGGATACCAGCGTTGCGGTGGGGTTGATGATATTCATACCTTTGATATCTGGCGCGGTACCGTGGGCAGACTCAAAGTAGGCGTAGTCATCGCCGTAACAACCGGACGCAGCCAGCCCGAGCCCTCCCATGAGACCCGCAGCACCGTCACTCATGATGTCACCGTAGAGATTGGGCATGACCACCACGTCGAGGTCGTGGGGTTTGGTGATCATCCGGCACAAGAAGTCGTCAATGATGTAGGTTTCCAGCTCGATATCCGGGTAATCGTCCGCGAGCCGCTGACCTACTTCAAGAAACAGGCCATCCGAAACACGGAGCATGTTATATTTGCAGGTCAGTGTGACCTTGCGTTTTTTATCGCGTTTGCGTGCCAGTTCAAAGGCAAGCCGGATCACCCGTTCACTACCGACTTCAGTGATAGCCTTCACGGCGTACTTGCCGGGTCCCATTCCAGTGATTGGCTTGCGAGCGTTACGGGAGGTCAGGTTCAGGGCCGCGAGGTCTGACAGTTCACCTTCAAGCCCAAGATACAGGTCTTCGAGGTTTTCGCGGATGATGACGAAATCGATGCCCTCGGGTGCCGCGAGTGGGCTCTGGTAGCCGGGAATCCATCTACACGGGCGAACGTTGGCGTAGGTTTCTCGACCCCATCGCAGGTAGAACAGCGCCGCCGTGCAGGCGCCACTGGTGGAACCAAAAAACGTCGCGTCTGAAGCGTCAATGGCCGCCTTAGCCTCTGCCGGGAATCCGGTGCCAATTTCGTCTATTGCTGCCTGCCCGATTAAGGGACGGTGAAAGTCGATGGGCAAATCCATGGATTCGAGCAGCGCGACAGAGGGGATCATGGCTTCGGGTGCTGAATCGTCACCATCGACCACCACAACCTGCTTGTTGGACATGAATGTCTACTAATCAATCAAGGAATCTGGACACCTTGCCACACTTCTAGGCGATCCCCAAAACATGGCTGCACCACTTTCAGGCAGGGGATTGCCGGTACCTGGACACGGGTTTAGGATGGTTCTACCCGGTAATTTCGGGAGGCTACCATGAGGATCAGAGATGGACTACCGGCACATATGTGTAGACACATCCATTGGACCAGTTGGCGCGGTCATCAGTGACGTTGATCTGAGTGATCCGTTGTCCGATGACGTCACTTCAGAACTGCATCGGGCATGGCTGGATCACAAAATCCTCTTTTTCCACGATCAGGAAGCACTCACACCCGCCACACAGGCAGCGTTTGGTGAACGCTTCGGTAAGTTGGACGTGTATCCCTTCATGCACGCTGTCGACGGCCATCCCAACGTCATTCCCATCATCAAGGAGCCAGATGCCACAGTGAATTTTGGCGGTGGCTGGCACACCGACACGTCCTATGTCGAAAAGCCGCCCAAGGCGACCATATTGCACGCGGTCGAAGTGCCGACTTCCGGTGGGGAGACACTGTTTGCTGATGCTGGACGAGCCTATGAGGATCTTTCAGAGGGAATGCGGACCTGGCTTGAAGGGCTGACAGGTATCTACTCACCTCGTGCGGTGCATGGCCGTGATGGTGCGTACACGAAGCTGAAGGCTGCCTCCGGTGACCTGGGTGGTTCGTATGGTGGTTCGGAAAATTTTGCAGAGAGCGAAGTCGAGCACCCGATCATTCGTACGCATGAGGAGACCGGACACAAGAGCATCTATGGTGGACGAGCACATGTCTGGTCCTTCAAAGGGTGGGCGCGCGATGAAAGCAAACCGATCCTCAAATTTTTGACGGATCACCTAACGCAGGATCAATACGTCACCACCTTTAAATGGCGAAAAGGATCTGTTGCCATGTGGGACAACCGGTGTGTGTTCCACTATGCGCTGAATAACTATCCGGGTGAGCGCCGGCACATGCACCGTGTCATCGTGCAGGGGGCTCGGCCAGGTTAGGTAGGCGCGCTTTACTGTCAGCGCAACGAATTACGACGGGTCGTTTCGCGTGAGTTCCGCGCGATCAATGATCGTTAACCCTCGGTCATCAACATCAGGATCCAACAGTTCCGAAAGACACTCGATCTCTTTGGCCTCTTGAAAGATCAACTCGCGTGCTACAAGCAACAGGCGAAGCTGCTCACTGAGGATACGGTTGTCACCGGCGATACCTGAAACACCTCGATCTGGGCGTCAAAGTCGGCGACCAGCTTGTTAAAGACGACGTCCTCACTGATTATGTTATGGCCTCATAGGCTCGACGTTTGAAGGTCTGGTTGAATGCATGGAAGAAGCCGGGCATGCGCTGGGTAAACGCGAGTCCTGCGATGCCATAGTGACGATTGACCCACGAGTGTGTACCGGCAATTCCCGCCCAGTGAAATTCTCCCACGGCACCATCCGGTTCACCGGGAGATGGTTTTGACTTGATGGCGACGCCCAGACCAAAGGTGTGGTCCTGCATCATGCCGCCGGGAAGATGGACGGTCAGCCCTTCAGGCAGGTGGTTTTCGGTCATCAGATCAACCGTCTCTGGCTGCAGTAACGTCGTGTTTTGCCAGCGTCCCCGGTTGATCAGCATCTGTAGGAAGTGTGTGTAGTCAGCAATGCTGCTAAGCAGCCCGCCGCCACCGGAACAGAACGCGGGTGGCTCGCTGGGGTCGAACGCGAACATCCCGGACATTGGATTCAGACCTTTCGATTCATCCATCATATCCACCGGGGCGTACAGGCTAGCGAGGCGATCAGCCTTGTCTGCCGCGACATGGAACCCTGTGTCGTGCATGGCCAATGGGCCAAAAATTCGTTCAGCGAGAAAGTCTGCGAATGATTGACCGGACAACACCTCGACTAGGCGCGCGAGGATGTCGGTCGCGATACTGTATTGCCATCGAGTGCCGGGTTGTCGTGACAACGGAATCTCGGCGAGCTTATCGATCATGCTATCAAGCGTACCATTGCGATCCTGGACACCGGTCTCCATGAACAGTCGATCCACGGGTGATTCCTGGAACGTGCCATAGGAGAAGCCCGCGGTGTGCGTAAACGCCTGTCGGATTGTTGGCGGCGATGACGGGGGTTCGGTGTCAGAGACATCGCTAGTACCGGGTTTGAGGACCTTCAGGTGATCAAGCGCAGGCAGGTATGCAGCGAGCGGGTCGTCCAGCTGGTACTTGCCTTCTTCATAGAGCATCAGCATCGCCACCGACGTGATGATCTTGGTGTTTGAAAAAATCCGGTGGATGGTGTCCGTACGAACAGGGATCTTTTCCTCAATGTTCGCGCAGCCGTAACAGGCCTCGTCAACAACCACGTCATCTTTCAGAAGGACGGTTGCGATACCTGCAAGCACCTGGCGATCTGTCAGGTCGGTCAGTTCGTCAGTGATGCCCGTGGCAGCCAGACGTTCGGTGAGTGAGCCTGAAATGGTAATCTCCTGATCGTGATGCCTAGGCAGTGTGCGGCAATTGGTGGGCACCCGCAATATGACTGTAATCGTTGAATCGAGGAGGAGACATGCAGCAGAACAATAAGTGGGAATCCGGCATCTGACGGGTGGGGAATACTGTCATTCGCCCGATCCATCGGGCAAATTGCATTGTAGCCGGGTTCAGCTCGGGCTGACGCTCCCGTATGGAATCGTCAATCCGCGCCGGTGTGATTTTTCTTTGTGTCGGCGACGCGGCGCGATTGCCGGTACCGTGTCATTGGCGGGGTTGCGAGTGGTTGCAGGTGAGGATGCGCTCAGCTGTTACCAGTTCAATACGCACACAGCTCGTCATTATTTTTGCCGTCACTGCGGAATCTGTACACATCATCAACGGCGATCGAATCCCGACGAATACGGGTA
>MDTB01122927.1_pt1 | contig 18098 bp, 14 predicted proteins | sample 811161 | NCBI WGS metagenome assembly MDTB01 (sample SAMN05326650, study PRJNA326480) | marine metagenome | isolation source: seawater | place: Mediterranean Sea | collected 2009
AAATTGGTAGACACAAAGGACTTAAAATCCTTGCCGCTTGCGGAGTGCCAGTTCGAGTCTGGCCGAGGGCACCACAAAATTATATGAATCCAAAGCTTAAAAAAGCTTTATCTTTTCATCAAAATGGTCAATTGAATGAGGCTGAAAAATTATATTTAGAGATTTTGTCTGATGAATCTAATGAACCTGGTATTCTTCAACTATTAGGTACTTTGTATTTGCAAAAGAAAAAATTTAATTTATCTAAAAAGTATTTGCAAAAAAGTTTTGCCATTAACCCCAATAACTCAGCTACATTAAATAATTTAGGAAATTTAGAAAAAACAATTGGTAATTATTCTGAGGCTGATAAATATTTTCAGTTAAATATAGATAAAAATAATTTTTTAAGTAGTTGGATAAATAAATCAAATTTATTTATACAAAATGAGAAATATCAAGAAGGTTTAGAATTTATTGAGTTATCTTTAAAAAAATATCCAAACGAACCAAAACTTAAAAATAATTATGCTTTATCATTATTTAATTGTGGTCATATTCAAAAAAGTTTAGATATTTATAAAAATTTTGACAACAATAATTCTCATTTTCCTGAAAGTTTGATTAATTACTCAAAAGTTTTATTTCAAATGAAATTATTTGATAATTCACTGAAGGTAATTAATATGCTTCTTTTTTCAACTAAAACAAATGTAGAAGCATTAAGACAAAGATTTCTTATTTACAAATCATTAAATGATTATTTTAAAGCAGAACAAGATATTCTAGATGCGCATAGGTTAGATCCTGATGATGTTTCTACCAATAAAATGATAGTTGATTTTTATATCCACTTAAAAAAATTTACTAAAGCAATACATTATTGTGATCAAATGCTAGTAAAAAACAAAGAAAGCAGTTTTTTTATCGTCAGAAAAATTAGTTGCAAATTACACTCAGCTCTTTGGAGAGATTTTGATGATGATTTAGTATATTTCAATAATATTAACGAAAAAATAGTATTTAGTCCGTTAGATATTAAATATTTCTCTGATGATGCTATCTTACATAAAGAATTAGCAGAAATTCATTGGCAACTAAAATCAAAGATTAATCATTTAACAGAAATTAAAAAAGATAAAACGCCAGGTAAACTTAAAGAAAAAGTAAGGATAGGTTATTTTTCAGGAGATTTTAGAGATCATGCTGTTTTTCATCTAATACAAGATTTATTTGTAAATCATAATAAATCTATTTTTGAAATCTATTGTTACTCGTCATTTAAAAAGGACGGACCTGAAAGAAATAAAATAATTAAATACGCAGATTATTTTTTTGATATTAACGATAAATTTGATGAAGAAGTTTTAAATCTCATCAAATCACACAATTTAGATATAGCAATAGACTTATCGGGATATACCCAGTTTAGTAAATCTGAGTTTTTTAAATTTGATATATCGAAAATAAAATTAAATTATCTTGGATATCCTGGGACCATGGGTACAGATAATTATGATTATATAATCGCAGATAAAACAATTATACCAGAGGATCATAAAAATTTTTATTCTGAGAAGGTATTATATCTAAGTGAAAATTATCAACCTTTTACCCCAATTCCTTTTGAAATTAATATTGATAGATCTAATTATGATTTGCCAAAGAATGCTTTTATTTTAGGTTGTTTAAGTAGAGTTGAAAAAATTTTACCAAGTATTTTTAGTATATGGATGAATATTTTAAAAAAATATAAAGATGCCCATCTTGCTTTGTATATTTCAGATGAAGAAATAAAACAAAATATTAAAAATTTTTGTAAAGAAAATAAATTTGATTTCGATCGTATATTTTTTTTAAACCATATAAGTCACACTCAAAACCTAAAAAGAATAAGTACATTTAATTTGTATCTAGATACATTTCCATATAATGGTCATACAGCAATATCAGACGCTTTGTTTCAGTCTTGTGTGCCAACCATTTCTTTAAATGGCAAGTCTTTTGCAAGTAGAGTTTCAATGAGTTTACTAAATTCATTAAACTTACCAGAGCTAATTACTACTAATGAAAAAGAATATTTTGATAAAATAGATTATTTTTGTTCAAATCGAAAAGCTCTAGTTGATATTAAAGAAAAACTTTTAAATTATAAAAAAAAAAATTTAAATAGAATGAGAACATTTACTAAAGATTTTGAAAATTTAATATTAGGATTAATGAATTAATTCAGAAACTATGAATGAATTTAGGGGAAAAATAAGAAATTTCTTCAGAGTTATTAAGAGACCTTTTTTTAAAAAAAAAGATTTCTATGAAAGTATAAAAATTGGGCTAGACACTTTTTACCTACGCTTATTTAAAAGAAGTGTTATTATAATTGATGATTATAGAGACTTTCCAGGTTGCAGAAAAGCATTAGATAACTATTTTTTGAATAAAAATGTGTTTATGATTGGCGTTGATAAGTCCTGTAGAGTAATTATTAAGGATTAAATAAATGAAAAAAAAAATTCAAATAATAAGTGATAAAAATAAAAAATCTTTGATAATTAAATCAATCCTATTAAAGAAGCTAAAATATTTTTCATCAATTAAATTGAATGTAATAATAGTCGTAGGTGGTGATGGTTTTATGCTTCAAACTTTAAAAAAAAATATTAATTCCAAAACTTTTTTTTATGGAATTAATTCCGGTAATTATGGTTTTTTGATGAATAAATTTTCTTCAAAAAATTTCATAAAAAATTTATCAAAAGCTAATATGATTTCTATTTCTCCATTAGAAATGAAAGTTATAAATAAGAATAATAATATAAAGAAATCATTAGCAATTAATGAGGTTTCTGTTTTGAGACAAAGTAGACAAGCTGCTACAATTTCAATCAGTCAAGGATCGAGATTGATAATTAAAAAATTAGTTTCAGATGGTGTTTTAGTTTCTACTCCAGCAGGTAGTACTGCTTATAATTTATCGGTACATGGACCAATTCTAAGTTTAAACTCAAAAAAATTATCTATTTCACCTATTAGTCCTTTTCGACCTAGAAGATGGAAAGGTAAAATAATCAATGATAAATCAAAAATTATTATTAAAAATTTAAATTCAAAAAAAAGACCAATTAGTGCTGTAGCTGATAATATAGAAGTTAGAAATGCTAAACATATAACTATAAAGACAAATAAAAGAATTAGATTTAATCTTTTATACGATAAAAATAAAAGCCTTCAAAAAAAGATTAAGATAGAGCAATTAAGAAAAGAGATTAAATGAACAAAATTATCTTACCAATGGAAGAAGAAACATCTATTTTATTTAATGGAAATTTTAGTGAGGATAAACATTCTAAAGATATTAAATCAGCTTTTGATATGTCACTAGCGATAGATACCAAAATTCCTAATTGGATAAAATTTATGCCTGGTATGACAGGAAAAAAATATCGATATTTTATAAATAATCTTCTCTCTTTAATAGATAACGCCAGATATTTAGAAATAGGTTCCTGGTCTGGGTCCAGTGTTTGTGCAGCCATGTATGGAAATAAATTAAAAACAACCTGTATAGATAACTGGTCTCAATTCGAAAATACAGAAAACATACCATATCAAAAATCATTAGGTGTTAAAAATCCTAAAAAAGAGTTTGAAACTAACACAAGTAAAGTTCTGTCAGATGATATAGATTTTAAATTTATAGAATCTGATTATAGAAAAATTGATTTTAATAAAATAGGAACATTTAATACTTATTTTTTTGATGGACCGCATAAGGAAATTGATCAATATGATGCCTTAATTTTAGCTCAACCAGCCCTTGACGATAACTTTATTTTGATAGTTGATGACTGGAATTTCCCTGCTGTCAGGAAAGGAACTAATCGAGCTATTGAAAAGCTAAATTTAAATATAAACTCTCAAATTGAAATAAGGACAACTCAGCACGATAAACATCCACAAGTTTTACAATTTCATTTTAGCGATTGGCATAATGGATATTTTATTGCATCATGTAAAAAACAATAGATTAATCAATAAACAGTTCAAATTTTTATTTGTTAGAAGTTAAATTATCAGGTAATAATTTTATATTTATTCTTGATTTAGCTACATAACATAAGTGGTAACTAGTATCTAATTTAATTCAGATATCTTTATTTAGTTCTACCTAGTTATTAAATGATTAAAAAATTTAATATATTTATTCCCAATGATCCAAAGAAATCTAGATAAAAATCTATTTAATAAAAAATTTTTTTTAACAAATAAGAAATCAAAATCATTATGGTCATACCCGTAACCAGCATACGAATAGCCATTATTATTTAGATGATTGATCATTCTCTTTTTTTCTAAGGGAGTTAAATGAATAAATTCAATTGAAATATTTTTTATATCAAATTTATTCATATCAATTGACATTAAAGCATCATAGTCTATTCCCTCAAGATCTACACTTAAAAAATCAATTATATTATAATTAACTTTTTTCTCCAAAAACTCATTAATTGATAGAGATGGAATTTCAAATTTTTTGATAGTTGAGTTAGGGTAATGTTTTTTTAAATGTTCTATTTTTAAGGTACAAACTTGATAATGAGGAGCGTCATCTTCTGTATAATAAAAGATTAGACTTTTTTCGTTGTTTAGAGAGATTCCTAGATTGTAAGTTTTTACATTTAAAAAATTTTTATAACATGCTTTAAGATAAGGAATATTTCTGGGGTTAGCTTCTAAAACAAAAATTTTATCACTCGATTTACTATTTTTTTTTATAAATTCTGTAAATCCACATTTAAAATTTGTTCTTTCATCAAGGTCTCCTGCACCTGCACCCAAATGAATAAATATCATATTTTTTCTATATTTTTTTTTGAAAACTGTATATCACTAGGTTAATTAAATATGAATAATTTACATTATTTTTTTTTATAAAAAAAGGTTATTTCAGTTGAAAATTAAATTTTGCAGACTTTGTAAAACAAAAAATTTAGAGACAGTATCAAGCTTAGGAAATATGCATTTCACTGGAATTTTTCCTAAATCAAAAAAAACACCAATACCAAAAGGGAAACTTAAATTAGTTAGGTGTAAAAGGTGTAGTCTATTGCAGTTAGAAAATAATTTTGATTCCAATCTAATGTATGGTGAAAATTATGGTTATATGTCATCCCTAAATCAAGCAATGAAATTCCATCTTGAATTAAAAAAAAGATATTTGTTAGAAACGTATAATTTAAGAAAAGGTAATTTAATTTTAGATATTGGAAGTAATGATGGAACTTTTTTACAATTTTTTGATAAAGGATTTGAATTATTTGCATGTGATCCAACAATCAGAAAATTTAAGAAGTTTTATAGAAAAGATATTAAAACTACTGCTGATTTTTTCTCAGCAGATAAATTTGATAACTTTAAATTTGATTTAATAACTTCAATTGCCATGTTTTATGATTTGCCTGATCCATTAAAATTCGCAAAAGATATCGAAAGTTTATTAACGAATGAAGGAATTTGGCATGTTGAAATGAGTTATATGCCCTCAATGATAAATAGTAGATCATATGATACAATTTGTCATGAACATCTGGAATATTATTCTATAAGATCAATAAAATTTTTAACAGATTTATCAAATCTAAAAATAGTAAATATTTCTTTTAATCAAATTAATGGAGGAAGTTTTTCTCTAGATATAGCAAAAAATAGCTCAAGTTATGAAGAGGATAAAACTTTATTAAACTGGTTACTTTTGAGAGAAAAATTACTTCAATTTAACAATCTTAAAACACAAAAAATTTTTTTTAACAATATTAAGAAGCAAAAACTGTTACTTTTTAATTTGATAAAAAAATTGAGATCAAAAGGAAAAAAAATTTGTGGCTATGGTGCTTCAACCAAAGGTAATGTTATTTTGCAATATTGTGGACTTACTGAAAAACATTTAGATTGTATTTTTGAGGTTAATCCTTTTAAATTTAACAGATTTACACCAGGCTCAAAAATAAGAATATTACCTGAAAGATATTTAAAAAAAATAAAACCAGACTACCTTTTAGTGCTTCCTTGGCATTTCAAAGAGCATATTATTACAAAAGAAAAAAATTTTTTAGATAAAGGAGGTAAATTAATTTTTCCACTACCAGAAATTGAAATAATCTGAATAATTACTATTAATTTTAAATTTTTTTAAATATTTTAAATATATTTTACAAAATTTGATTGCAAGGTATTAGCTCATGTCAAAAAAAATTCTTATAATTCCAACTTATAATGAAAAGTATAATGTACCGATCCTGTACAAAAAAATTCGAAAATATAATAAGAATTTAGAAATTCTCTTTGTAGAAGATAATTCACCAGATAAAACTATTGATGTGATAAGAACTATTCAAAAAAAAGATAATAAAGTAAAAGTTTTATTAAGACGAAAAAAAAAGGGTATTGGATCTGCTCACAAAAAAGCAATTTCTTGGGCAGTAAAAAGAAATTATAATTTGTGTATTACTATGGACGCCGATTTAACACATGATCCTAAATATATTCCAAAAATGATTAAATTCTCTCCCAAATACCATTTGGTTCAGACAAATAGATTTCTTGATAAAAAATCTATAGCTTCATGGCCCGTCTACAGGCGTTGGTTAACAAGATCACGTTTTTTATTACTTAAATTTTTATTGAATATAAATTGTGATTCTTCAGGAGCTTTTAGATGCTACAATTTTAAAAAGCTTGATTACAGATTGCTTTTATTTGCAAAAAATAATAGCTATTCTTTTTTTTGGGAAAGTATTTACATTCTTATTAAAGAAAGAAGCACTATAAAAGAAATTAAAATGGTGCAAAAATATAGATCTATTGGATCATCTAAAATGGAATTTAAACATTGGTTTCATGGATTATATTATTTATTTTTAATTTATTTAAAAGATTTACTGAACATTAGTTATAAACAAAAAGAATTATCCAAAGATTGAACTTTCAGCATAGTTTTTGAATAAAATTATATTCAGAAAATTTTGGAGCATAATATAATAAAAAATAATTATCTTTGTTAAGTCCAATATATTCTTTTTTACTTAGATTTTTTAATTCACAAACTTCATTATCAATGTTCAAATTAAACTTATTATCTAAAATGTTGTTAGAATTGATAAAAAAATGAAGAATAACTAAACTATAAATAAACATGTTATATTTAAATTTCTGTAAGTTTATCGAAACAATTATTAACAAAACTATGGTTGGAAAGATATGAAGATACATACCCCCTTTTGATGATAAAATAATCTTATAAAGAAAATAAATTGAGAATAGGAATAGGTTTAAATAAAGATTAATATCTTTCTTAAAGTAAATTAAAAATACTGATAATATCAATAATATTATTTGTAAAAAATCGAATTTCATACTTTTAAGAGTCATAAATATATTCTTAGATAATAAATTAGTTTCAGGTGAGTGATGTTGAAAAAAAAAGTATGGATTAATAACAGCTAGAATTTTTTGAAAATTTAATGCTTGGCTAAACATAAAAATTAAACCAAGCAAAATACCAATTATGAAAAATAATAAATATTTATATTTTCCATTATCGTTTAATGATTTAAAATATTCAGAAAAAAAGAAATAGAATGATATATAAATTAAATTATTTGTGATGAAGTATATCAGGTTAAAAGAATATAAAATCGAATAAATAATTGTTAAAAAATTGATTATAAAAAATAAAATAATTGTGTCTTTATTTATGAAGATATCTTTAATAAAAAAATTTAATGACTTGTTTTTTTTAAAATAGAATAGAGCTGGAATTATTAAAAAAAGAGGTAATGTTATTATTTTTGCAAATAATGACATACATAGAAAAAAACCAGAAATACAAATAGTTATATTCTTTTTTTTAGAATAAGTTGCATAAAGTAAAAAAAAAGTAGAAACTAAATAAAATGTAAGACTTTCAAAATCAAATCTATATCTTTGTATATTATCTAAGTATTGATTAGATATTATTAGCAATAATGACAAAGAAAGAGCTATTTTGTTTTCTAAATTTAAGTAGGTGAGTATTTTGTAAAAACATATCAAAGCAATTAAAGAGTAAAACAATTGAAGAAATTTTAGATATCTATAAATTATATTAAAATTTGTAACAGGATCAGAACTTAAAATTATATCTTCTAAATTTATTATTACTGTTTTATCAAAAATAGTGATAATTTTTAAGTATAATGAATTAATTGAAAAACTAGAGTTTCCTGGATAGTCTAAAACATCTGGTGTAATAGAATTGGCAGTTAATAATGTATTATATATAAAATAAATATTTTCAAAATCACCTTCAAGCCAATTAACTAAAGGATTTTTTAAAAAAAAAATAATTATTGATAAAACTAAAAGAACAGAAATATTGAAACTTATTTTATTTTTTAACATTATAAGATTTTAAAATTATTTTATTCATTTTTTTTATAAAATAATTTTATTTTGTTTAAATTTAAGCCTTAGGAATAAATATATATGAGAAATTAAAAAGAGATAAACTAAATGCCTGTTTAGAGCCCACCCAAGTAAATATGGTGGTAATGAAGAAAATAAAATAATAAAAAAAATTATCTCAGTTTTGATATTTGAAATATTTAATTTTTTTTTTCTCATATAGTTGAATGCAACAATAATTGAAGTGATAAGAACTAGTTTATTTATAAAAATAAATATATCAAAATTTTTTTCAGGTGATTTATCTATCTCATATATTTGACTATCCTCATAAAAGTTAAAAAAAATTGTTTTTATTTTCAAAATCATATCTTTTAATATTAAATTTTTATTTTGTTTAAAATATTCTTTATTTTGGTTTTTGTAAAAATCGTAGTACTCCCACTCATTATTAATCTTATCAGGAATTCTTTTGCAGAATTTGAGTTTTTTTCTTACAGCTAAATCACAATTTTTAATGTAGTCTACGGATATTAAAGGGTAAAATTTATGAAAATCTTTATTAAATGATATAGATAACGCTTGTGAGTTAGTTGATAAAATAGTTGGTCCTACTGGAAATTTGCCTGTTTTAACATATCCAAAAAATCCCCACCCAACTATAGCTATTAATGTAAAAAAAATCGGTAATTTTTTTTTTTCAAAAATTAAAAAATAAAAACTTAGAATAATACACAGTAGAAACATATTTACCTTAGATAAATATAAAATTAAAACTATAGTACCAATATAAAAATATTTAAATTTAAAATTCGATATTGAAATTATGAACAGTATTGGTAAAAAAACTCCTATTATATAGTCAGCATAAACAAAGTTATAAATAATTTTTAAATTATAAAAATTATAATAAAAAATAAGGTTCAAAATTAAAAAAGTTAAAAAATTATAATTTTTTTGTTTAGAAAAATGCAATAACACAAAAAACAATATCGAAAAAAAAATAATATTTTTTGAAATTATTAAAAAATATAACTTTGATGAAAATAAGTTTGTCAAAAAATAAATAAACGGGACTATTGGAAGTCTGTTTAAATGAAACTCTACTTCACCAGTTTGTAAACGAATTATTGAGGAGTATTTTTTATTGACTATTAAATTTTCAATAACTTGTGCGTATTCAAAAGGAATATTTTTATAAATAATGTTTAACTCATCATCAATAATTTCTGGGTATAAAAGAATAAAATTATTATAAAAAAATATAGAAGAGATAAATATTAAAATTAAAAAAATTACGTAAAGACTAATTATATTTAATTGACTTAATTTGTTGATACTTTTTAAAAGTAATTTACTGCATAAATTTTTTAGTAAAATCATTATTTTTAGTATATACAGATAAATTATTATTTTAATATGCAATTAGTTATTTTAGCTGGTGGAAAGGGTAGTAGAATCTCAGAGGAAACAATTTCAAAACCTAAACCTTTGATAGAGATAGGTGGCATGCCAATAATTTGGCATATTATGAAATATTACTCATGCTTTGGTATTAAAGAATTTATTATTTGCTGTGGTTATAAAGGATACTTACTGAAAGAGTTTTTTGCCAATTATCTTTTACATTCCTCAGATGTAACTATTAATACATCTGATAGAAAAATTGAAGTATTAAAAAAATCAAATGAAAATTGGAAAGTATCTTTTATAGATACTGGAGAGGATACAAATACCGCAGGAAGAATTTTAAAAATTAAAAAATATGTAAAAGATATTTTTTTACTAACTTATGGTGACGGTTTAAGTAACGTAAATTTGAAAGAGCAGATCAAATTTCACAAAAAAGAAAAAAAAATAGTTTGTTTAACAGGAATACAACCTACAGGAAGATTTGGAGCTTTGAAAATTTTTCAAAAATCAAATTTAGTTGAAAATTTTGTTGAAAAACCTATTGGAGATGGCGGTTGGGTTAACGGAGGTTTTTTTGTTATGAATAAAAAAATATTTAATCACATTAAAAATGATCAATCTATCTTAGAAACAGACGTTTTACCTAATTTAGCAAAAAAAAAAGAGGTTTCAGTTTTTAAACACAAAAATTTTTGGTATGCGATGGATACTTTAAGAGACAAAAATTATTTATTAAATCTTTGGAACTCAAATAAAGCTCCATGGAAAATATGGTAATAAATAGTGAAAAAAAATTTCTGGAAAAATAAAAGAGTTTTAATCACTGGACACACAGGTTTCAAAGGTACTTGGCTTTCAATTTGGATGAAAATACTTGGTGCTAAAGTTACTGGTATTGCATTACCACCTCAAAAAAAAAGAAATATTTTTACAATAATAGATTTAAAAAAGAGAATAGATAAAAGTATTTTTTTAAACATAAAAAATAAAAAAAAACTAAAGAGGGCGATAATAAATTCAAATCCACAAATAATTTTTCATTTAGCAGCACAACCACTTGTGATTGATTCATTTAAGGATCCAATAAATACAGTGGAGACAAATATCTTGGGCACAACTAATTTGTTGGAAATAAGTAAAAAAATTAAATGCTTAAAAACAATAATAGTTATTACCACCGATAAAGTCTATTTAAATCAAAATAAAAAAAAATTTTATAAAGAAAATGATAAACTTGGTGGAGATGATATTTATAGTTTTTCGAAAGTTTCTGTAGAAATGCTAGTAGATTCCTACAGAAAATTATTTTTTAAAAATAACAAAACAGTTTTAACTTTAAGAGCAGGAAATGTCATTGGAGGTGGTGATTGGTCTGATAATAGATTAATTCCCGATTTTATAAAATCTTATGAGAAAAAAAATATATTTCTAATAAGAAACCCCTATCACGTGCGACCTTGGCAACATGTAATTGAATGTCTTTATGGTTATATTTTAGCTGTTGAGAAAACATATATTAAAAAAATTAAAAGTTTAGAGACAATCAATTTTGGCCCGTCTAATAAAAACAATAGTACCGTCAAGAAAGTTACAGATATAATGCTAAAGCGATATGATTTGAGATATAAAATTGAATCCAGAAACAAAAATAACAAATTTTTAGAAAAAAGTTTTTTAGGATTGGATAGTTCTCTCGCAAAAAAAATACTTGGTTGGTCATCAAAAATTGACACCAATGAGACTGTAAATTTGACTCTTGAATGGTATGAAGAATTTTTTGAAAAAAAAGATATGTACAAATATACTTGTCAACAAATTAAAAATTATATATCAAAATCCTGATGAAAATTAACTATGGTCAAAACGTGTATGATAAAAAAGAGATTAATGCTGTCCTTAAAACTTTAAAGAATGGAACCCAAATGGGGAATTCAGTGAAAAAGTTTGAAATAAGTATATCTAAAATTTTTTCAAAAAAATATGGATTAATGGTTAACTCTGGATCATCAGCACTTATTCTTGCTTTGAAAGTTTTAAATTTGAAAAATGGCTCTGAGGTAATAACTCCTTGTTTGAATTTTGGTACAGCTGTTTCATCAATAATATTATCAAATTTAAAACCTATATTCGTAGATTGTAAATCTGATACTCTTCAGATTGATCCTGATAAGATAGTCAGAAAAATTTCCAATAATACAAAGGTTCTTTTAATTCCAAATTTGATTGGAAATATTCCAGATTGGATAAAGATAAAAAGTATTGCCAAAAAGTATAATTTAAAAATTATAGAAGACTCAGCAGATACTTTAGGGGCTAAGATTAAAAATAATTCTACTGGTAAATTTAGTGATATATCAATTACAAGTTTTTATGGATCTCACATCATTAGCTGTGCTGGAAATGGTGGTATATTTTTAACTAATAATCTTAAATATTTTGAAAAAGCCAAAGTTCTTAGAAGCTGGGGTCGTATGTCTAGTTTAATACAAGACTCTGAAAATATAAAAAAAAGACTTGGAATAAAATTAAAAGGTTATGATTATGACAGAAAATTCGTATTTTCTGAAGTAGGTTATAATTTTGAGCCATCGGAAATAGGTGCATCATTTGGTTTAGAACAACTTAAAAAATTTAAAAAATTTGCGAATATAAGAAATAGAAACTTTAACTTACACTTCAAGTTTTTTAAAAATTTAAATAAATATTTTATTATTCCTAAAATAGACAAATACACTAAAACTAATTTTTTGGCATATCCAATTATTCTCAATAAAAATCTTAATTTTAAAAGAAAAGAATTTCAATTATACCTTGAAGAAAAAGGAATTCAAACAAGACCAATTTTTTCTGGGAACATATTAAGACATCCAGCTTTTTATTCACTAAGATCAAAAAAAAATAAATTAAATGAATTTAAAAATTCTGATTTTATAATGAAAAATGGTCTTCTTATCGGATGTCATCAAGGACTTTCTACTAAGGATATTTCTTATATACACTCTACTATTTTAAAATTTAAAAAAATAGCATCATGAATCTTTCAGATTACGTTTTAAAATTTCTTAAACAAAAGGAGATCAAAGAGGTGTTTTTGATTACTGGTGGAGCTATTTCTTTTATGATAGATAGTTTTTCAAGAACAAGAGGTATTAAATATGTTTGTGTCAGACATGAGCAAGCAGCAGCAATGATGGCAGATTCCTATTCAAGGATAGGACCTAATTTATCTTGTACGATGGTCACATCTGGTCCGGGGGCAACGAATTTGATCACTGGAATTGCGTGTTCTTGGTTTGACTCAATACCTGCTTTACATATCACAGGGCAAGTAAACAGCTATGAAAAACAAGGAGCACAAAAAGGGACAAAAAATACTCGACAAATAGGATTTCAAGAAACAGATATAGTTTCGATATCTAAACCAATAACAAAATTTTCTTATCAATTGAAGAACCCAAATGAAATAAGGTATGTTTTAGAAAAGGCTTGTTACCTCGCAAAAAGTGGAAGACCCGGTCCTGTTTTAATTGATATACCTATGAATTTTCAAAAAGTAAAAATTAAGGAAAAAAAATTAAAGAGATTTAAAGTCCCAAAAAAAAATTTTGATAAGTCATTATTAAAAAAAAATATAAAAAAAATTATAAGTACACTTAAAAATTCTTCCCGCCCTGTTGTTTTGTTAGGTGGTGGAATTAAAATTTCTAGAACTCAAAGTAAAATTAATAAGTTTCTTAAAAAGGTGAATATTCCTGTAGTAACTACATGGAGTGGGGTAGATAATATTGACCATGAAAATATAAATTATATAGGAAATATAGGAGTTTATGGATCAAGAGCTGCAAATTTTGCTGTTCAAAATTCTGATTTTCTTTTAACTCTTGGGAGTCGCTTAGACACAAGAATTACAGGTGGGGTCCCCAGTACATTTGCCAGAAATGCAAAAATTATTTCAGTAGACATTGATAAAGATGAATTATCAAAAAAAAGAGGATTAAACTTATACCTTAAAGTAAATTGTAATCTTGTAGAATTTTTTAATTTTTTTAATAAAAAGAATTTTGTTTGTAAAAGAAATGAATGGTCACAAAAGTGTTTAAATTGGAAAAAAAAATATCCAATAACTAAAAAGGAATATTATTCTCAAAAAAAATATGTGAATCCTTACGTATTTATTAATGAACTTTCAAAAATATTGAATAATAAATCTATTATTATAGCAGATGATGGTGGTCACTTAACTTGGACAATTCAAGCTTTTAAAGTAAAAAAAGGGCAAAAATTATTTTCTGCATTTGGGAATTCTCCAATGGGTTACGCATTTCCTGCGAGCATAGGAGCATCAATTGTAAATAAAAAAAGTAAAGTAATTTGTATTGATGGAGATGGTAGTATTCAGATAAATATTCAAGAATTACAAACTGTTGTTTACAACAAACTACCTGTAAAGATCATAGTGATGAATAATAATGGTTATGGTATAATAAAACAATTTCAAGAATTGTATTTAAATAAAAGATATGAAGCCACAACTCCAAAAACCGGAGTTATAAATCCTAATTTTAAAGAAGTATCTAAAGCATATGGGATCAATTACTCTTTAATATCAAATCACAAAGATATGAAAAAAAAATTGATAAAATCTATTAAAAGTGCAAATCCAGAATTCATTGAGGTTTTATTAAAACCTGATCAAAAAATAATTCCTAAGCTTCAATTTGGAAACCCTATTGAAGATCTCTCACCATTGTTGTCTAGAAAAGAATTCAATAAGAATATGATAATTAAAACTGTAAAGAAAAGCAGAAAAATTTTAGAGGCTAACTAGACGATGAAAGATAATATTTCATATAACAATTACTCTAAAAATGTAAAAAGTTTCTTTAAATTTTTAAAAACTAGTAAAAGTTACAAAGAACTCACACTTAGATCAATTAAAGTTAAAGACAAAGATGATCTTTTATTGGTGCCAATTAGTAAGATTCATTTGAATGATCAGAATGTAATAAAAAAACTTTGCATGTGGAGAAATAAAAACTCAAATTCATTTGTTCAAAAAGGCAAAACTAATTTTAATAAGACTAAAAAATGGATGAAAAATAATTTATTAGATATTGAAGACAAAATTCTCTTTTTAGTGGTTAGAGATGGAAAATACCCAATTGGTCATATAGGGCTTGCCAATTGTATCAATAAAAAAATGCAATTTGAAATCGATAATGTAATTAAAGGTGAAAAAGATGAAAATAAAAAAGTATTTTCGGTTGTTTTGCAAGAACTGATAAATTGGGCGAGTCAAACATTTTATGTAAATAATTTTTTTTTGAGAGTGTTAAATAACAATAATAGAGCAATCAATTTTTACAAAAAAAATAATTTTAAATTCATAAAAGATAAAAATAAGAAAAGTAATGATCCATATATAATGATGAGTTACAAAGAAAATCGAAAAAATAATAAACTTATCTTGACTGCTGGGCCCTCAATCTCTCAAAAAGAAGTTTCTTATGTTAATGATGCCGTAAGTAAAGGATGGAACAACAATGCAAACGATTACTTAAAAAAATTAGAAAAACAATTTTCGAATTACCTTAATTGCAAATATGCAATACCTACATCTAGTTGTACAGGAGCAATGCATATTGCATTAATGGCATTAGGTATAAAAAAAGGTGATGAAGTTATTCTTCCAAATATAACTTGGGTGGCTACAGCTAATGCTATAGCATATGTTAATGCTACCCCGATATTTGCAGATATAAATTTTAAAGATTGGGGAATTGATTCTAATAAAATTGAAAAACTAATTACGAAAAAAACGAAAGCAATAATGCCAGTACACTTATATGGTCAACCATGCAATATGGAAAATATTATAAAGATTGCAAAAAAACATAATTTACATGTTATAGAAGATGCTGCACCAGCTATTGGTGCTAAATTCAAAAATAAAAAGTGTGGGACCTTTGGCGATTTTGGAGCTTTCAGTTTTCAAGGAGCAAAATTACTTGTTTCTGGTGAGGGAGGTATGTTAGTTACGAATAACAAAAAACTTTATTTAAAGGCGCTTAAAATTTCTAATCAAGGTCGAAATTATAAAAAAACTTTTTTTATTGATAACTTAGGTGTCAAATATAAAATGTCAAATATCCAAGCTGCATTAGCTTTAGCGCAGTTAGAAAGAGTGGAAGCTTTGATAGCTTTAAAAAGAAGAATTTTCGGATGGTATAGTAAATATTTAAATGATTTAGATAGTGTATCTCTTAATCACGAAACACAAGATACAAAAAGTATTTATTGGATGTCTAGTATAATTCTAAATAAAAAAGCAAAAATTAAGAGAGATAAACTTATCAAGATTTTATTAAAAAATAAAATTGATAGCAGACCTGTTTTTCCAGAATTAAGTAGTTTTAAATATTGGAATAAAAAAAATGTAAATTCACTGAAAAATTCTAAGTATTTATCTAAAAATGCAATAAATCTTCCAAGTGGTGTTTGTTTGAAGGAACATCAAATTCAAAAAGTTTGCAAAATAATCAAAGCTAATTTGACCTAAATATTGGTTAAAACTTATATTTTAAAAATTAATTTTTTCTTTAATATTTACCTCAATATCTTTTTTTAATTGATTATGAATAGAGGAAATATATTCTCCCATAAAACCTAATACCAAAAGTTGTAATCCTGAAAATATTAAAATTGATATTAACAATGTTGGCATACCTTTTTCCAAATCATTTTGGAAAAATAGATAATACAAAAATGAGTAAAGACCATAAATTATTGAAAGTATTGATACAGATATTCCAGTATATAATATAAATCTAAATGGTGTATCACTAGCTGATATTAAACCTTTCATCGCTGAACTTATGTAATCTTTTATAAATTCTTTTGATTTACCAATTTCTCTTTTTTTCCATTTGTAATTAATTGATTTATAATTGTCGCTAAATTCGAATGCTAAGGTTCTAATAAATGGAAAATTATCCTTTATAGATATCATCTTATTGATAATTTTTCTATCAACCAGTTGAAAATCTGAGACATTTAATGGAATATTATTGCTTGAAAACTTTTTAAGTAAAATATAAAAAAAATTTCTTATAGATTTCATTAGAAAAAATTCTTCTCGTTCTACCCTACAACCCACCACAAAATCAGCACCCTCATCCCACTTTTTAACCAATTCAGGAATCTTTTCAGGTGGATCTTGCATGTCAACAGGATAAAACAATAAAACAGCGTCCCCAGAACTATTTTTAATACCATTAAATGTTGACTTAACTGAACCGTAATTTTTTGCGTTTAAAATAATTTTTACTTTTTTATTATTTTGAGCAATTTCCCTTAAGATTTTAATAGTATTTTCATTTGAATTGTTGTCACAAATTATATGTTCATAATCATAATCACTTAATTCATTATCAAATAGTTTTTTGATTTCTTTAGTGCAATTATGTAACCCCATTTCTTCATTAAAGCATGGTGTTATAATTGATATTTTTTTCATTGGCTAATATTGTATCTTATTTTAAATGAAAAGCCTCAAGAAAAATTCTTTAGTAAATATCTTTAGGTTTTTTTAACTAAGTGAATTTTGATCATATTTAAAGTAGAAATTACAAAAATTGATAATGTTGATTTCAATAAGGAGATGGTGCCCCCGCACGGATTCGAACCGCGGACCTATTGATTACAAATCAGGAATAACAATTCAAAAAAACAAATATTATCAACGTTAATTAAAAAACATTTCTAATCTGTACACACTATAGGCACAGTGGTAGGATAATTTTATGAAGTCATTGGCAGGAATATTCAGTGTTATTTATTTTTTAGGAACTTTTGGGACTTTCAATTATATTTTTTTCTTCAGCAATCATTCATTTTTAGATGGACCTTTGACAGCTTCAGCAACAATGACAATGTTTTGTTCTGTTGGTTGGCCAATCTATTGGTTATTTCAATTTTTTTAAATGACAGCAATAATTTGGTTAAGTTTTATAGCAGCGAGTATCTATATCTCTTGGAATTTTGGAAATAGAGTTGTTAGCAAAATCGCAGGTCTTGCTACTGTTGGTTTTTGGATAGTTTGGACTCTTGGAGCATCAAGTTTGGTTGTTGGTTATTCAATTAAAGGAGAATTATTTATAATCCAATTAACAATAATTCTTGTAGTTTTTTATTTAAGTTTAAAAATGAGAAACAATAAACTTCTAATAAATGAGTTAAATAAAAATTTAAAAAGATTTGATAAT
>MDTB01172621.1_pt1 | contig 18094 bp, 21 predicted proteins | sample 811161 | NCBI WGS metagenome assembly MDTB01 (sample SAMN05326650, study PRJNA326480) | marine metagenome | isolation source: seawater | place: Mediterranean Sea | collected 2009
ACCATAACGATCAACATGGAAGTTCATACTGGCACACGCATTGTATGGAAGACCATAAATAATTTTACTAAATCACAATTTTATTATTGACATTTAGTAAAAACTCGTGTAGTATAATTATGTTGTGCTACACTTTAATCACTAGGCACAGGCTATAATTTAGGCAAAGGAGAAATATATGGCAACGTTAGCAGAAATTCGATCAAAACTCAAAGAACAAGAACAAAGACAATCCGGAAATAATACAGGAGGCGATAACGCTATCTATCCTTTTTGGAATATAAAAGAAGGCGATAGTGCAGTATTGCGGTTCCTTCCTGATGGTAATAAAGATAATACTTTCTTTTGGACTGAAAGATTAATGATCAAATTACCATTTCCGGGTGTTAAGAATGAAACAGATTCTAAACCTATACAAGTACAAATTCCGTGTATGGAGATGTATGGTGATACTTGCAACATCCTTAACGAAGTAAGAGGATGGTTTAAAGATTCTAGTTTAGAAGACATGGGTCGTAAATATTGGAAAAAACGATCTTATCTATTCCAAGGATTTGTAGTTGATAATCCACTGCAAGAAGATACAACACCTGAAAATCCAATCCGTAGATTTATTATTGGGCCACAGATCTTTCAATTGATAAAACAAGCATTGATGGATCCAGATATGGAAGAACTTCCAACAGACTATACAAGTGGTATTGATTTTAGATTGAATAAAACATCAAAGGGTGGATATGCAGATTATTCAACATCTAATTGGGCTAGGAGAGAACGTCCATTAAATGATCAAGAAATGCATGCAATTAACACAAATGGCTTGTTTAATTTAAATGATTTTCTTCCTAAGAAACCGACGGATGTTGAAATTAAGATCATGCAGGAAATGTTTGAAGCTTCTGTAGATGGTGAACCGTATGATGAAGCACGTTTTTCACAGTATTTCCGTCCAGCAGGTATGTCTGCAAGGACTGGCGATCCTAACTCTACAGGTTCTCCTGCTGCTGTAGTTCCGCCGTCTGAGACTGTTGTATCTAATCCAGTAGTAGCTGAAGAGTCTACAAATACTCCAGCTGCCGAAGCTAACAACATTCTTCAAATGATTCGTTCAAGACAAACCGCAGAATAATTATTCTAATACACATGGAGTCATCCATGTGTATCTATTAAGGACCTAAATCCATGACTAAAACATTTGATCCTAGTAAATTTAGGAGAGAATTAACAAAAAATATAAAAGGAATGAGCACAGGATTTAACGATCCTAAAGATTGGATAAGCACTGGCAATTATGCTCTTAATTATCTGATATCAGGAAATTTCCATAAAGGTATACCACTTGGTAAAGTAAGTGTGTTTGCAGGGGAATCTGGTGCTGGAAAAAGTTATATCTGTGCTGGTAACATAATTAAAGAAGCACAAAAACAAGATATCTTTGTTGTACTTGTTGATAGTGAAAATGCGTTAGATGAAATTTGGTTAAAAAATTTAGAAGTTGATACAGGTAAAGATAAACTTCTAAAACTAAACATGAGTATGATTGATGATGTTGCAAAGACAATATCAGTGTTCGTTGATGATTATAAGAATTTAGAAAACGATGATAAACCAAAAGTTTTATTTGTAGTTGATTCATTAGGTATGCTGTTAACTCCTACTGATGTAGATCAGTTTGACAGAGGCGATCTTAAAGGTGATATGGGGCGTAAGCCTAAAGCACTTACTGCCCTTGTACGTAATTGTGTAAATATGTTCGGCAGTCTTAATGTTGGATTAGTAGCAACAAATCATACATACGCAAGTCAAGATATGTTTGATCCTGATGATAAAATATCAGGTGGACAAGGATTTATATACGCAAGCAGTATTGTTGTTGCTATGAAAAAACTAAAGCTTAAAGAAGATTTAGATGGTAATAAAACTTCAGAAGTAAATGGTATACGTGCAGCATGCAAAGTAATGAAAACAAGATACGCTAAACCATTTGAAGGTGTCCAGGTTAAAATTCCTTATGAGACCGGTATGAATCCTTATAGTGGGTTGGTTGATCTCTTTGAAAAACAAGGTTTATTAAAAAAGGATGGCAATCGATTATTATATGTTGATTCTCAAGGTAACGAACATAAGGAATATCGAAAAAATTGGACGGGTGAACTATTAGATATGGTAATGCAAGATTCTGTAAATTTACATGATAAGGTAAATACGCCTAGTACCCTTAGTGAAGATTTACAGGAGACTGAGAATAATGAGTGAAGAACAAATATTAGATACTTGGGCAGTATTTACTGAATACATTGATAAAAAACACCTATCTGTAGTAGCTGAACGTTTTGTCGATTTACTGGCTGACTATAATACCGAGACAAATATAATTAAAAATTGTCTAGGCAATTACCAAGAACTAGATACTGCAATTGAGTATTATCTAGATGGAGAAATACTAGACGAAGATTATTAAGGAATAAATTGGGATGGTATTCTAAAATTTCAAGAGACCTAAATGAGTTGCCAAATGCTATTCAGTTCTTCGAACATGAACTTATTTCTGCACGATCTGAATGTAAATTGTATGGTAGTGTTGAGAAAGCTGCAGCAAATCTTCCTGGTATTGTTGAACATAGATTTAATCAATTACAAGAAATAGAAGCAATTTTAGAATATTTAAATATAGAACTAAAACGTCTTAGAAGTAAATTTTTTAAAAAATATCTTGAAAATTATCAACGAGCACTAAGTAGCAGAGATGTAGAGAAATATGTTGACGGTGAAGCAGATGTAGTTGATTATGAAAAAATTATAAATGAATTTGCTTTAATAAGAAATAAATGGCTTGGCGTACTTAAATCTCTTGATCAAAAACAATGGCAAATTACAAATATTGTAAAACTTAGAGTGGCAGGCATGGAAGATGCCACGTTATAATATTCTTATAGGATGTGATCAACTTTATTTTGATACATGGGGATTGCCACTTTTACGCAGTATTCAATATCATTCACCATGGATAAATTTGCATTGCCACATTGTAAATCCTATTAATAATAACCAATATGATAATATAAACATAACTACAGAAAGAAAATCTTTTGTATCACGCGATTCAAAATTAAGCTATTTACAAGCAGTAAGATTTTTGATTGTTGCTAAAAAGTTTAAAAATAATGATTATGTCGTGACATTAGACGCAGATAGTATTTGTACTTCTCATTTTTCTCAAAGTGATTTTTCTCATCTATTTAATGAACAATATATTTTATATCATCAAAAGGCACATAGATGGCTTGCAGGTTTTGTTACATTTTGCAATAATAATTTTGCACAAGAAGTTGCTCATGTGTTACATTCTAAACCTATAGATTCATGGACTTATGGTAGAGATCAATATGTTTTATCTAATCTTGCAAACAAATACAAATTCAAAATTTTACCAGAAAAATGGATGAGTATAGGAAAAAATAAAATTAATAGTTATTTTTTAACATTAAAAGGAAATCAAAAATATAAAGAAAAATATTTAATAAAATTTAGAAATTATAAGGATCTAATAAAATGAGTCTTGTAATAGGCATTAAAGAAATGTATAGAAATCATCCTATGCCTAATCTGGATAATTTTCAATTAGTATCTTGGAATGATAAGAATAAATTACAATCAGCAGATTTTTACATACAACATAACATAATAGGTCAAAAGCGTAAAAGCCTACAAAAATATTATCTATATATTTTAAATAGTAAAAAACCTTTTATAGTTGCAGAGAGTGCAGTGTTTCGTCGCAATATGATCCAACCTCCACATCCAAAGGCATATCATAGATATAGTTGGACAAGTTATTTCCAAGATGAAGGAGATTATTGTAATAGTTATAGTCCATTAGATAGATGGGAACAAATTCAAAAAGATCAAAATATTGAAATAAAAGATTGGCGTTTGAAAGGCAAATATATCTTAATTATTTTACAAAGACCAGGAGATAGTAGTCTTACAAGATTGTACAAAAAATACAAAACTTATGAAGGTTTTTTAACATACGTTATTAATGAGATAGAAAAATACAGTGATAAACCAATATTAGTTCGTATGCATCCTTTACGCCAAAAACAGCAATATGATATATTACAAAAATTTAATGTAAAAATAAGTTCAAATACACACGGTGCAGCTAAGTTAGAAGGTAGCGATGGTTTGTATAAAGACTTTAAAGATGCATTCTGCGTAGTTGGATTTAACAGTAATGCTCTTACTGAAAGTATATGTGAGGGTATTCCAACATTTAGTTTGTGCTCTAGTTCAATGGCATGGCAGTGCTCAAACAAAAATTTAAGTACAATTAATAATCCACAAATTTTCGATCGACAGCAATGGTTAAATAATTTAGGATACTGCCAATGGACTGAAGATGAAGTTGCTCAGGGATTACCATGGTACCATTTAAGAAAAAAATATGTTCATTGAAATACAAGATCCATTAAAAATATTTATAGGATATGATTCAAGAGAGCAAATTGCTTTTCATACTTGTAAAGAAAGTATAATGACCTATGCATCAGTGCCTGTTGATATCCAACCGATTAAATTAAAAGATGTAAAGAAAAATGAATTATATTGGAGAGATACAGATAAACTTTCTAGCACTGAATTTACATTTTCGAGATTTCTAGTACCTGAATTATGCGATTTTAAAGGTTGGGCATTGTTTATTGATTGCGACTTTATTGCTCTAACTGATATAAAAGAATTGTTTGATCATTGTAATGAAAAGTATGCTTTAATGTGTGCACAACATGACTATACACCAAGAAAAGAATATAAAATGGATGGTCAGATCCAACACCTATATCCTAGGAAAAATTGGTCTAGCATGATGTTATTTAATTGTGAACATGTTTCAAATCAGATACTTACAAAGTCATTAGTGAATAATCCTAAAATTGATGGCAAATATTTACATAGATTTTCTTGGCTCCATGATAATGATATAGGAAAAATAAGTCATGAATGGAATTGGTTAGTAAATTGGTACCATGAACCAAAAGACGGTACACCTAAATTTTTACATTATACAGAAGGTGGTCCTTGGTTTGATAATTGTGCCAATTGTGCATACGCAAATGAATTTTATAAAATAGAGCGTAAATATCTACATGATGAATTAACAAAAACAAAAAAGAAATTAAATGCAGCACAAGCTTCGCCCCAACTTATTGAAGACTGTAGTTATCAAGATCCGCTGTTACAAACGTTGAAAGCAGTTAGTGATTCATACATTGACCCAGATGGAGAATATTATGGATCTAATACTCAAAAAGCAATTACTATGGTCAATGAAACTGTCAACGTAAAAACCAGAAAAAAATATGCAAAGGTAGCTGCAATATTTAATGATGCTTTAACATACACAAAATCTACACACAAATATGATGAATATTTACAAGCATTTGTTTATGGATGTGGTGGTATTCTAAGCGACTGGCAAAAAGAAAAAACAAAAGCAAGTCCTATTGTTATGCGAGGTGTTGGCAAAAGTACCAGAGATGGATTACATCATTGTTGGAAAACAAAAAGAGAATATTATTATATAGACACAGGTTATTTTGGAAATGACAAAAGTAAATTAAAAGGTTATCATAGAGTTACTAAAAATAATTTACAAAACATGGGACCTATTATTGAAAGACCAGATGATAGATTATTAGATTGGAAATTTCGTAAATTTAAAGAAGGTACAACTGTTCTTGTGTGTCCACCAAGTGATAATGTCATGAAATTGTTTGACCTACCAGCAAGTGATATATGGGTGCAACAAATTAAAAGGGAATTACAAACATATACTGACAGACCAATTGAAATTAGAATCAAACCAAGTAGGCCAGAAAGGTTTAACAGTGGCAATATGTTACCAAATATTTTACGAAACAATGATATATATTGCCTTATTACGTATAACAGTATAGCAGCACTAGAAGCATTAATGAATGGTGTACCTGCTATTACTTTAGGCCCTAATTGTGCTTCTATGTTATGCAACACTAGCTTGGCAGATATAGAATGCTTAACTTATCCCAGCAAAGATGATATGTATTCGTTAATGTGTCATCTTAGCTATTGCCAATTTACAAGAGAAGAGATGATAAATGGATTTGCTTGGAGCTATGTGCAGTGAAGGTAGTCAGTTACCTAAAGGTATTACCGAGATTAAATAATAGTTTTGAAAAAAGAACTATGTTAAAAAAATTTGTCCAAGGTGTAAACGCTGTTGGTGATATAGGAGTAATTCACGATGGATTCGATCTTGTAAATGCAGATGTCGGTTTAATACAGGGCTGGCAACATGAAAAGGGTAAACAATTGCCACATCTTGATCTTAGGCAACGAGTGATAAACAGGACCCAAAATAGTCATGTATGTACTTCAGATAGTAATTTATTTTTATATGCAAATCCTGTGAACGAACCTTTGCATTATCTACGTTATAGTTTTAATGGTGTATTTCCTAATACAGGTATGTATTTTGATACAGAACCTAACAACACCAGATGGCAACAGATATCAAAAGATCTTAATTTAAAAATCCAAGATTATAAAAAAGGAGGAGACCATATATTAATTTGTGCACAAAGAGATAAAGGTTGGAGTATGGGAAAATTATCTTTGCTATCTTGGCTTGAATCTACATGTATTACAATTAGAACACACACAGACAGGCCTATCCATATAAGATTTCATCCCAAAGATAAGAACACTCGCGAATGTTTAAAAAATTTTAATTCGATCGTAAAAAAATTTAAGAATACTTTTATAACCGATTCAAATACCACTATAGAAAAAGATTTGTTGGATTGTTATGCAGTAGTAAATCATAACAGTAGTTCAATTGTTGGACCTATTATTTGTGGTTATAATGCATATATCACTGATCCATTACATAGTCAGTGTGCAGAAGTATCAAATCTAGATTTTTCAGAAATAGAAAATCCTATGCAGTTTGATAGGCACAGATGGTTAAATAGACTTGCAACCTTTCATTGGAATTTTGAGGAAATAGAAAACGGATCATATTGGAGACATGTAAGGAAATATATATGAATATTACTGTTGTTACTACGTTCAATCAGGAAGGATTGATACTGTATGGACAAAGGTTTTTGGATTCTTTTACAACAAGAGTTGATAATAAAATTAAATTAATATGCTATGCAGAAAATTGTAATCCAAATTTGGAAAACAAAGAGCAGATTACAATTTTAAATGCTGCAGCATCTTTACCAAAGCTAAAAGCATTTAAAAAACGCTATAAAAATGTTTCATATGCTAATGGTATTCCTCCTGATCATATCAAAGCAAAGAGGCCAAAAGATTGGCACAAAGAATTTAAATGGGATGCTGTAAGATTTGCAAACAAAGTTTATGCAATATTTGAAGCAGCAAATAATTGTAGCGACTGGTGTATATGGATGGATGCTGATACCTTTGTGCATAATGATTGGGCGTACAATGATTTTGCAGCTTTATTGCCAAAAGACAAATGGATTACTTATGTAGGTAGAGGTAATACTGCTCAGACCTGGCCCGAATGTGGTTTTTATGGACTAAACCTTAATGATAGCACTTGTAGGAAATTCTTACAGGAATTTGAAGCTATGTATGAAAATGCTGAACAAGGCATATTCAAATTAGAAGAATGGCACGATAGTTATGTGTTCGGCCATGTTTTAGATAAATTTAAAAAACAAAATCCAAACTATTTTGATTATACAGAAAATCTTTCTTTGGCTACTGCAAAAACTGGAGGAGGAGGCCATCCGATTATAAACTGTATTTTAGGCACATGGATTGATCATCTAAAAGGAGCTAGGAAGGTTACAAAGAAAAGTGCTAGACGAGATTTAAGTGTGTTAAGAAATGAACCATACTGGCAAAACATTTAGTTTATGGTCTAAATTTGGAGCATTGAATAGTAAACCTGTTTTTGATGCTTTTCAAATTGGTGCTAATAGGTTAGGTTATAAGTGTATACATAATAGTTTATCAGCAGACGTACATGTAATTTGGAGTGTTTTATTACGTGGTCGAATGCAAGGTAATTTAGAAATATGGAATCGTGCCAAACAACAAAATAGAAACATAATTGTTTTAGAAGTTGGAGCTTTCGCACGAGGTCATACATGGAAAATGGCTGTTAATGGAATAACCGGTTCTGCCTGTTACGGCACTTGCGACATCGATGAAAGTAGGATTTCCAAACTAAAATTATCTTTGAAACCTTGGCATCATAAACAAGGTGCTATACTCATTGCAGGTCAACACAGAAGTAGTATGCAATGGGATTCACCATTGCATATGGATGCATGGTTAAACAACACAATTGATGAAATTAGGAAATATTCAAATCGGAATATAATTATAAGACCACATCCAAGATGTCCTATAGATAAGAAACATATAAAACATTATAAAAATATTATGTTACAGCAACCTGTAAAGTTAAAAGATACTTACGATGATTATGATTTTGATTTAACAAATATTTCAACTGTTGTAAATTATTCTAGTAATCCTGGTACACTAGCAGCTATAGCAGGAGTTCCAGTTTTTGTTAATAAAAAAAGTTTAGCATGGCCAGTAAGCAATCAAACATTCGAACATATTGAACAACCATTACAGCCTGACAGAGAAGAATGGCTTAAAAAAATAAGCTTTACTGAATGGACAGCAGATGAAATTTCGACAGGATACCCACTTTCTAGGTTGATTTCTTATTTGTAACGTGTTATACTAATATATATTGAATATGGTATCGTTATGACAGTAGAAGATTATCTTATAATTTTAGTAGATTCACAAGAGAATAACCCTAAAATTCTTATAAAAACTGAAGATAAAAAGTTGTTGTTTAGTTTAGCAAATCAAGCTAAAAAACATATTGCAATGACCGATCGTCAACACCTTTTAGCAAAAAAGAAATTATTAGAATTTAAACAAGAATGGCTAGAACTTGGTTACACAAATTTTTTAAATGACATTGATATTGTTAGACAAGAATATAGAATTATAGACAGATCTAAAACTATACAACTAGTTATTCAGAGCACAGCTGAAGATTTTTTTCATGCTACCACTGAAGTAAAAATGTTAGCTATTAGATTTCCTTTCAGTAAAAAAATGATCAAACATATTGATCTTATAAAATCATTACAACAAGGAGCGTCAGGATATAACTCCAAAACAAAAACACACTATTTGCGTTTTACAGAAAAAAATGTTTTTTGCATTGTTGATAAATTAAAAGATTGTAATTTTGAAATAGATCCAGAAATAATAGAATATTATAATAATATTAAATCTATATACGATAATTCATCATCGTTCTTACCAGGAATTTATAATTTTAAATTAAAAAATATTTCACCTAGTGCATATAATTACGCAATAAAAAATTTAGGTTTACCAGCAAGAGAAAATATCGTAAAATATATGGATAGGAAAGATATTTTGGGATTACAATATTTTGATAAAGAAACATTACAGCAAGAATTATCATATTATGATAGACTAACCAAACAGATAGTACAACGTAAGTCTAGACAAATTTTTATCAAGAATATAGATTATTCTTTGAGAAATATAATTAGGAGTATAGTTTTCCTTGATCGTCTACCAGTATTGTTTATATTAAGAGATAAAAATTCTAAGCATTATAAAGATATTCATGTGCGAGCGCAATTGTACGATGCAAATCAAATTATACAAGAAGAACTTAAGACAACTAATGTAAACACAAGTGTATTATTTAGATTAGATAATTCTACAGAAGAAAATATAGATTTTAATAATTATATAAAAAATCAACACCTAAATTCAAATTTTTCAACAGACAATGTTGATGTTGTATATATTAATAGTTCTAAATTACCAAAACCTCTGCTAGAAAGCAATTGGCATCCGCAATCTGTAGTAATTTTAGATTGCTATAGATGTAGCACTCATGTACAATTGTTTACTCAAGGCTGTGATTTAGTAATATATTATGATAATTTACCTCCATATTCTGTATCAAATCCAATAGAGTTAATAGAATGAAAACTTGCAAACTAATAATAGAAGATGAAGTAAACATAAAATTCATTGGTCTTGATATTGATATTCGTAGAAAAATAGCTAATAAATTAAAATTTGAAGTACCATACGCACGATACATGCCGACTTACAAACTTGGTAGATGGGATGGTAAAATCCCTTTTTTTAGTATTGGAGGTACAGGTTATGTTAACCATTTAGATACTATTTCAGAAGTATTACAAAACAATAATGTAGATATTGCTGATGTAATTGATAAAAGACAAACAATAAATATTCAATTTCCTACAATAACATGTGACTACTGGAAGGATCAAAATGTCAAATGGCCAAGTGGACATGTAGCTGCAGGTGAGCATATAGTGCTACGTGATTATCAAGTCACAGCAATTAACAATTTTTTAGAAAATCCACAATCGTTACAGGAAATAGCCACTGGTGCAGGTAAAACTATTACCACTGCCACATTAAGTCATATTACAGAACAGTATGGTCGTAGTTTAGTAATAGTGCCAAACAAATCACTAGTAACTCAGACAGAAACAGATTATAAAAATTGTAATCTTGATGTTGGTGTTTACTTTGGTGACAGGAAGGATTTAAATAAAACACACACAATATGTACATGGCAAAGCTTGAATGTTTTAGATAAAAAAGCCAAAGACGGCACAGCTATCTTAACCCTAGCCGAATTTTTAGACAATGTTAAAACAGTAATAATTGACGAAGTGCATCAAGCAAAGGCTGAAATTTTAAAAAACTTGTTGACTAAAAATCTTAAAAATGCACCCATACGATGGGGATTAACTGGTACAATTCCAAAAGAAAGTTTTGAATTTGAAGCTTTATTAAGCAGCATAGGGCCAGTTATAGGAAAGATATCTGCTAAAGAATTACAAGACAAAGGAGTCCTTTCTAACTGTCATGTAAATATTTTACAATTATTGGATACACAAGTACATAAAGATTATCAGTCTGAATTAAAATATCTTGTAACCAACGACGAAAGAATTAAATATATTGCAACGACTCTTAGGAATATAAAAGAAAGTGGAAATACTTTGATACTAGTCGACAGGATAAGCGCAGGGGAAAAATTATCAGAAGCAATTCCTAATTCTATTTTTATAAATGGTGATGTTAAATTAAAAGATAGAACATCAACTTATGACGAAGTACAAGACGCAACAAATATGGTAATTATTGCTACATATGGTGTAGCAGCAGTTGGAATAAATATACCGCGAATTTTTAATTTAGTGTTGCTTGAACCTGGAAAATCATTTGTTAGGGTAATTCAATCAATTGGTAGAGGTATCCGTAAGGCAAAAGATAAAGATTTTGTACAAATATGGGATATTACAAGTACGTGTAAATTTGCAAAAAAACATATCACAGAAAGAAAAAAATTTTATAAACAAGCTGAATATCCATTTACGATAGATAAAATTGATTGGCAAAAATAATTTTAATAGGAATAAAATGCGTATACTTACATTAGATAACACAAGTTATCATTTAAATAATTTACCTGAAGAAATAGAAGATGATTTTAGATTTAGTGTTTTGGATAACAGTGATCCACAAGATCCAGATTTTTTCTTCATACCTTTAATATTTTTAGAATCATTTAATATGCCAGCTATTGTGATGCATATAGGTGAACATGAATTGGTAATGCCTGTTGATTGGCATATTGCTGTAGGGTGTAGGCATACAGGTAAAGATTTAGAAATTTTACCATTGACTAGTTTAAACGACCGAGGATTCGATGCTTTCTTGTTCAATCCATTACGTAGCGTAAAAGCTGATTACGCTGAAATTAAAATTACAAATTTTTATAATGATGTAAAATGGTATTTTCCTAAAGTAAAAAATGGACAACTTTTATCAGTACCTTTAAATGATGAACCTAATCCATTGTGCGCTTTTTTTATCAAGGAAGTATCAAAACAAACAGAAATAATTGACTTTTGTAAATTAATATAATATAATAACTTATGAGTGAAAAAATACCAGTAAAAGATATACTAGCTGCAATTGACACAGGATCTAAAGAAATTTGGGATGAACTGACTCCAGATCAACAGAAGGCGATTCCTTTCTTTTTGTTAAACAGATATGTATCGAGTGTTTCTGGATCTGCAGATGTTCAAAAGTTAGCTATTCTCTATACAAATGAATATTTTAATAAACATTATCTGCTTTTTAGCAAAAATCCAAAAATAATGTGGATAACACTTTGCGCATTAGGCAAACGATTACATAACAAAATAAAATTTCATCCATATATTGGTTTCAAAACTGATACATTATCTCTTGATAAACAAAAGCAACACTATCGAAAAAAATTGCGTGAACTATATCCAAGTGCAAAATCAGTTGATATTGACTCATATGTTATAATTGAAAGTAATGAAAATATTAAACAATTAATTCTTGATCACGGGATGGAGATTTGATTGCTGAAAAAGTCATGCACAAAATAGAAAAACCTTTTAAATGTATATACTGCAATACATCCTACAGTAAAGAAAAAACTCTTTTCGCACATATGTGTGAAAAAAAACGAAGAGCTTTACAAAAAGGAGAGAAACGTGTTCAATTAGGTTTCTATGCATACAATCAGTTTTATAAATTAACTAGTCATTGTACTAAGAATAAAACTTATGATAACTTTATGCAATCTCCTTATTACAATGCATTTGTCAAATTTGGTAGTTATATTGCAAATGTTCAACCATTATATACAGAACAATACATAGACTATATAGTCACCAGTGGCATAAAATTAGAGCATTGGTGTAAAGACGAACTTTATGAAACGTATGCTTTAAATTTAATTAAAAAAGAACATGTATCTGTTGCACTTGAGCGAACAGTTCTTACAATGGTTGATTGGGCTGGAAATAATCCACCTGCAGTATGGAACCATTATTTTAATCTTGTGTCTCTTTCTCGTGCAGTGTATGATATCAAAGATGGAAAAATAAGTCCTTGGATAATTTTAAATTCTCATACAGGTAGAGAAATGTTAAACAAATTTAACACTGAGCAGCTAGAAATGATATATCATATAATGAATCCAGAGTATTGGACCTTACAATTCAAACGTAGGAATGTAGAATTACAGATAGCAAAAGATATTATCAAAGAAAGTAATTTATGAATCTACTTTACTATCCCAACGAATTTTTAGATAAAAAACTTGATACTGTTGATATTACTTCTGTTGATTTCAATACATACGAACTAAAATACCAAATGGTAGAATTGATGATCGAACATAACGGCATTGGTTTAAGTGCTAGTCAAGTTGGTATAAACAAACAGTTATTTGTAATGGGCAATTCAAGAGAAAATTGTAGTCTGTGTATAAACCCGCAGATCCTACAGCATACAAAAGATACCGTAATGGATATAGAAGGCTGTCTTAGTTTTCCAGATGTATTTGTACAAGTGAAACGTCCTAAGGAAGTCCTTGTAGAATATACTGATGAAAATCTTGAACAGAGAAGACAGCACTTGACAGAATACTCTGCTAGATGTTTTTTACACGAATATGACCATCTACAAGGTATTACATTTAAGGACAGAGCTACAAGATTAGCATGGAAGATGGCTACAAAAAAAGCATATAAGATGAACAAGCATGGACATAGACATTGATTTTGCAAACAGAGATCAAATATTATCTACACTAGATCATACAGTTGCAGTCCTAAAAAATAATAAAAAACACAACACTGGAGTATATGTCACAGAAATTCCTAAAGATCCTGTCACTAATTATTGTACAATTGATTATAAAAAAGCAGAACAGAGAGGTTACTTTAAACTTGATTTTCTAAATGTGTCACTGTATAAAGATGTGAAAGATGAAGCTCATTTACTCCAGCTTATGGAAACAGAACCACTATGGGATTTATTAGAACATAAAATTTTTATAGATAAGCTATTTCATCTGTCTGGACATAGTGACATTGTAATACAACTGAAACCAAGAAATATTGAACAACTTGCAGCAGTACTAGCAATAATCCGTCCAGCAAAAAGATATTTACAAAAAGATAATTGGGATTTTATTTTGGATAACGTATGGATAGCACCTAATGACGGATCGTATTATTTTAAAAAAGCACATGCTATTTCGTATGCAGTAGCAGTAATTGTCCATATGAATTTACTGTGTGCTGAATTTACACCTTCTTAGGTCTTCTAATTAACTGTATATTTTTTCTTTTAACACGTTTAGAATTAATGGAACTGAGATTTACAGTAGGACCTGATACTACATGGACGTCTTTTGTGTTCATGTTCATCTGACAATAACGTATAGCTATAATTTCTTCATGTAAAAAAATTGTTATAGGAATCATCCTGTTGCTTTCCATCCACCATGTCTTTCCTAATTCTAATAACATTTGTTTGTCTGAAAAATTTCTGCAGGCTGCATAATTTAAAATACTTGTAATATGTTGATCTTGATTGACTATGATGCCAACATACTCTTTCCCTCCATAAGTAAGTACGCTAATATATGGGTGATCTCTTTCTATTTCTTTTCTCAACATTATAATTCAATCTTTCCTAATAAATATAGTATGCAACTTACACCTAGGTATTTAGTTAATAATGTAATTACAATCATTGCTAGTGAAGTAGGTATTACCACGGAGTATAAAAAAGTGTATACACGTCAATTAAAAGTCTACAGGGGAATTGATAATAGACTGCAATTTAGACTGGTTAATGCTGATCAAAAACCAATTAGTGTAACAAATTATACCCCAAAATTTGTTGCTTTTGATGAAAGTGGCAAACAAGTAATAAAACATGACGGTGTGTTAAATTATTTAGATGATAGCAGTGCTGCAAGAGGAATGTTTACTGTAAATATAACAGAAAATGATTTATACAATATTCCAAGGCAGTATTTGAGATATAATATATATTTGACAGATAGTAGTAATAATAAAACGTTAACATACTCTGACAGTCATTTTGATAATGATGCCACTATATTTGTAGATGACTATGCATTTCCAGGACCATCAGACACATATAATGTAACCACATTCACACAGGATGGTGCTGTTTGGTACAGTGAATCTATTAATGCTGAACCTGCAATCAATGGTAACGAGGCTCTGCACACTGCTGCTATATATACAAATAATTACACAGGCACTGTCATTACGCAAGCAACTTTAGAAAACACAATTTCAGTTGGAACAAATTGGGCTGATCTTACAACATCAACTTTTACTGGATCTGAAACAACACCTGTGCCTGTAAATTTTAATGGTGTATTTTCCTATATAAGATTTAAAGCTAGTGCTAATCCAACCACAGCAATATCTAAAATATTGGTAAGAAATTAATTGACAAATTAACATAATCATATTATAATATATTATGGTTATAACTGATATATTTTTACAACATCTACCTAACAAAAGAAAAAAAACACCAAGTGGTTGGATATCATTTAATGCGCCTTGTTGTCATCATAATGGCCATAGAATGGATAACCGAGGACGTGGAGGATTCTTACCTAATGCAGATGGGTCTTTTAGTTATCACTGTTTTAACTGTGGTTATAAATGCTCATGGCAAACCGGTAGGAATCTATCAAATAAAACAAAAAAATTTCTGTCATGGATTAACGTAAATGACGAAACTATCACAAAGTTATCATTAGAGATACTAAGACAAAACGAAGGTCTCTATGGAAGCACAAAACTTGTAACTATTCCGAACTTTACTACAACCTTATTGCCAGAAAACACAAAGAATATAAGCCAAGTTGATCAAAAATTGGTACAACATGTTTTAGCCTACATAGATGACAGATCCTTATCTTATTTCCAAAATAATCTATATTGGTCATCACAGTTAGCATACAAAGATCGATTAATTATTCCTTTCACATTCAAAAAAAATATTGTTGGTTATACTGCAAGGTCAGTTAAAAAAAACAAAGTAAAATATCTTACTTCTTCACAACCTGGCTATGTTTATGGATATGATACCCAAACAATTGATAAAAAATTTGCTATAGTATGTGAAGGACCAATTGATGCAATCCATATGCAAGGTCTTGCTACACTCGGTTCAGAAATAAATCAACAACAAGTTTTACTACTAAATTCATTACAAAAAGAAATTATTTGTGTTCCTGATAGAGATAAAGCAGGCAAAAACTTTGTTGAAATTGCCATAGACAATGGTTGGACAATAAGTATGCCACCTTGGGCCGAAACTGTAAAAGATGTAGGAGATGCTGTTGATAAATACGGGAGAATACTTACCTTGAACAGTATTATTAAATATAAACAACACACTGCTTTAAAAATCAAACTAGGAGCAAAAAAATGGTTTGGAAAAAACATCTAAAAAAAATTTGGATGTACATTAGATATCCTTATGACTGGTGTAAAGAAGAAATAGAGTTTCGTAAAAGACTGAAAGAATTAAGAAAAAGAGATCCTTTTATATACGATTAAAAAATGATTACTTGGGGAATAAGTGCTAACAGTCATGATGCTGCATTGGCTGTATTCTATGACAATGATATTGTATTCGCAAGTCATACAGAAAGATTTAGTGGACTTAAAAATGATCGACATTTGAATGTAGATATCATACGGTACGCACAACGTTGGGGATATCCACAACAAGTTATTTGGTATGAGAATCCAATGTTGAAATCTATACGTCAACTATCAGCAGGACAAGGTTTAAGGTTTAGGGAAAACAATGTCAAAAAATATTTGAAAAAATACAATATGACTGTTCCTATCAAAATCATTAACCACCATCATAGTCATGCTGCTGCTGGATATTTCACAAGCAAATTTACAAATGCTACAATACTTGTGATAGATGCTATTGGTGAATTTAACACATTAACAATATGGACTGCAAATAAGAACAAGATAAAGAAAGTTCATAGTACAAATTTTCCTCACAGTATTGGATTGTGGTATAGTGCTTTTACACAACGTATAGGATTAAAACCAAATGAAGAAGAATACATACTAATGGGTATGGCTGCATATGGTAAACCAATTTATAAAAATGATATACTTGAAAAGTTTTTTAATTTTGAAGAATTGCACACTAAGTATTGGTTTAATTTTCCTACTGTAAAATGTAAAGAAAATTTACACCGAGGGTGTATGTGGTGGGAATCAACAGAAAAAGCTTTTGATATTATCAACGGACAACAAATTTTTACACAATGGGCATATGATACAGCAGCAAGTGTACAGGCTGCATATGAAGAATTATTGTGTTTTATAAGTAAAAATGTAAAAAATTATTTTCCAAATAAAAATTTTGTTTTTATGGGCGGATGTGCTTTAAATTGTGCAGCTAATAAAATTATAGAAAATGATTGGAAAAATGTATGGATCATGCCTAATCCAGGTGATGCTGGTTCTAGTATAGGTGCTGTACTTGCACACAAAGAAAAACATACTAATTGGCCTGGTCCTTTCCTTGGCTATGATATAGGAGGAGAATATCCAGTTGATAAAATCATTCAAGAACTTTTACAAACAGGTATTGCAGGGGTTGCATCAGGAAGAGCCGAGTTCGGTCCTCGCGCTTTTGGTAATCGTAGTCTTCTTGCTGACCCTCGTGCTGGCGATGCTAAGGATAGGGTCAACAAAATCAAGCAACGTCAAAAGTTTAGACCATTTGCGCCTGCAGTACTCGAAGAACATGCAGACAGAATATTCCGGCCACCATACGGACGTTATATGCAGTACACCTCACATTGTAAATATCCTAAACAATACCCTGCAGTTATCCACGCAGACGGAACCAGCAGAGTTCAAACAGTTGCAAAAGAAGATAACACTAGTTTTAGAACACTGTTGGAAAGATGGTACGAAATAACAGGTTGTCCTATGTTATTAAACACAAGCCTAAATATTAAAGGCAAACCTATGGTTAATAATTTGACAGATGCAGATAAATTTGCTATAATGTATAAAACAAAGGT
>MDTB01031040.1_pt1 | contig 18085 bp, 24 predicted proteins | sample 811161 | NCBI WGS metagenome assembly MDTB01 (sample SAMN05326650, study PRJNA326480) | marine metagenome | isolation source: seawater | place: Mediterranean Sea | collected 2009
CTTTGTAATTTTCATATTTGCCAGCGTACTCTTCTAGAAGCACATGACGAGCAACCGGGCTAATATCGCCTGAAATTGTGACGCCTAAAGCTTCTTCAAACTCAGGCCTTAGGCTTCGTGGAACCAGCTGAAGCGGCTCCCCTCTTTGAGGGTCACCAGAGAGATGGTAATAACTAAGCTGCTCAATTGATCGCTTAATATGCTCTGTAATTGCAGACTTACCAGCGCCTACAGGACCCATTAAAAGCAAGACCTGTCTAGACTCCTCACCTTTAAGTGCAGCTGACTTAAGGAATCGCATAATTTTTGCTACTGTTCGCTCGGCACCAAAAAACTCAGACTGGAAGTAGTCATAAATTTTAATATTCTCGTCATCAAAAAGCTTGTGCTTTCGAGGGTCAGAGTCTGCCATGATTGAGACACCGTGAGATTCTAGGGCGTCACTAAGCCTTTTATGTGCTGTTTTTGCAATGTCTGGATTTTCTTTAACCAGATTCATATACTCAAGAAGTGTCCCCTCGAACTTATCGTCCTTCTTGTTGCTTCTTTGTGCCTGTATTAGATCTAAAAATTTGTTTCCTGATTTAGCCATTATTAGTTCCTGTCTATGGTTGCTGCAGTGTGAGATACGCGCTTATATACTATACATGTCAAATTTCCCATGTATCACCTTCTACTACGGTATAAAGCTTGACAACATCATTCCACAGCCTGCTAATGTGAAGAACAACTTCGTCTGCATGCTGTAATTCTAAGTCTCTTCCGTCGTGATCATGTTCTAAAATGAGTATATTCTCGTCTGTAACTTCGTTAACACGTATTACCGGTATGGGGTTCGTCCCAATATTTGTTAGAAGGTCCTGTTTAACCTTTTTCCATCCGCCTTCATCTGATATGTCTGTAATCTTATAGTCATCTCTTTTTCTAGCATAGCTAAAAAGACCGAGATCTTGTGCGTCTTCTTCTGTTAAATACTGTCTTAAGAAGCTTACATCGTGTGCTGATTCTCTTGCAAGAAAGCATTCTTCAATCCCATACCGTTCTTCAATTTTCTTGAACATCTCAAAACCTAAGTGATATGGATTTAAGCCCCCAACATGTGGCCTAATTACTTGATTATGACTCTTAAGAAAAGGTATGTGATACTCTTGAGGAAGCTCTAGTTTGTGCATTAGCCTGTAGTGCCAAAAAGAAGCCCAGCCCTCATTCATAATTTTTGTTTGAATTTGAGGTATGAAATATTGAGCCTGCTCTCTTACAATTGTTATAACATCTTTCTTCCATGGTGCAAGATTACTATAGTCGACAATAAACTTTAAAATGTCATACTGGGGCTCTAGAGGGATTTTGTCGATATCGATGTGACTATACTCACCCTTTTCATCGTTATTAATCAGATTGATGTATTTCTTCCTAAGCTGCTTAGGTGTAAGATGCTGCATAGGATATCGATCAGTTTGAAATTGAAGAGCATGAGCTGCATCCAAAACTAGTTCCACTTCGTCAATCCCAATATTTGTATCCTCTACGTAGCCTTGTATTCTCTTTTTTGCATTTCGAAATCTTTGTATAACAGTTTCTGCTCTGGTTGGCTTAAACATTCTATTGTTTTTAAAGAAGTCTGAATGTCCGACACAGTGGCACATAATAAGAATTTGAAGATACGCAGGATTTTCTCGCATTAAGTAAGATATTGATGGGTCGGAGTTAATGATTAACTCGTAGGGTAAACCCTCCATGCCTAAGTTGTACATCTGGTGAGTTCTTTCAAACTGTTTTCCATGTGACCAGTGACCGTAGTGTGTAGGCATTCCATGATAGGACATATGACCAATCATCGTGAAGTAGTCACAAATTTCGTACCTAATAGGATACCAATCTAATCCTTCTTCTTCGGCTAGCTTGCAGATTTTATCATCCCACTCTTCTAGCATGTCGATGTTCCAGTCTCTAGAATTATCCATAAGACACCTCCTGAACTCTTTTCCCTAGTAGCTTTTTAAATGCCGGCCATATATCTTCTTTTTCATTAATCTTTACAACCTTAAAGTTTAGATCAATGCACTGCTGATAGACTTGTGCCAACTTATTTTCTGCACCCCACGACAACCTTTCGCCATCAGGTTCTATTTCACAGTATCCAAATAGCTGACATACATCTTTAAGGTGAGATACTAGCTTAAGTGTTTTGTCTGTATCACTCGGCCAATTATCACCGTCAGAACACTGGAAGCAGTAAATGTTCCATGCTGTTGGGTGATATCTTTTATTAATAATTTCTGACACTTTTTCTAGACCAGATGAGACAATTGTTCCACCGCTGTTTCCTCTTTGGAAAAATTTCTCTTCATCCACTTCATATGCAGATGTATCGTGGGCAACAAAAACAACTTCACAATTCTCGTAGCGGTTGTTAATAAAGTGGTATAGTAAAAAATAGAAGCTTCTGGCTAGAAATTTCTTTGTCTGTGTCATTGACCCGGAAATATCCATTAAGAAAAATATAACAGCGTTAGATGCTTCTTTTACGTCCTTTTTAATGTGACGATACTTCAAATCATTTTGATGATAAGGAAACCGCTCTTCTTCTTCGGAGTCTGTTTGCTCTCTTAGCTTTCTAAGATCAGAAGCTTTCTTTCTTTTTATTCTATTAATTGCTGTCTTTTTCTTGTCTAGACGTGGACGAATACCTTGGCTTCTATAGCCGTGTCGTTTAAACTTTTCACCAACAACATTTGTAATTGTCTTTCTAGCCAGATCCGGTAGCTCTAAATCATTGAAGAGGTAGTACGTAAGTTCTTCTAAAGATATTTCAACCTCGTAATATTCTTCACCTTTTTCGTCGCCTGGTTCTCCCCCTGGCTTTTTTTGTTTTTGAGCCTCGCCAACTTTTTGACCTCGCTTAATGTCTTTGCCAGGTGCTGATCCTACTTTCTTATTTTGATTATTTTCGCCATAAACGAATCGATACTCTTTAATTCCTCGAACTGGAATTTTAATCTTCTTCTTTCCGTCTTGGCCAATAATAGACTCGTCTGCAACTATATTGTGGACGCCATCACGAATCGCGTCTTCTATTTTCTTTTTGTGCCGGCTGCGATCTGCTGCTGACCGGTCTGCTATAGTTTTGTGTTCTTTGAAAATTGACATAGTGCTCTCATACTAATTATGGCCAGTTATGGCAGATAATAAAATCTATTGATCATTCATTATAATACTTTTAGCCCATGGGATGGACGCTCTAAGATAAACGTACAAAGACGTCTCAGCTTCTTCCCATGTGAGCCATTTAGTACCATGATGTTCAAATATACCTGACTCTGGATTTTTTATAATCTTTGGGTCTTGGCATGTCTCTGCTAAAAAAATTGTAATTGGACCGGTTTGATAAGTTTCTAACCCCCAATTAAACTTTAAGTCTGAGATTGATGCTTCTTCTTCTGTCTCTCTAATAGCAGCTGTAATCGCGTCTTCGTCATCTTCGATTTTTCCTTTAGGGAGATCGTACCTTCCAAATAGTCTTAGACCTAAAACCTTGTACTCGTCATCAAACTTTCTAACAACAACAACTCCTGCACCCGGGTCATTTTTATATGATCCCATTCTTCCTCCGAAAAATTAGCGATTCCCTAACTGTACTCCTAAGGATATCTGTAGACTCTGACACTATGCTACCGGCAGCGACCTTTGTTGACTGGAACCTGATTCCTTTTTCATCAACTACTTTCTTAATCGCTCTAATATTTTTAAAGTTATCTTCGTAGACATGAACCATATTATAGTTCTCGTCTTTTATGAGGCTCATAACATACCTTGCTTTTTCCATAGGATCAGATGAGCCTACCCCAACTACTTCAACACTTCCAACTCCGTTGTCTTTCAAAAAGTCTTCAACCGGCGATGGGTTCTGTCTTGCAGTTAGTATAATGACATCACCCTCCGAAGCTATAGCTTGCTTAAGGCGCTGAAATGAGTCATTGATTAACTTAGCATCCTGTGGGTATTCGTCAAACTCAGAATAGTCGAATTTGTCCCCAGGCTTTTCTTTGTATTTTGCGTACTCATGGCTGCTTAATATCTCCTCTGACCCATCGCTGTGAGTGATTCGAATATTAGCATTTGACATTATAAGAGTGTCGTCAAAATCAAATATTGTAAGTTTTATTCCCATGTCTAGAACGTTCAACTAAAGCACTGCTGCTTTGAAGTTTTTCTCCTCCAACATTAAATAGGACTTTGCAACCGATATCTTCGCATACTTTAAACTCAGGAACAACTCTTTCATTGTCCCTATCACCGCCTTTGCAAAAAAAGTCCGGTCTTAAAATTCTAAGCGCACCTGTTACAAATTGGGAACCATCATCCCAGAATGTTACATAGTCAACACATTCCATTTCAGCAATTATCTCTGCTCTTTCCATTGCAGGCATAAATGCATATCCTTTTTTTCTTTTTAAAAAACCGTCACCGTTTAAAATGACAACAGTTTTTCCTTCAATACCAGGAAGAAGCATAGACTTTGTCAAGCGCTTCATTTCTTGGAAACACTTAAGATGACCAATATGGACCGGATCAAAGCCACCAGATGTAGAGAAAACCATCATGTTAGAGTTCTTGTTTAAATTTCTAAGATGATCTTTGAGATCTTGGCAGTGTTGAAATATTTTTGAATTTACTTGAGACATTTTCTGAAATCCTCTGGAAAAATGTTTTTGTTTCTACTGTAAAAGTAATTCCAGTTTTCGTCTAGTATATAAGTGACTGCAAAATCTTCATTACTTCTAATAGACCTGCCAACTGACTGTACGATTGTTTTTGCTGTTTGAAGAGGATACCACCAGTCCCACTTATTCATCCTCTTTTTAACCAGCTTGTCACCCAAGTAAGGATAGGGAACTTTACAAACAATCTGGAATCTAGAGCTCTCTTCTTGTAGGTCAACACCTTCAGTCATTGACGGGGAAAGGAGAATTGTAGGCTTATCAGAGTTTAAATGCTTTTTTAGCACTTCGTCTCTGTTTGTAGAGTCATGAACTAGAATTCTACTTGACCTAATATTCTGCTTGAGATAGTTTGCTATCTTATAAGAGTGGGCATGAATAATTCCCTTCTCATTTTTGTGTTGATTCATAATGCTCTTAACAGCATCTGCTAGCTTAGGGAGCGATCGATCAATTTCTTTTTGAGTCATTTTTCCAATTGGACAAAAGAATATAGGCCGGTTCTTCGTTGGAAATGGTGAAGGTAAACTAATAAAAGAAGCCTCATCAATTGGAATGCCAAGCGACTTACAAAATGCATGCTTGTCCAAGATGGTTGCTGACATTAACAGCACCTTTTCACCCAGTCTAAACAGCATACTTTCAGAGAAGGCTGCCACATCGATAGGTTTAAACGTTATTTTATTTGACGATTTGCCATACCCTTTTTCATAGTCATACACCCAGTTTTCTTTGTTGTAGACATTAATAAACGTGTCAATCTTTTCTTTGTGCCCTTTAGTTAGATCTAATTGACGTGACAGCGACACAAAGTCTTTAAGCTTTGACTTCAACCCGGAATATTTTTCCAGCATCTTTTCAATATGCTTTAAGTGAGATACCACTTTTGGAAAGTAGACATCTCGAATCCATAGAAATGCTTGAAGCTGTGTGTTATGATTAGGAATATTCTGCTTAAGCACAGACTTGCAAAACCTATCTGATATCGAAACCTCAATAAATTTGCTAAGTTCTGTCTCTGTATTGTGTGCCTCATCAATGACTAGCATCTGCCGTTGACTAATTTTTCCTGCGTAATTTGACTCAGTTAGCAGATAGGGAAAGTTTGTAACACTTACTCTGGACTTAAGAAATCTTTCTTTTGCTTCTTTGTAATGACATTTCATTACACACGCATTCCAGAATCTGGTTCCTTTTTCTTCCGCTTTAAGCTCTTTCTGACTGTCAGCGCATGTGTTGTACTTTTTAAACCTACACTGATAATTTGATGAACTCTTAATTGACTTCATTCCAAAGGAGTCATAGTCTCTAATGTATTGATCCTGTAGTAGCTTCTGTGTTGTTACAAACCACGATCCAGGCATTATATTGTCTGACTTTACAGGATTCATCTGTGACATGGTCTGGGCCACTGTATAGCCAATTGCAGACTTACCTACACCCGTTCCTGCTTCGATGACTACAAACCTTTTGCCATTTTTAAATTCTTCCATGCAGAATTCAATAGCTTCAGTTTGTTGGTCTCTTATTTCGCTGTACGGGAAGTTCTTTTTGTACTCACTCATAATACACTCTTATGCTAAGGTTGAAGAATAGTTGAACAGAATTCTTAAAGAATTTTGTCTACTAAACCGTACTCGAGACAAGTTTCTGAATCAAGCCAGAGATCATGTAGAAGTAGATCGTTTATCTTCTCTTCATCCATCGTTGTTTTATCAAGATAGATGTCTTTAATTTTTTCCATTAGCTTTTGCTGATTCTCAAACTCGTCTTTAAATTGCTCATGAGTTCCATGGACCATAAGAGAAGATATTTGGTGAATTAACATAAAAGAGTGCTTGTACATAAACCTCTTTGAGCCAGCGATACTCATAAGTGTAGCAGCACTAGCAGCTGATCCTTCAACGTAAGTGTGCACTGGACATTTTAAGCTTTGAATTGCATCAACCGCTGCTAGTCCAGAAAACAAGTCGCCGCCCGGAGAGTGAATATGAAGTTCAATAGGAATTTTGCCAGTCTTGAGCCGGAGAGCAAGACACTGCATTTCAACGTCCAGGCTCCTAAGAACTTTTGTAAGCTCCAGAACAGATGACTCTGTTACAGGTGTATAAAAATAAACCCTGTTTTCGTCCTGCTCTACGCCTTTGCTTTGCTCAAACGGGCTAGACCCTGAAGCACCTGGCGCAGCATCTTCAATCATTCCCATTAAAGCTTCAAGCTCATTAGTGCTTTGAATACTTTCTCCGGAGTCTGACGACATATTTGTTCTGCCTCTTCTCTTAGAAAATTTAATCACTGACAATTCTCCTTTTTATTTAATGGAGCGGGTGATGGGAATCGAACCCACAACATTCAGCTTGGAAGGCTGACGCTCTACCAATTGAGCTACACCCGCGGGAATTAGTCCCGTAACAATAATATGCTTTTATCGACAACTGTACATTATTTACAGAGAAGTTATCGTCCAGTTTTTCCATTTCCGGGCTTAAATGATTTCCAAGATGACATCGTTCCGATATCTTCTTTTCCTTGTGCCCACTTATCAGCAACTTCTTCTGATTCATCGTCTTGGAACCAAAGCATATCCATTTTGTAAAGAGGCAGATATCGAATAAAGAGCTGTTCATCTTTTTCAATATCTCTATTTGTTCTGTACTCTAGAGAGACAACGTCGTAATTAGGGCGCCAGGTAACGTTAGGGTAAGCTTTGTGGTTGTATATTCCAGCGTATCCCATTCCAATAGCCATGAGACCATCTCTACCCCACCCAAATGGATAGTCATTCAGTATTGTGTGACCGTGAATAGCAGTAAGCTCTTTAAGCAGGTCTTGGTGGCATAAAATGACAGGCGCAGATTCAATTAAAGTATTAGCTGGAATGTCTTGAAGCGCAAAGCAACCATTCCCATATGGAGGCGCCGGCGCGCATCGAACCCTATGATCAATAAAATAGTCAGGCATGCTAGACCGAGTCTCTGAAGTAAAGAATTTTGTTTCGCCCTTTTTGTAGGTTACGTCGGCCTGCTCTGGTTCTTCTTCCAGTTCGAGCATAATGTGATTAACCCAGTCCATGTCTTTGTAGATTCGATCAATTCTTTCCCAGTGAGGAAGCTTTTTTGCAATTGCTCTGTCTTCTGCACTTTCTTCATAGCACTCCGGTCGGCCTTCTGTTTGATAGTCTTCTACTTCTCTAAAAAATCTAGATTTAGTGGGCGGCTTCTTCATTTTTTCCTCTTGTCTGTGGAGCCATCGAGAGGACTTGAACCTCCAACCTGCTGATTACAAATCAGCTGCTCTACCAATTGAGCTACGATGGCACATGTAATATTGTACTTAAAAATCCAAATCTTTATACTTCTACTCTGAATTTGTACTGTTTAGTTTATACAGAAAAGTTACTCCTTTTTCTGTCAAGCTGGCCCAAGTGCTATTAGAGTCGTGTACAATTTTTACATGCCCAATCTCTATTTGCTCTTCGAGTATACCCAGCTCAGATGGAATAAAATTTCCTAAATTTCTAGCTTTGTTCCATGACCCCGCTATGGAAGTTAGGACTGATTTCTTTGTGATCATTTGCTTTCCTTATTTTCGCTTGATTGAATTTGACCAACAGCTGTATTGACAACAATGTGAAACTTATTAAGATCTTCTTCCTTGACGTTTAGTAAGTCACCCACAGTAGACCTTAAACGAACAGATGTTTCTACACTACAAAGTGTCTTATCATAAGTCAAAAACATCATTTTAAAATGACTCCACTTCCCACCAACAGACTTAAATCCTATAAGTGACATGTCTCTAATTTCCTTAAGATTATCAATATTTTTTACTCTAGATTTAATCTCTTCTATCGCACCCAGAGATGAAAGAATATCGCAGTGCAAGAATCCTCTTAAGTCTTCTAAAAATGTAGTTTCTTTATAGAATGACACAACAGGATCATTAAGTTTATCGTATCTTGCCTCCACTAACTTGAAATATCTAAGCTGAACTATATCTTTTGTGCCCACTAAGGGAGAGTTAATCAAAGAGTACGGTGATAGTTGTGCTGTAACCAGAGCCATTAGTTCATTCTCTTAAGTGCCATCGGAATTAGTACAGAGTTGATAATTTCAACTGTTTGACTAGTTGTTGATGTCTTATAGGAGTTAGGTGACAACACATTATACAGTGTGAAGTCGTTGCCATCCGGGTCGCAGCGATCACCAACAAACGTAATATTACTATAAGACCTTAGATGGTTTAGGCAGAATGTCTTATCCCATCCATCCGGATAAACATCTATGCTAGTGTTGCCACCGAGGGTGCAAGATATATTGTCAATCCCGTATGATTCTAGAGTTTGCAAAAGATGATCTTTTAGTGTTGATCTAATACCATATTCTTTGTCGTATCTAGAAAATGTCTTTCTGTCCACATCAGATGCGTCCCTTCCAATAGGGCAAAAGTTAAGAAGAGACCCTCTATATGACATAAAATTACCGGTTATTGGTGGGATATCACCGTCCGGCCATCCATTCAAATATGTACCGAGTGTTTGATTGCAAGAAAGAATAATATTTCTATAGTTTTCATGACCGACCTCTTCCCGCATATCAGTAGCAACTTCTTGTTTCCACCCGGATCCCGTGTTCTTATAAACCTGTGTTCCGTTACATGGCATAATAAATGTCTGTCCACTATCTGGGTGGCAGTCAAACTGGTTTAGAAATTCAGAACATTGCTCTGTAATATAACTCATTGGACTGCCGGAAACTATTCCAATATCGGCGCAGTCACTTAGTTTTTTCAAGGCATTAAACACACTCACCGGCATAGGCTGTCTAGCAGGCGTCAGTGTTCCATCCATATCAAACAAACAAATCATAGACATAATAGACTCACAGTTTTCTTATCTATTTTACAAGGCAGCAATAAAAATGTTTAGATAAAACTGTGATTTAGAATTTATTTTTAGGCTTCAAATTAAATTCATACTTATAAATTAGGGAAGTGATGGGAAATTTATCTATATTTAGCAGATATTCAAAACTAAACAAAGCGCTTCGAGCATTTTCTGTGCTTTGTTTTTTCCTCCTCCTTACATCGTGTGCATCTATAAGAGGCTGTAATGGCTGCGTGAGCTCTTCTCCTCCCGGAACAGGAGATCATTGGCGTCACGAGTCATTTGTCAAAATTGAGATGGAGATGGTTCTAGTCCCTAGTCATTGTGGTATCGTACCATTTGGCTATACATGTGAAGACATACTAAGCGTGCTACCAATAGGAAGCATGTCAGCTTCTGGCTCCGGTCTAGTTGTTGAGTCTCTTTCACACTCAACTTATATTTTAACTGCTGATCATGTTTGTAGAATGAGTGATACAGAAATTGTTGAGGTTCGAACACCTGGCGGTACTGCGCAAGTAGTCATGACTCAAACTACCGTCTTAAGGACTATTGATTACTATGGCAACATTAGAATTGCAGAATTTTATTCTAGTGATGAAGAAAACGATGTCTGCTTAATTAGAACTCGAGGTACTTGGGGAAACCCGGTGCCGATAGCTGAGTCTCTTCCGGAAATCGGTGAAAAAGTGTACAATGTTGCTGCGCCTCTCGGAGTCTTTAGTCCAGGAATGGTACCAATGTTCGAAGGATCTTACTCAGGTCATGACTCTTCCCAGAGGCATTACTACTCTTTACCGGCCAGGCCAGGAAGCTCTGGATCTGCTATTATAAATTCTCGAGGCGAAGTCATAGGTGTTTTACACTCAGCGTTTAGAGGGCTGGAACACATGGCCATTTGCTCTTCATTGGCATCAGTAAGAGAGCTAATGGAAACAATTGAGTAGTCGCTAGTTAAACAGCACAATTTTTGTATATAGTTTTACTTCATGACGACGAAGTCTTTTAAAGATGCAATTAGCAGTATAGCACGACCTGAAGTGCGCGGCATTGGAAAGTCTTTAACTTCAGATCCTGGGGCAGAGTGTTGCCCTATTTGTTGGTCAAAAAATTTTATTTTTATAGCCCACCATTGGGAGTTTGATGCTGAAATTTTAAAGTGTACGTCGTGCTCTCATCATAGTGTGAGGACAGTTCACCCAGAGATCATTCAAACTATTAGTGATGACAAACTTTTTGAACATAAAGGAAGTGCGTTTTATGAAAACGCGCTATCACAAATTATAAAAGATTTATTTTCTAGCAAGACCCAGAACAAGTCTAGTCTTAATATTCTTTTACCCACTCTTAAGTCTAACAACATTATTAATAGTATAGAAAAGAAGTGCGAACCACGTGCCAGGCAAAGGTATAAAAATGTTAGACAAAGAAAGTCAACAGTCGGATCCGAATTAATTCCGGACAGGTTATATCACGGCTTACTAAGCCTGTCCAGAGCAGAAGATGTAGGGCAATATAGAAAGACTAAAGTCCAGTACTTGGATGTCTATCCTAAATCATATTCGTTCATAAAGAGGTCGCACAATATAGCACAGAAAATTGGTGAATTATCAAAGTCTAATGGAAAGTTTGATATGATTATTGCACCCGATATCTTGTCACAAGTAATAGATCCGGAAATAATAGTAGATGCAATTATCTCTAACTGCGACTATTTTGTAATACTAGTACCCAGAGCAACATCATCAAACATGAATTCATATGCATCAAATATTGCAACCGACTTAGGCAGAATCCAAAGAAAAACTCAAAGACCACCAAATTATCCAGTGAAGCCGCATGTCTATTTAGAAGACTTCTGTTGGCAGCAAATTCAATTTTTCTCAGAGACGTCGTTGTATAACTTAGTTGCACAGCGGTATGATATCCTCAAAGATAGCAGTCTCCCTAAAGGAAAGGCACGAGCTCTTAAGACATGCAGAATTGTAGGAGTGTCAGAAAAATATATTGTGGCACACAATATTCCAGAAAGATTTTATGAGTCTTTCTGATTTAAAACCTTCTGTACAAACTCTGTGTATTTTCTGGCAAAGTGAACAGCTTCACTCTCATCATTAAAAGTTCTTAAAGGTGAAGACAGAGTTGGGTCCGCGGCTACTTCTATTTGAACAGCGTATTTTCCTTCAATAGGATACAGATCAACCTCCACACCGGAAACTTCCCAGTATTGGTATGGGTTGGTATTAGGAGAAAAGTTGTTTCTTCCTAACTCTTCTTTTATCTGTTTGCTATTCTTTGGTTTGGACATTAGGAAACAATGTGTTGTCGACTAAAGCCATTTCCCAAAATTTCTGAATCAAGCTTTCGTTGTTTAAATTTAGATACGGATTAATCGGTACCGTTGTCTTTTTCTCTTCTTCGTCAATGTGAAATAACAGACCGTCAAACTCAATTGGGTGACTTTCTGGTTCGTGACTTTCATCATCACATGTCCGACTTGGGCTGGTTCTAAATTCTACAAATATTGGTGTGTACACTTCTCTTTCTAAAAGATGCGGTACATTTTCTTCTGTGCTTGAATCATTGTTTGCATGCACTGGATTAATCAGAAGCAACATTCCGATAGCTAGTGAATAAAATACGTTTGACATTTTAATTTAAATTCCTAAGTGTTAGGTTGCTTAGGGTTTATGTATGCAATCCAAGCGTAACGTTTCCTTTTTTCTAAATACGTGAACTTTCTTTCATTGTCGTAAGCCTCACGTTCAAAAGGATTTTCTCTGTAAGCTGTTGCACCATCGCGGTACTTTACTAGTCCTATTAGATAAAATAGCCCATAAGCAATCCACTGAAATACAAAAGCCATTTCAAGCTGTTGCTGATAGTGTATTGTTTCGTGTCGTCGAGTTGTTTTGCTTAGCTCACCTCGACACCAAACCCAGACTCCAAAGCTAATTGCCCATATATTAATAGGCGCTAGTTTTGACAACCATACTGGTATTTTGCTATTTTCAATAAACCATGGTGTCCAAAGTTTTGTATTCATAATCAACCTTCCTCTATCATATAACTATTGCCTAAGCATCATTTTTAACTAAAACTGTTCAGCCTCAGTGGATTCTTCTAGAGCAAGAGTTGAAACATCTCCAGAAGATATACACTGCGCGACGGCATCGAAGTACCCTGTGCCTACCTCTCTTTGATGCCGCGTTGCTGTATAGCCATCAACTTCTGCATCAAACTCTGATTCTTGTAAAGCAGCGTACGCAGTCATGTCTCGTTCTTGATAGTCTCTTGCTAATTGAAACATGTGGTAATTAAGATTGTGGAATCCGGCTAGGGTTATAAATTGAAACTTGTATCCCATAGCGCCTAATTCTCTTTGAAATTTTGCAATTGTTTCATCATCCAAATTTTTCTTCCAGTTAAAACTTGGAGAGCAGTTATAAGCCAAAAGCTTGTCAGGATACTCTGCATGAATGGCCTCAGCAAACCGCTTTGCCTCTTCTAAGTCAGGCTTTCCTGTTTCACACCATAACAAGTCTGCGTATGGAGCGTATTTAAGGCCTCTAGATATCGCCATGTCTAGTCCACCGGTGATTCTATAGAACCCTTCTGATGTTCTCTCTGTCGATGTTATAAACTCATGATCTTCAACGTCAATGTCAGAAGTTAGAAGCTTTGCACTATTCGCATCTGTTCGGGCGATAATAACAGTTCCTGTATTTCCCATTACATCTGTAGCAAGACGAGCAGCAACTAGTTTCTTAATGAATTCAGATCCAGGAACCAAGACCTTTCCTCCAAGATGGCCGCACTTTTTTGCAGAACTTAACTGATCTTCGAAGTGGACACCGGCTGCACCGGATCTAATCATTGACTTCATTAACTCAAAGGCATTTAATGCACCACCAAACCCAGCCTCAGCATCAGCTACGATTGGAGCAAACCAGTCTCTCTTAGTTGTACCTGGGTGCTCTGTCCATTCAACCTCATCCGCGCGGCGCAGAGAATTGTTAATTTTCTGAACTAGCATTGGAACACTATGAACAGCATATAAGCTCTGGTCCGGGTACATTTGGTGAGAATCGTTTGCGTCTGCCGCCACTTGCCAACCGGAGCAGTATATAGCAGGTACACCACCCTTGACCATTTGCATCGCCTGGTTGCCTGTAACAGCACCCATTGCATGTGTATAGTCTTTTGTTGTCAAAAGATTTCGAAGTCGATTAGCTGCCTTCTTTGCAAAAGGAGCTTCTTCAGGTTGGGAACCTTGAAGTCGTGTAACGTCTTCTTGTGTATAGGGGCGAACTACGTCGGGGTTATTCATTATTATCCTTTGAGCCTGTCATAAGCAGGTAATGTTAAAAAGTTGTGTAAGGTGTCAGATGCACACAGCGATATAAACAAAGCAGTGGCTTCTCTCAGAGAGGAATCTTCCTCTGTTAATTTAAATGCAATTTCTTCAACCAAGTCTATGGTAATAGTCTGGTCTGTATTTTCTATTTGTGCCTCATGTCTGATCCACTGCCAGGTCTGTGCCCTAGATATCTCAGCAGTTGCAGCATCTTCCATAAGATTATAGAGCGGAACACAGCCGTTTCCTTCAATCCATGCAGCAATGTAACGAATCCCTACATCGATATTTTGTCTAAGGCCGTCCATTGTAATTGTTCCTGTAGGTGACATCAGCAAATCATCCTTAGAGCAGCTGTAGGATGTATGACGTTTTATCTGGTTGGCTTCTGGCATGTTGTCATTAAAAATACTCATGGCTAGTTGAACAAGGCCAGGGTGAGCTACCCACGTGCCGTCATGCCCGGCTTGAACTTCTCGAAGCTTGTCTGCTTTTACTTTGTCCATAGCTGCTGTATTGGCTTCCTCATCTCCGCGAATTGGAATTTGAGCAGCCATTCCGCCCATGGCATGTACACCACGCTTGTGACATGTTTGAATAACCATCTCTGAGTACGACTTCATAAAATGAGCAGTCATACCTATTTGCGCACGGTCAGGCGTGACCTTGCTTGGATGATTTTGAAATGTTTTTATATAGCTAAAAATATAGTCCCATCTACCGCAGTTTAGACCTGCGCTGTAGTCTCTAAGCGCCCACAATATCTCATTCATTTGAAATGCTGCTGGAAGGGTTTCTAGTAGAACAGTGGCCTTGATAGTCTTCTCCGGAATTCCGAGTCTTTCTTCTGTAAACTTAAAGACATCGGCCCACCATTTTGCTTCGGAGTGATCTTCGATTTTGGGAAGATAAAAGAACGGCCCTTGACCGTTTTCAATCTGTGCCTTAGCAGAAGTGTACATGTACAGTCCAAAATCAAAAAGAGATGCGCCTATCGGCTCTCCATTAATTAAGAAGTGCTTTTCTTCCAGGTGAAGCCCGCGAGGCCTAACAAATAAAACTGCAGTTTCTTCGTTTAGCTTATAAACGCCTTTCGTGGGATGATTAAAAGTAATAGTTCTGTTTGCTGCATCTCTAAGATTTCGCTGACCCTCTAGAGCGTTCTTCCAGGTAGGAGACATTGAGTCTTCGAAGTCAGCCATAAATACTTTTGCTCCGGAGTTCAAAGCATTTATGACCATCTTTCGATCCGGTGGGCCAGTAATCTCGACGCGTCGGTCCTGAATAACGTCGGGGGTTGCGGCGGCAACCCAGTCGCCAGACCTAATGTCTTCAGTATCTTTAAGAAAGTCTGGCGGATATCCCTCATCGTAAAGTGTCTGCCTGCCTTTTCTAATGTGAAGCAATTCTTTTCTCGTTCTGTCAAACTTTGTCGACAACTCCATGAGAAAACTAATCGCAGACTCAGTTAAAATATCTGGATATGTCTCATTAACATCATTACGAATATTCGTCATTATTGGCTCCAACCTGATCGTGATTTATTTGTACTCGGAATGTTGAAATTGTAAACGATAAACTCAGCATGGTGGAAGATAGCAGAGAGGTCAGAGAAGTTTCGCAAAGAAAATAAAATCGCGAAACTAACAATTAGAGAAGATTCGCCAGATATCGGCGTCCGCGAAACAAAAAAAAGGGTGTGCTAAAAAGCACACCCTTAATTCTATTTAGTAGAAAGTCTAATTAACTATTCTACGTCAATCACAACCTTGCTAGATCCCTTCTCAATAGTTGGAATGCTAACATTAAGAATACCCGCATCGTATCGAGCAGTAATGGCTTCTGCGTTAGCAGAATCGGGAAGCTGCCAAGAACGGGTGAAGGAGCTGTAACCGAACTCCTTGGTGGTGTATGAAGTGCCCTCATCAAGGTCAGCATCATGAATCTCCGAAGAAATATTGAGATGACCATTCTCAACTGCAATATTGAACATGTCACGAGACATGCCTGGAGCAGCGAGAGCGATACTGTATCCCTCATCATTTCGGGTCACATTCGCGCGAGGTACAGTAAGAACTGCACTTCCACGTCGAAGGCGATCGGTATCACCAAAGAAAGTGTTGAACAGACTATCAAAGTCCTTATCGAGTGCAGAAAGCCCGCCAAATCGGGTAATAGGGAAAAGAGTACTCATAATATTATATCTCCTTTTGTTATGATTTTCTCTTCAATTTAGAAACAACTTGCTTCTAGAAATGTCACATAGAATATAAACACTGAAACTAAAATGTACACCTATGCAGTGCTACTTTTTTCTTCATTGTTTTCGAAGAATAGAGCTCCCATATTATCACGCCACGACTGAATGGCATCATGAAGTGACAGGACAGCACGGCATGTATCCAGGCCCATGGTAGTCATTGCCATAAGTCCGGTCAGCTGCAACCCTTCCATGTCAACCGTAACATCACCGTCAGGCGTACGAAGGGTCACATTAACGATATCATAACAGGGTGAAAGAATCGGACCGTCTTGTCTTTCACCAGCCCATCGCTCAATAGCATGCTTGGCTTCTTTAAGCCCACACCTGGTTGCAGTTCGAAGAGTCTTGATAGCAGCAATCTTCTTTCCTGCTTCACGATTTGCCTTGATTTCTTTAAAAGTTGTTGCTGTAACGTAAAGTACGTTCATATCATATTCACTCATCGGGCTGCCCATTCAATGTATGACATAACATTTAGTGTCATGTGCTTGTCGTATTTGTCGTTGTCTACATAGAGACTTAAGGAGTTTGCAAATCTACGACCACGCTTCCATGCTTCAATCTCCTCTGATATCAAGGAAACTCTATACGCATGACTTCTTTCGTGGCGGCCATCTAGTGGTGCGCCCTCCGGGGAGTGAACATACATTGGATGATCTGCTTGAAATGTAGGCCAATCTTCTCCAACTAGAATGTGTCCGATTTCGTGGAGCAGCGTGTAAAACTTATTTTCGGGATGGTTTCTAGAATTAATAAAGATCGTTTTAGTTTCAAACTCAACTCGATCTTCGGTATCTTTTTCATAAGTCACATCATACCCCTTATGCTCCAGAAGGGATTCTAGAAATGATATCTGTCCGCGGAAAACTTCGTTCCGATCGGCTGTCTTAATCTTCTTCATTCTCTTTACTTTTTCTAGAGAGATACCAATCGTATACCTTCCAGTATACCATCTCAGAAACAGTGTTTAAAACCATGCCGAGGGCAAATAGTCCACCAATAAACAGGGCGAGCTGCCCATAATCATTCATTGTCATTTTTATTTCTCTTGGGTAGAATGTAACATATCATGATAAAAGTGAAGGAGACGGCGAAAGCAGCTCCCCAACCGATGAGAAGATCTGTCATGGCGTACGCCTTTCAAAGTAAGAGGGTGCCATTATAATAATGCCAGTAAATACAACTAAGCTGGCGAAGGCTTCACCCATAGAAAAGGCGTTGTTTGTAGTAGAAACAACATCGTGATAAAATACCCACATTAGGCAGCTCCATTAACAGTAAGATAAGATTCTTCGGGATATTCGGGGTGAAGTATAAACAGCTGAACACATGGACCGTCCAAATCCTCAGATGCCTCTTCCTCGAAGTAAGACCACCCGGCGAACTCCTTAGTACCGGCCTTAGAGTCTACGTAGTAAGTCTCGCCACCACCGGTATATACAACTTCACGCCCACGGTGGTCGACCACAGCGATACGCCCAGGCGGCTGCCCAAATGAACCAAACGGTACAGCCTCAAACGGAACTACAACGCAGCCGTCGCCTCTAGAGTCAGGTCGACCCCAACCGTTACGATCTTGAAGAAAACGATATTCTGAAAAATTAAGTGACATTAGACACGCTCCACAAAGTTAGTAACCTTAGCACCACCGATCAGGCGAGGTGTACCGTTAACAGGGGGGTGAGCGTAACGACCCACTCGAACAGTAGACTCCTCACCGCCGAACACATCACGATCTACAAGGATACGATATCGAAGGCAGCCATCAACGCGGACAAGCTCCTCAACACGACCTTCTACGTAACATGCACGCTCACCCTCGAGGTCACGCCCACCAGGTGAAGTAGAAAAGTCAAAAG